>OOAM01001039.1_pt1 | contig 20625 bp, 16 predicted proteins | sample 1671131 | NCBI WGS metagenome assembly OOAM01 (sample SAMN06348125, study PRJEB24527) | human gut metagenome | biome: human gut; feature: ankylosing spondylitis patient; material: feces | host: Homo sapiens | place: China | collected 2015-10 | reverse complement strand
CAAAATACGGACTGGTTACCTTTACCTGGGGAAATGTCAGCGAGATTGACCGGGAAAGCGGTCTGTTCGTCATCAAACCAAGCGGCGTGGATTACGACCTGCTGACACCGGACGATATGGTTGTCATGGATCTGAACGGAAACAAAGTAGAAGGACGCTACCGTCCGTCTTCTGACACCCCGACCCATCTGGAGCTGTACAAAGCATTTCCGGAGATCGGCGGCATTGTTCACACCCATTCCTCCTATGCGACAAGCTGGGCACAGGCGGGAAGAAGCATTCCGTGCTACGGAACAACCCATGCAGACTACATCTACGGTGAAGTACCGTGCCTGCGCTGCCTGACAAAAGAAGAGATTGACGAGGCATACGAGGAAAACACCGGCCATCTGATCGTCAATGAGTTCAAACGGATGGGAAAAGATGTAAAAGCCGTTCCGGCCGTTCTTTGCAAGAACCACGGACCGTTCACCTGGGGCAAAGATGCGCATGAGCCAGTGCACAATGCAGTTGTACTTGAGGAAGTTGCAAAGATGGCATGCCGCTGTGAACTGATCAATCCACAGGTGAAACCGGCGCCACAGGAACTTCAGGATAAACATTATTACAGAAAACACGGTGCAAATGCTTATTACGGTCAGCCAGGGAGATAAATGGCCAGAAAATTAATTGGCAGGGAGTGAACCGGCCAGAACTTAAGGAGGAAAAGAACATGATCGCAAAAGAAAAGAAACAGGAAATTATCGCTAAATACGGTAGAACAGCAAATGATACTGGATCTCCAGAGGTACAGGTAGCTCTTTTAACAGCCCGTATCACAGAGTTAACAGATCACTTAAAAGAGAACCCAAATGATCATCATTCCAGAAGAGGTCTTCTGAAAATGGTAGGTCAGAGACGTGGTTTACTTGCTTACTTAAAGAAAATCGATATCGAGAGATACCGTGCATTGATCGACAGCTTAGGCTTAAGAAAGTAATAGTAGGTATAAGCAGAATAGAGCGGAGTTTTCACCGCTCTATTTTTTTGCTTGTATATTTCGAATATTTCTAGTACAATAAAACGAGGCAGAAGTCTAAATACCCGAGACCACTGAAGGGTACATGGCGGACAGGCATGTATGGTTCAGTAGTTTCGGTACTTCTGTTTTAGTCACACAGTATGCTGTGGCGTATACAAAATTTAAAGGAGAGAAAACATGTATAAAAGTTTTTCAATGGAACTTGCCGGCAGAACTCTTACGGTAGATATCGGAAGAGTGTGTGCACAGGCAAACGGCGCTGCATTGATCAAATATGGTGAGACAACTGTATTATCTACTGTAGTAGCATCAGACAAGCCAAGAGATGGAGTAGATTTCTTCCCATTAAGCGTAGAGTTCGAGGAGAAAATGTACGCAGTAGGAAAGATTCCAGGCGGTTTCAATAAGAGAGAGGGAAAAGCATCTGAGAATGCGATCCTTACTTCCCGCGTTATCGACCGTCCAATGAGACCATTATTCCCTAAGGATTATCGTAACGATGTTACTTTGAATAACATGGTAATGTCCGTAGATCCGGAGTGCCGCCCTGAGGTGGTTGGTATGATCGGTTCTGCACTTGTAACAACCATGTCAGATATCCCATTCGATGGACCATGTGCCATGACTCAGATGGGTATGGTAGACGGTGAGTTCATCGTAAACCCATCCCAGAAAGTATGGGATGAAGGCGATTTACAGTTAACAGTCGCTTCTACCAGAACAAAAGTGATCATGATCGAAGCCGGAGCAAATGAAATCCCGGAAGAGAAAATGATCGAAGCAATCTACAAATGCCATGATGTAAACCAGACAATTATCCAGTTTATGGATAAGATCGTTGCGGAATGTGGCAAACCAAAACATGAATACACAAGCTGTGCAATCCCGGATGAGATGTTTGCAGCAATGAAAGAGATCGTAACTCCGGAAGATATGGAGAACGCAGTTTTTACAGATGAAAAACAGAAACGTGAAGAGAACATCCGTGAGATCACAGATAAACTGGCAGAGGTATTTGCCGATAAGGAAGAATGGCTTGCTGTTTTAGGTGAGGCCGTTTACCAGTACCAGAAAAAGACAGTACGTAAGATGATCTTAAAAGATCACAAACGTCCAGATGGCCGTGCAATCAACCAGATCCGTCCATTGGCAGCAGAAGTTGATCTGATTCCTAGAGTACATGGTTCTGCAATGTTTACCCGTGGACAGACACAGATCTGTGATGTTGTTACATTGGCTCCATTATCTGAAGTACAGAAGATTGATGGACTTGATGCAAATATTACAACAAAGAGATATATTCATCAGTATAATTTCCCTGCATACTCTGTAGGTGAGACAAAAGTATCCCGCGGCCCGGGACGTCGTGAGATTGGACACGGAGCACTTGCTGAGAAAGCACTTGTTGCAGTACTTCCTTCTGAGGAGGAATTCCCATATGCAATCCGTGCGGTATCCGAGACATTTGAGTCTAACGGTTCTACTTCCATGGCATCTACCTGTGCATCCTGTATGGCACTTATGGCTGCAGGTGTACCAATCAAATCCATGGTAGCAGGTATCTCCTGTGGTCTTGTAACAGGTGATACAGATGATGATTATATCGTACTTACGGATATTCAGGGACTTGAGGACTTCTTCGGAGACATGGACTTTAAAGTAACCGGTACCCATAAAGGTATCACAGCAATCCAGATGGATATTAAGATCCATGGTCTGACAAGACCAATCGTAGAGGAGGCAATTGCAAGAACACGTGAGGCAAGACTTTACATTATGGATGAAGTAATGTCCAAAGCAATTTCAAAACCTCGTAAAGAAGTTGGTGCATACGCTCCTAAGATCATCCAGATTCAGATCGATCCAAATAAGATCGGTGATGTGGTTGGTCAGAAAGGTAAGACCATCAACGAGATCATTGCCCGCACAGATGTCAAGATCGACATTACAGATGAGGGTGCAGTATCTGTATGTGGAACAGACAAAGAGAAGATGGCGGAAGCAATCGACATGATCAAGACGATCACAACTGATTTTGAGGAAGGCCAGATCTTCACCGGAACAGTTGTAAGCATCAAAGAGTTTGGTGCATTTATCGAGTTCGCTCCTGGAAAAGAAGGAATGGTACACATTTCCAAGATTTCCAAAGAGAGAATCAATCGTGTAGAAGATGTTCTTACATTAGGTGATAAAGTAACAGTTGTCTGCCTTGGAAAAGACAAGATGGGAAGAATCAGCTTCTCCATGAAAGATGTTCCAGAGAACAACTAATAAACGAATAAAATAGAAAAAATAATATGTGAGGTGTTTTCCAAAAGTGTTACTTTCGGGGAATACCTCATTTTGTTTGACAATAGAATGTTCGCGGAGCGTGCATGCTATTGTTTTGGCTTTGTCACTGGAAGTTTCTGATTTTCATATACTGATAGAAAAAAGGATAACATTTATGGATCGAGTGAAACGTGTCATTCATTGTGACCGTGCATATAAAATGGGCTTGAACGGCAAAAATATCACTGTGGCAGTCATGGATACCGGGATTGCCCCACATCTGGACTTTGACCAGAGAATTTTACATTTTGAGGATTTCTGCCAGAAGAAACTTGCGGCGTATGATGATAATGGGCATGGAACGCATGTCGCAGGAATCATTGGCGGCAGTGGACTGATGTCTAAGGATAAGCGTGGCGTGCGGCTGTTAAGCGGGGTGGCGCCAAGGGTTCGTTTTGTGGTACTAAAAGTATTGGACCGGAAGGGGAACGGAGTTACCAGCCATGTGTTAGAGGGAATGGACTGGCTTTTACAAAACAGGGAGAAATATCAGGTGAAAATTTTAAATATTTCAGTCGGGATGATGGCAAGTGCAGGAAAAAATGAGCAGGAGCAGCTGCTTCACGCTGTGGACGAGGCGTGGAATCAGGGAATCATGGTGGTGACAGCGGCGGGAAATAATGGCCCAAAGGAAAACTCTGTCACAATTCCGGGAATTTCCAGAAAAGTGCTGACGGTCGGAAGCTGGGATGATAATGTGACAGAAACAGGAAACAGTGGGAGACTGACAAAAAATTACAGCGGATTCGGGCCGACGGAATGCTGTATCGTGAAACCGGAAGTCCTTGCACCTGGAACAAATGTGAAAAGCTGCAGTAAAGATGCAAAGGGATATATTGTGAAAAGCGGAACCTCAATGGCTGCACCGGTAGTTTCCGGAGCGATCGCACTTGCATATCAGAAATACCCGGATTATACGCCGACAGAGATGAAACTTAAACTCTATGAAAGTGTATATCCGAGAGGGGAGCAGATTGGCAGAAAATGCTGGGGAATGCTACATGTGAACAATCTTGTAGTTTGACATTTTCATTTTCTGATATTAGAATAATCGGAAAGGGGCGAAGAATACAGATGAAAAAAATAGCACATTTATTATTAGGAAGATTTTCAATCGTTGCAGTTTCCATTATTCTCCAGTTTTTATGGCTTGTAATGGTCATGTATCAGTTCAGTTATCAGTTCACATATGCAAATCTTGCGATCAGGACAATCGCAATTATTGTGGTGCTGGTGATCGTAAACCGTTGGACGAATCCGGCAAATAAACTTTCGTGGACATTTATTATCCTGTTGTCCCCTGTGCTTGGACTCTTATTATATATGATTTTTGGCAGATCAAGTCTTACGAAGAAAACACAGGAACGTATGGATTCCGTGAACCGGGAGGTGAGTGCATGCCTTTATCAGACACCGGAGATCAAAGAACAGTTAGAGAGAGAGGATCTTTCTGTTTATCGTCAGTCCAGATATATCAATGACTGGGCAGGATTTCCGCTTTATCATAATACGTCCACAAAATATTACAGCTGTGGAGAAGAGATGTTCCCGGATATGCTTGCAGATCTGGAAAAGGCAGAACATTTTATTTTTCTGGAATATTTTATCGTAGATCAGGGAGTGATGTTTGACCGCATCGTGGAGGTACTTGAGCAAAAAAGCAAAGAGGGTGTGGATGTCCGGCTGATTTATGACGATATCGGCTGCATCAATACACTGCCGCCAAAATATTATAAGGTATTGCAGGCAAAAGGCATTAAGTGTGCCGCATTTAACCCATTCCGCCCGATCATGTCCGTTGTTATGAATAACCGGGATCACCGGAAGATTTTTGTGGTTGATGGAAAAGTTGGATTTACCGGAGGAATCAATCTTGCGGACGAATATATCAATGTGGCGTCACGGTTTGGCTACTGGAAAGATACCGGAATCCGTTTAGAGGGCGAAGCTGTGTGGAGTATGACTGTGATGTTTCTGGAAATGTGGAATTACATCAACCATTCCTCTGAGGATTACAAACAGTTCATGCCACAGGTATACCAGAAAGAACCTTTTGAGGGAGACGGCTTTGTACAGCCTTATGGTGATACACCGTTAGATCATGAGACAGTAGGAGAGAATATTTATCTGAACATTATCAACCATGCAGAGCGGTATGTATATATTTTCACGCCGTATCTGATCATTGACAATGAGATGCTGGTGAGTTTGTGCAACGCTGCAAAGCGTGGTGTGGATGTGCGGATTGTGACACCGGGAATCCCGGATAAGAAAATGATTTTCCTTTTGACGCAGTCCCATTATGAACCGCTGCTCAAATGTGGTGTAAAAATTTATCAGTATACACCTGGTTTTATTCATGCCAAGAGTTTTCTCTGTGATGATAAGATTGGAACTGTGGGAAGTATCAATCTGGATTACCGCAGTCTGTTCCTGCATTTTGAGTGTGGTGTGTTTATGTATAAAACGAAAGCCTTGATGCAGTTGAAAGAGGACTGTATGGATACTTTTGCGGCTTCCGAGGAAATGACATTGGAATTCTGCAGAGGTCAGAATGTGTTCATTCGTATTTTCCAGGGCATGATGCGTCTGTTTGCACCGTTGCTGTAAAATGGTAACAAAGGGTGGAGAGCCGGTGAGAGGTTTCTCTGCCCTTTGCTTTTTGATACAGTTTATTTACACTTTGTTCCGGTAATAATTCGCAGATTTATGGCAGGTACATTTGCAGTGATTCCATAAAATAATCTTTGTAGACAGCGGCGGCAATATCCTCGCTGCATAAAATGTCGACCGTTCCAAGTTCCCTGTCGCCCAGTTTATAGACAGCGCGCCCGATGACATCACCGGATGCAACCGGGGCTTCCACAGATTCCGGCAGTTCCAGTTCTTTTGTGATACCGGAGAGATCGGAACCGTCTGTAACCACATACTGAAATGGGGAGCGGTAGCAGAGAGAGACTTCATCGGAAATTCCTTTTTTTAATGGGAGTGCGGCGAGTGTGTCGGTGTTCTCATCCGAATAAATCCGACATTTGGAAAAACCGTAATTTAAAAGTGTGGCTGCATCGGCAAACCGGATCTTAAAATCCGGAGCGGCCATGACGACTGCAATCAGTTCCATGCCGTCCTTTACTGCGGTGGCGGAGACACAGTACTTTGCAAGGCTCGTCGAGCCGGTCTTAAGCCCGGTTGCATACTGATATTGCCGGATCAGCTTGTTGGTGTTTGCCAGACCAAATTCCTCCGAACCGCGTCTTGTGACGTGCGTGATCGTATCCATCCAGATGGTAGAATAATTATGGATCTGTGGGTATTTCGTGGTCAGCTCGCGGGACATCAGGGCAACATCATAGGCGCTTGTCATATGTCCGTCAACGTCAAGACCACAACAATTTACAAATGTAGTGTCGTTCATGCCAAGTCCTTTGGCACGCGCATTCATTTTTTCTACGAAAGCGGCTTCACTGCCGCAGATAAATTCCGCCATGGCAACGCATGCGTCATTGGCACTTGCGATGCTGATACATTTGATCATGGTGTCGACGGTCTGCGTTTCATTCGGTTCCAAAAAGACCTGCGAGCCACCCATGCTGGCAGCGTATTCTGACACGGTGACAGTATCTTCTAAAGAAATCTGGCCGGATTCGATCGCGTCAAAAATGAGAATTAGCGTCATGATTTTCGTGATACTTGCAGGGCGGAGGACTGTATGGGAATTTTTTTCATACAGAATCGTTCCGGTAGATGCTTCCATGAGAAGAACGCTCGGGGCAGACAGATTGAGAACGTCAGACGAATCAGCCGCCGGAGTGGATTCCGCCGGTGTCTCGGAAAGAACAAAGGTTCTCTCAAAGGAAAAAATGTTTTTTGGAAGAATATTGTCCTGACACAAAAAATGGTACGGTGACAGGAGGGAAAAACTGCTTCCAAGGAGCAGGTTTGCAGAAAGAAGGGCAGAGCATAACAGGCGCATTTGGGATACCTCCGAAAATTTTGGGTTTCAGTGTCACATATCTGCAAAAAGGCGCAGCCTGCGACGTTTCTACTTCATTTTAGCCGGAGAACCTGTACATTATGCTTGCTTTTTTTTCGGTTTCCATATAAAATTGATACGTTGCGATTTACAAATTAATTTCTTATGGTTTGTGTCATGGCAGACCGGACGAAGCATTGCAAGGAAGTTATCATATATGGAGCTGACGGTAAAACTTCAGGTGTTTGAAGGCCCACTGGATCTGCTTTTACATCTGTTGGAAAAAAATAAAGTGAATATTTATGATATCCCGATTGTAGAGATCACGAATCAGTACATGGAATATATCGCGGAGATGAAGCGGAATGACTTAAATGTCATGAGTGAATTTCTGGTCATGGCTGCCACGTTGATCGATATTAAGTCCAGGATGCTGCTTCCGAAGAAAGAATCCGAGGAGGAAGAGGAGGAAGATCCGAGGGCAGAACTTGTACAGCAGCTGCTGGAGTACAAGATGTACAAGTGCATGGCTTATGAACTCAGGGACAGACAGATGGATGCGGAGCAGGTGTTTTTTAAGGAACCTACGATCCCACCGGAAGTTGCAGAGTATGAGGAACCGGTAGATCTTGCAGAATTAGTCGGGGATATGAATCTGGCAAAGCTCGATCAGATTTTTAAGTCCATTATGAAAAAACAGGTGGACAAGATTGACCCGGTGCGTTCGAAGTTTGGTAAGATCGAGAAGGAAGAAGTTTCACTTTCGGATAAGATGCTGTATGTGGAGGACTTCTGCAAAACACACAGAAATTTCAGCTTCCGCAACCTTCTGGAAGCGCAGGCGAGCAAGGTGGAAGTGATTGTTACTTTTTTGGCAATATTAGAGCTGATGAAGGTGGGAAAGATTTTTATCTCACAGGAACACACTTTTGATGATATTAAGATAGAATCGAAAATGGCCGCTTAACAGGTCTTGACGGCATAGGGAATAGATGAATGGAAGAAAAGAATTATGAAGCGATTGTGGAGGCAATCCTTTTTACCATGGGAGAATCCGTGGAACTGGAAAAAATTGCTGCTGCATTGGAATTAGATAAAAAAGAGACAAAGAAAATTATTGAGAATCTCATGAAAGAATATGAGAAGCCGAGCATTGGCATGAAGATCATCGAGCTGGACGGAGCCTATCAGATGTGCACGAAAAGCGAAATGTATGAGTATCTGATACGGATTGCTAAGCAGCCGAAAAAACATGTGCTCACGGATGTACTTTTAGAGACACTCTCTATTATTGCGTACAAGCAGCCAATCACAAAGGTGGAGATTGAGAAGATCCGCGGTGTTTCCTGCGACCATGCGGTCAACAAGTTAGTCGAGTACAATCTGGTGAAGGAACTCGGCAGATTAGATGCACCGGGACGTCCGCTTTTGTTTGGCACGACGGAGGAGTTCTTAAGAAGCTTTGGCGTGCAGTCCCTGGATGAACTGCCAATGTTAGATCAGGTTCAGATCGAGGAGTTCAAGCAGGAAGCAGAAGAAGAGATGAAAGTAAAACTGGATATATAAGGAGAACAGAGCGCAAAGAGTCATGAGTAACTTTTTGCGCTATTTTTGTTTGTGGAAAAACGTTTTTATTTTTGCAGGACGGATCATCCAAAAGCATACCGTATTTCATTTCTGCATATAGATGGGTGAAGAGAAAAAATAGGTTTTTGGTTTGAAAAAAGTAATTGCGATTATTATATGTCTGGTCATTTTGTTTACATATCCGGCAAAAATATTGGCAGCGCAGGAGCCGCCGAAAGAAACGGAACTTTTTGCAAAGGCGGCAGTTTTAATGGATGGCGGTTCCGGGCGCGTTTTATATAGTAAAAACGGATCAGAAGCACTTGCCAATGCGAGTACCACCAAAATATTAACCTGCATTATTGCACTGGAAAACTGTGATTTAGAGCAGATCGCCGAGGTGTCTGTGCAGGCAGCGAAGGCGCCAAAAGTGCATCTGGGTGCACCCGCAGGACAGAAATTCCGGATGAAAGATCTCATTTACGCGATGATGCTAGAGTCCTTTAATGACTGTGCAGTCGTTATCGCAGAGCAGGTTGCCGGTACAACGGAGCATTTTTCAAAGCTGATGAATGACTATGCAAAAAAAATCGGGTGTAAGGACACTTTTTTTATAACACCCAATGGTCTGGACGCACAGAAGGACAGTCAGTTTCACCACACGACTGCGGAAGACCTTGCGCGGATCATGCGCTACTGCATTAAGGAATCTCCAAAGGCAGACCAGTTTTTGAAAATCACCGGGGAGGCAGAGTATACGTTTACAGATGTGAGTGGAAAATATGCCTACCATTGCTACAACCATAATGCATTTTTAAAGATGATGGACGGGGCAGTTTCCGGGAAAACAGGATTTACGGGAAACGCCGGATACTGTTATGTGGGTGCGCTGGAGCAAAATGGAAAAACATATATTGTGGCACTGCTTGCATGCGGCTGGCCGAACAATAGAACTTATAAATGGTCGGATACGAGAAAACTTATGGAGTATGGGCTTGCCGCTTATGAGCGCTGCGATCTGGACGATATCGCACTGGACGGGAGCAGATTTGCACCGGTTCCCGTTGAACATGCACAGGGCGGCAGAATCGGAGAACAGGTGTACATGAAACTGCATGCCGTCCTGAAAAAAGATCTCTCCCACGTACTGCTCAGAGAGGGGGAACAGGTGACAGTGGAGTATCGGATCGCACAAAAACTGAGTGCACCGGTAAAAAAGGGAAGCTGTGCCGGAGTCATCTATTATAAACTGGGCGGCATGGTATTGCGGGAATATCAGGTGGAGACCACAGAAGATATGGAGAAACTGGATTTTGAGTGGTGCTTAAGACAGGTGTTAAAACTCGCTGTCTGACAATATGTGGTAAAGATCTGGAAAAAATTCTGTCAAAAAATTAACAATGCACTTGAAAATTGTTTGGAAAAGAGGTAATATTATCATAGCGAAATTTGTTAATTTTTTATAGATGGAGGGCTAAAGAATGAGTAGTAGTAATGATAGCTTGGCAATGCAGCGTATTACCAAGTTAGTCGATGAGAACAGTTTTATGGAAATCGGTTCTCTTGTAACAGCAAGAAATACAGACTTTAATCTTGCAGACACAGACACACCATCCGACGGTGTTATCACAGGGTATGGTCTGATCGATGGCAATCTGGTATATGTTTACAGCCAGGATGCATCCGTATTAAACGGAACAATCGGTGAGATGCATGCAAAGAAAATTGCCAATGTATATGACATGGCAATGAAAATGGGCGCACCGGTCATCGGTTTTATTGACTGTGCAGGTATGAGATTACAGGAGTCTGTCGATGCATTAGACGGATTTGGCAGGATTTATGCCAAAGAGATCGAGGCATCCGGTGTGATTCCACAGATCAGTGCCGTATTTGGAAATTGTGGCGGCGGTCTTGCAGTTGTTCCAGCTTTATCTGATTTCGCTTTTATGGAAGCAACCAAGGCTAAGATGTTCATCAATTCCCCAAATGCGATCGAGGGCAACAGAATTGAAAAATGCGATACATCCGCAGCAAAATTCCAGAGCGAAGAGACAGGCTGTGTTGACTATGCCGGCACAGAGGATGAGATCCTCGCACAGATCCGTGAGTTAGTATCCATGCTTCCTTTAAATAATGAGGGAGATGTTTACACAGAGGAATGTGAGGATGATTTAAACCGCGCATGTGCAAGCATGGATGTTATGAAGGGCGACGCAAGATATCTCTTAAGCGAGATTTCAGACGGACATGCCTTCTTTGAGACAAAAGCTGATTACGCAAAGAACATGGTGACAGGATTTATCAAATTAAATGGCATGACTGTCGGTGCAGTTGCAAACTGTACAGAGATCCATGATGAAGAGGGAAAGACAGCAGAGACTTTTGAGGCAGCGCTTACCGTAAAAGGATGCGAGAAAGCATCTGAGTTCATCCGTTTCTGTGATGCTTTCGAGATCCCTGTTTTATCTATCACAAATGTGACAGGATTCAAGGCATGCATGTGTGCAGAAAAAGGTCTTGCAAAGGCACTTGCCCACATGACTTCTGCATTTGCATCTGCAACCTGTCCAAAAGTAAACCTGATCGCAGGCGATGCTTTCGGAAGTGCTTATGTGACCATGAACTCCAAATCAATCGGAGCAGATTTAGTATATGCATGGCCGGAGACCAAGATCGGCATGATGGATGCAGAACTTGCAGCTAAAATAATGTATGCAGACGCTTCCGCAGATGTTCTTGCTGAGAAAGCAAAAGAATATGAAAAATTACAGTCAAATGTAGTGACTGCCGCAAGAAGAGGCTATGTTGATCTGATCATTGAGCCTGCAGATACAAGAAAATATCTTGTTGCAGCATTTGAGATGCTTTACACAAAATGTGTATGCACACCGGATAAGAAACATGGAACAAAATAGAAAGGTGAAGTTATGAAGAAAAAATTATCTTTAATGCTTTGTCTTTGCATCATGGCGCTGACACTCGCAGCTTGTGGATCCGCTGATCCGCAGGATGTTGACTACGGCGGAATGAGTTACTCTGATCTACAGAGCAGCGCACAGAACTTGGTAACTTCAATTGCAGCATTTTCTGAGGAGGAGTTATCTGCGGCAATTGAGACAAATGAGCAGTATGCAAAGCAGTATGCAAAACAGTATGGAAGAGAATACACAGAGGCAGAAGCTGTGATCAGTCTTTTACAGTCATGGCTGGACACGACATCTGATGTGGGTACATTTGTTGGTCTGGGTGAGTTCTCTATTGATAAGACAAGCGATACTGTTACCGTTGACCAGATCGTAAATTTTTCTGAGAGAGATGTGGACGTAACATTCGTCTATGAATACAATTATCTGACAGAAGAGATCGAGATGACTGATGCAACAGCAGATATCGTGTATACATTAGGCGAGAAGTTAGAAAAGGCAGCTCTCAATACTTTGATGGGAATGGGAACTGTATTCTGTGTATTAATACTTATCAGTCTGATCATTTACTGCTTTAAGTTTATTTCAAAAGTTGGTGCTCCGAAGAAAGAAACTGCAAAAACAGAAGCAACAAAAGCACCGGCAGTTGAGACAGTAAATGAAAACCTTACAGATGACCTTGAACTTGTAGCTGTTATTTCTGCAGCGATCGCAGCAAGCGAAGGAACATCCACAGATTCTTTTGTCGTTCGTTCTATCCACAGAAGATAAAAGAACCAGTCACAATATGAAATAAAAGATATTGATTACCTTTATGATCAGGAGGATTTATTAAATGAAAAGCTATACAATTACCGTAAATGGAAATGTTTATGATGTTACAGTAGAAGAGAACGGAAGCGTAAGTGCTCCGGCAGCAGCACCAAGACGTGCAGCAGCACCAGCCGCTCCGGCAGCAGCTCCAAAGGCAGCAGCACCGGCAGGTGGCGCAGGAAGCGTTAAGATTGAGGCAGGAGCAGCAGGAAAAGTATTTAAGATCGAAGCTTCTGTAGGCCAGGCAGTGAAAAAAGGTGACGCTGTCCTTGTTTTAGAGATCATGAAAATGGAAACACCAGTTGTTGCACCACAGGATGGTACTGTTGCAAGTATCAATGTAAATGTTGGTGATATGGTAGAAGCAGGCGCTTTACTTGCTACATTAAACTAGTATTTTAGGAGGATAACTATGAGTTATTTTATGGAGACAATGGACAATCTCCTTCACCAGACTGCCTTCTTTAACCTGACAGTCGGAAATTTCATCATGATCCTTGTTGCCTGTGTATTCCTTTACCTTGCAATCGCCAAAGGATTTGAACCATTGCTTCTGGTTCCAATCGCATTTGGTATGCTGCTTGTAAATATCTACCCGGATATTTTTGCAGAACCGGAAATGATGAGCAATGGTGTCGGTGGTTTGTTCCATTATTTTTACACGTTAGATGAATGGTCGATCCTGCCTTCACTGATCTTCCTCGGTGTAGGTGCGATGACAGACTTTGGACCATTGATCGCAAACCCGATCAGCTTCCTGCTTGGAGCAGCGGCACAGTTTGGTATCTTTGGCGCATACTTCCTTGCAATTTTATTAGGTTTTAATGATAAAGCAGCAGCGGCTGTTTCTATCATCGGTGGTGCAGACGGACCTACTTCTATTTTCCTTGCAGGAAAATTAGGACAGTCAGGCCTGATGGGACCAATCGCAGTGGCAGCGTATTCCTACATGGCGTTAGTTCCTATTATCCAGCCTCCGATCATGAAATTATTTACAACCAAAAAAGAGCGTGCAATCAAGATGGAGAACCTGCGTCCGGTATCAAAGCTGGAGAGGATTTTATTCCCTATCGTGGTAACAATTGTGGTGTGTCTGATCCTTCCTACAACAGCTCCACTGGTTGGTATGTTAATGCTTGGTAACTTATTCCGCGAATCCGGAGTTGTCCGTCAGTTATCAGAGACAGCATCCAATGCGTTAATGTATATCGTAGTAATTTTACTCGGTACATCAGTTGGTGCTTCCACGAGTGCAGAGGCATTCTTAAACTGGACAACGATCAAAATCGTTATCCTTGGTCTTGTAGCATTCATGTTCGGTACTGCGGCCGGTGTATTATTTGGTAAATTATTATGCTGGATCACAAGGGGCAAGATCAATCCACTGATTGGTTCTGCAGGTGTTTCTGCCGTTCCAATGGCAGCCCGTGTGTCACAGAAAGTCGGAGCAGAAGAAGACCCGACAAACTTTTTACTTATGCATGCAATGGGACCAAACGTTGCCGGTGTTATCGGTACTGCAGTAGCAGCCGGTGTATTCATGGCAATCTTTGGAATTTAGGAGGAATAGAAAATCATGGCAGAAGTTGTTAAAAAACCTTTAAAAATAACAGAAACCGTTCTGCGTGATGCGCATCAGTCCCTGATCGCAACACGTATGACAACAGAACAGATGCTTCCGATCGTTGATAAAATGGATAAAGTCGGATACAACGCTGTTGAGTGCTGGGGTGGTGCTACATTCGATGCATCCCTTCGTTTCTTAAAAGAAGATCCATGGGAGCGTCTTCGTAAATTAAGAGATGGATTCAAAAATACAAAATTACAGATGTTATTCCGTGGACAGAATATCTTGGGATACCGTCCTTACGCAGATGATGTTGTAGAGTATTTTGTACAGAAATCTATCGCAAACGGTATTGATATTATCCGTATTTTTGACTGTTTAAATGATATCCGCAACCTGGAGACAGCGGTAAAGGCAGCCAACAAAGAAAAAGCACACGCACAGATAGCGCTGAGCTATACACTGGGTGATGCATATACACTGGATTATTGGAAAGACATTGCAAAGAGAATCGAGGATATGGGCGCTGATTCTCTGTGTATCAAGGATATGGCAGGTCTTCTGACCCCGTACAATGCAGAGATCCTTGTGAAAGCACTGAAAGAAGCAGTTGATCTTCCGATTGATATCCATACGCATTACACCTCCGGCGTTGCATCCATGACGTACCTAAAGGCAGTGGAAGCGGGCGCTGACATGATCGATACCGCGATGTCTCCGTTCTCGATGGGAACGAGCCAGCCGGCGACCGAGGTTATGGTTGAGACCTTCAAAGGTACTCCGTATGATACCGGACTGGATCAGGAAAAACTGGCGGAGATCGCAGATTACTTCCGCCCGATGCGTGAGGAAGCGTTAAAGAGTGGTCTGATGAATACCAAGGTTCTGGGCGTTGACATCAATACCCTGCGTTATCAGGTCCCGGGCGGTATGCTTTCCAACCTGGTTTCCCAGCTGAAAGAAGCGCGCGCAGAGGATAAATACTACGATGTTCTGAAAGAGATCCCGAGAGTCCGCAAAGACTTCGGTGAGCCGCCGTTAGTTACTCCGTCTTCCCAGATCGTTGGTACGCAGGCTGTATTAAATGTCCTGATGGGCGAGCGCTACAAGATGTTCACAAAGGAATCCAAGAAACTTCTGATGGGCGAGTTCGGACAGACTGTAAAGCCGTTCGACAAAGAAGTTCAGAAGAAAGCAATCGGCGATGCAAAACCGATTACCTGTCGTCCGGCAGATCTGATCGAGCCGCAGCTTGAGAAGATTGAGGCGGAGATGAAGCAGTGGAAGCAGCAGGATGAGGATGTCCTGACTTATGCACTGTTCCCACAGGTGGCAAAAGAGTTCTTCGAGTCCCGTCCGGCAAAGAAACCGCCGGTTGAGAAACGCGAAATCCTGAAAGCGGCTGCGCCGGAAGTAAAGAAAGCACCGGTGTCCACTGAGGAGATGGATGGAAACGGCATCAATACCTGGGCTGGAAGAAAAAGCGAGTCTTACCAGATCTAAGCTAAAAAGAATTTAAGGATTTTGAGCCAAAAGGAGTGCCAGAATCGGTAGAGTGTACCGGGCTGGCACTCCTTTTTATGCTACTATGCATTCAAAAATCATGTATCCGGAAAACATTTCGAAGCCAACCTATACTGCTTCTAAAAATTAAGAAAATCTTACAATTTCACGCAAAGACCCCAAATTTTGCGAAGTTTTTTCGGTAAGGTTGACACATATGGTCTTTTTTCATTATAATAGATACGATTGTAAAAACGTGAAAAAGATGGAAAACAGTCGAGCGGCTGTCTGGAAATACGGCGGCAGACAGAATAAGAATTCCGTTGCGGGGGATGAATTGCAGAAAACGCAGCAGAATGAGGAGATAGACGGATGAAAAAATGGAAGTTATTGGGGAAACGGGCGGCGGCGTTTCTGCTGGGTGCTGTGATGGCGGTCAACCCAGGGCTGGCAGGTACTGCAGCAGAGTCTTTGCTGGGGATCGTCAGCTATGCGGAAGAGAGAACCGCGTCGGTCAATGCGACAAACCTGAATGTCCGGAGTGGTCCGGGCACTTCGTATCAGGCACTAGCGAAGCTGTCCAAGGGCGCACCGGTTACAGTACTTGGTGAGCAGACGGGAACGGATGGCGTCGTATGGTATCAGATACGATATAGCGGAAGCGGCGGTGAGCAGACGGGTTATGTTTCGAGCAAATACATAAAGTTTCCGACTGCGATCAAATCGGATTCGGATTTTGAAAGCTATCTGACAAAGCAGGGATTTCCGGAGAGCTATAAACAGGGGCTCCGGGAATTGCATGCACAATATCCGAATTGGACGTTCGCGGCGTTCCAGACGAATCTGGATTGGAACACAGCGTTGAAAAATGAAAGCGTGATCGGGCGGAACCTGGTTGCGAGCAGCAGCATTTCGTCCTGGAAATCGACCGAGACAGGTGCGTATGACTGGGGAACCGGAACCTGGCCGGGCTTTGACGGAAGCTCCTGGGTACAGGCGTCTTCGGATATTATCGCCTATTATATGGATCCGCGGAATTTCTTAAATGATAAATATATTTACCAGTTCATGAAACAGTCGTATGACAGTTCGCTTCACACGAAGACGGGGTTGCAGAACATGGTGAGCGTAACCTTCCTTTCCGGCACGGTGTCGGGCGGATCGTCGGTATCGGCCGGTACGGGAAGCAGTTCTGGAAGCTCTTCTTCCGGTTCAGCGACGGGACCGGGAAGTTCGTCAGGTTCGAGCGGAAGCAGCGCCGGTCTGTCGTCTCCGATTGCTTCGATCAGCGATCATAAGACGGAGCGGGTGGCAGCGACCAATGGACCGGGCATGGCGGGGGATGGATTTTCTTCCAACAATGCAGACGGGGAGACGGCGCCGGTCAGCAGCGGCACATCGAATAAGTCATCGGGGACAACCAGCAGCACGGTTGGAACCACCAGTGGCAGTATAAGCGCACCGGGAAGCAGCACAACTGGAACAACTTCTGGTTCAACCAGCAGCGGAAGAACAAGTGCACCGGGAAGTGGCACTTCCAGCAGTTCGGGAACTTCCACGGGAGTGGCGCAGCAGTCTGCAATCGGTACTTCCTATGTAGATATCATCATGAATGCGGCATCCGAATCGGGAGTCAATCCATATATTCTGGCGTCGATGATTCTGCAGGAACAGGGCAGCCAGGGAACCGGACGCAGTATTTCCGGAACGGTGTCCGGCTATCAGGGATATTATAACTTCTTTAATATAGAGGCATATCAGTCCGGCTCGATGAGTGCGGTAGAACGCGGACTCTGGTGGGCATCCCAGTCGGGAAGCTATCTGCGCCCGTGGAACAGCATCGAGAAATCGATTCGCGGCGGTTCGGTTTATTATGGCGAGAATTATGTGAAAAAAGGGCAGGATACGCTGTACTTAAAGAAATTTAATGTGCAGGGCAGCAACCTTTATAAACACCAGTACATGACGAACGTGCAGGCGGCAGCTGCCGAAGGACTGACGCTTTCGAAGATCACGGCATTGGCAAATACAACACTTGAGTTCTCGATTCCGGTGTATAAAAACATGCCGGCGGGCGCCTGCGTCAAACCGACGCTGGACGGCAGCCCGAACAACAAGCTGTCGGCGCTGGGTGTCGATGGATTTGCACTGACACCGACCTTTAACCGAGATACAGAGTCCTACGATCTGATCGTGGATCCATCGGTGGCAAGCGTGACGGTAGCAGCGAGCGCGATTGATTCCAAGGCAACGATTGCCGGAACGGGAACGGTCGATCTGCAGAGCGGTGTCAATGAGATCACCGTGACGGTCAAAGCGGCAAATGGAAATCTGCGAAATTACGTCCTTCACGTAGTGCGCCAGTCGGGCGGTCCGACCTACTCAAGCTCGATTGGAAGCGGCGTTTCCTCTGGAAGCAGCTCTAGCGGTCCGGCGACGGGACCGGGCATGTCTTCAGGAAGCAGTTCAGGAAATTCTTCCTCCGGCGGTTCGGATGTGCAGATTGTCGGTCCGACCTCTTCGGGAAGCAGTTCAGGAAGCTCTCCTTCCGGGCAGTCCGCACCGGGATCGAATGTGAATGGATTTGGGAGCGGCAGTTCCGGAACCCTGATTGCGCCAAATGGGGAATCTGTCGGGAGCGCCGGCAGTCCGCAGGGGAGCCAGTCGCCGACCAGCGTGGCGGCACCATCCCAGTCCACATCGGGAACGCATGCGGCATCGTCGGTGCGCGGGGATGTCAACGGCGACGGTAAGCTGAACATCATGGATATCCTGCTGGCACAGCGGTCGATACTGGGACTTGGAAAGTTAAGAGCGGAAGAAATCGCGCGCGCCGACCTCAATGGAAATGGAAAAGTAGATATTTTGGATGTTCTTCTGATGCAGAAGAAGATTCTGGGACTGTAGGGATATTTCACGTACCTGCGGCTGGTCTTGAGAGATGGCAGCGGGTACGTGAAAATTTGTAAAGAAAGGGAACGGTGCAGATATGGGACCGTTACCAATAAAGAATATAGGACAGGGCAGTTGAATGAAAAAGTTTAAAAATATCATATTAGGTATACTTGCGGCAGGTATGCTGACGGTGGCGGCGCCGGTTGGCGGGATCAGCGCCTATGCATCCAGCGCAAAAATTTCATTTTCCGATCCGAGTGCGACGGTGGGTCAGGAGTTCAGTGTCAATGTGAAGATCTCCTCTCAGGATGGAAATCTAGGGGCATCCGACGTGGTACTTTCCTATGATCCGTCGGTCATTGAGTTTGTGAGCGGAAATAACGCAAGCGGCGGTGCAGGTTCCGTCCGCCTGGTTGGAACGATGGATTCCAGCTCAACGAAGGCATTTTCCTATACGCTGAAATTCAAGGCAGTGCAGGCGGGAAATACGTCGATCTCTGTGGGAAGTTATGAAGTCTATGACTCAGATGCACAGGCAGTCACAGTTTCTAAAACGGGGACGGCGAGCGTCAAAGTAAAAGCACCGGCAACCTCCTCGGCGGAAGCGGCGCTTTCGTCCTTGAAGATTTCTCCAGGAACACTTTCCCCTGCATTTTCGCCAAATGTGACTTCCTATACGGCGCAGGTAGGAGCCAGCGTCGATAAGCTGGCGGTCAGCGCGAGTGCGAAGGACAGCAAGGCGAAAGTCCTTGTCAGCGGTGATTCCGGCTTAAAGGTAGGTGCTAATACCGTTGTCTGCAAGGTGACGGCGGAGGATGGACAGACAACTAAGAGCTACACGATCACAGTCAATAAGCTCGATACGGTCGATGTGCCGTCAGAGGCGGAGACAGGGGCTGAAACAGAGGCAGTTGGGACAACGCCGGTTGTGACAAACGGGCTGGATGTGGAAATAGACGGCGTTTCCTATACGGTGGCGACGGAATTTGATGCCTCCCTGCTTCCGGAAGGATATACGCAGTCTACCTGTACTTATGGCGGTTCAGAGGTCCAGTGTGGAAATGGCAATGACCTGACGCTTTTGTATTTGCAGGGTGCCGATGGAAATGGTGCATTTTATATTTATATACCGGAATCCGGTGTGTTATCGCCGTATGTGACGATCGATGTGACAGCAAAGTCGATTCTGGTGCTTCCACCGGATGAGTCGGTTCAGATTCCGGATGGATTTATGGAGACGACCATTCAGTTAAACGGCACGTATAAAGTGCAGGGCTGGGTGTGGAAGAGCGATGAGCAGCAGAAGTATTGTGTCGTATATGGTATGAATGAGAGCGGCGAGAAGTCGCTGTACCGGTATGATATTGCAGAAAAGACCTTCCAACGGTATTTTGAAGACCCGTCGCTGGCAACTAAATACGATGATGCACAAGTGGAAGAGATTGTAGATAAATACAACGCACTTTGCAGGGATTATAATATCCGCTTTATCATGCTTGCGGTTCTGGGCGTGGCATGTGTAATCTTGTTCTTTATCGTGATCAATCTTCTGCTCAAGCGAAAAGAGTGGAGAGGGGAAGCGCAGGCAGCCGGAGGCAGACAGAGGTCCAAGCGCCGTCCGCCATCGCCGAATGCACGACCGGCGGCAGACGCACGGGTGAAACGAGGCACTGGGCGCGACAAGAGAGAAGATGGGGAAATGACGCCGGCAAGACCGGAAGCGCGGAGTGAGAAGGAGCGCATGGCAGCGGATGACAGACGCCGCCCGTCTGCAGAGCGGATGGAGGAAGGGCGTCGGAGTGCGCGCCGAACCCAAGAGATGCTGGAGACAAGACCGGTCCGCCGGGAGCGGGAAGAGGAGCGCGAGACGCCGCCGGCCCGCCGGACAAGGGATGAGGAGCACGCTTCCCAGCCGGTTCGCCGGGAGCGGAGTATGGAGGCAGCAGCATCAGCAGACCGCGCAAAACGGATGCCGCGATGCTAGCTCAATTCCCAGATCCAGCGCATATCCAAGTCCACGCGCCGTTGT
>OOAM01001038.1_pt1 | contig 20630 bp, 23 predicted proteins | sample 1671131 | NCBI WGS metagenome assembly OOAM01 (sample SAMN06348125, study PRJEB24527) | human gut metagenome | biome: human gut; feature: ankylosing spondylitis patient; material: feces | host: Homo sapiens | place: China | collected 2015-10 | reverse complement strand
ACGTTTTCTTACGGCACTTTCGGTTCCAAAAGTGCCTACCCGTGAACAGAAACATATTTCATAAATACAGGAGGAACATTCATGACAGAACCACACACTCTCTACGTGTTTGGCACCGGCAACGCCACGATGACACGTTATTATAATACCTGCTTCGCCATCCGCTCCGGCGAGGAATATTTCATGACAGACGCCGGCGGCGGCAATGGCATCCTGCGGATTCTGGAAGAAATGCAGGTTCCATTAAACCGCATCCATCATCTCTTCGTGACACACGAACACACCGACCACATTCTCGGCGTGATCTGGATGATCCGGATGATTGGCACTGCCATCAAAAAGGGAAATTATGAGGGAATTTTTCATATTTACTGCCACGACGGCCTGATCGACACGATTCAGACCTTCTGCCGCCTGACACTCCAGAAGAAATTCTGCGACCTGATCGGCGATCCGATCCAGCTCATCCCGATTTCTGACCGAGAAACCCGGCAGATTCTCGATATGGAGGTCACCTTCTTTGACATTCATTCGACCAAGGCGCGCCAGTTCGGCTTCCGCGCTGTGCTGCCGGACGGCAAGATCGTCTGCTGCCCGGGCGACGAACCGCTGAACCCGCTCTGCGAAGAATTTGCCAAAGGCGCCGACTGGCTTTTCCACGAAGCCTTCTGCCTCTACCGCGACCGGGAAATCTTCTCCCCTTATGAAAAACACCACAGCACCGTCAAAGATGCCTGCGAACTCGCCGAACGCCTCGGTGCGCGGCATTTGATTCTGTGGCACACTGAAGATAAGACTTATCCGGAACGCGCTGCTTTGTACCGCGCTGAAGGGGAAGCCTATTATCATGGGGATTTGCTGGTACCGGAGGATGGGAGTGTGATAGAGCTGTGATTGTATCTTGCAGCTCTACCTCTTCCTCAAATGATAATACGTCATCGTCGCCGACGCCAGCAGCGTCTCCTTATCATCATAAATCTTGCATTCGCACACCGAAAATGCATAACCATTCTGTATTTCCTGCGCCCGGGCGATGATTTTGGATGTGTTTTTTCCAGCTTTCAGATAATGGATCGTGCCATCCACGGTCGGGACTGCGTAGTCGCGCCCGGTCATCGCTGCGGTGCCGCCCACGGTATCCGCCAATGAATACAGGACGCCGCCGTGCACGATACCTAAGATATTCATATGCCACGGTTTCAATACAATCTCTCCAACTGCATAGCCCGGGCGTGCCTCGGTAATCTCCATCTCGATTTTCTTCCGGAAATCATTGGCTGCATCCGTCTCCTGTCCGCGCTTCTCCCAGACTTCTGAGAATGAGCCGGACGGCTTTTTCTTTTCTTCCTTCTTTTCCATTTCATGTACCTCCTTGTATATATGATTTACTCTCTTTTTTATTTCTCTGCAGGTCATCTATTATTTTCTTCTATTTTTTCTATCACTTTTCTCTCTGATATAATCTGTTTGTATAATCTGTTTGCCTGAATCAGCCCATCCTTTTTCCTCGCCTCAAACGCTTTTTCTCATAATTTTTCCAAAGATGGACTCATACTTTCTCCCATCCTCTCATACAATCTTATCAGATTGCAAAAATGTTATTGTTCACGCATACGTGCCCAGTAACGGAATTTGCCGTGGCTTCGCATTTAAATACTATCGCACAGGAGGGATCTGTCTTGAAACGAAGTTCTGTTATCATTGCACTGGAAATCTGCGCCATTGCGGCGCTCTTTGTCAGCTGGTCCTTCCAGCGTCCGAACAGCCGTCAGGTCACGGTCGGGAATGCGTCGGAACATTTTATCCGCTGGGTGGATTTCGATGTAACCGCCGACGCCATGACACAGGCGTTCCGCTATGATGTTGATACCTGCCAGCAGGATCTCCATCTGAACTGGGTCGATCTGCTCGCCTACCTGGGGGCGCGCTACGGGGGCGATTTTTCACATTATCAGGCGTCCGATATGACGGAAGCTGCCGAACAGCTCCAAAATGGCGTTACAGTGGAAGAATTGACGAAAAATATGACCTCTTTTGCCTATTATCGTGAGGCTTACGGCGCGGTTCTGGATGGAATGGTCGGACTGTATGAAATTGAGATTCCGAAATCGGAAGCACCGGCTTTTGCACTGGCGGACGCGCAGATACAGGAAGGGGATCCGGCTGCCAATACCTCCTACGCAACGACACCACCAACAACAACAGCAACCACAACTGGTACAGACACAATCGACTCAGCCAGTCAAGCTTCACCAGAAACTTCAGCCTCATCCAACACACAAACTTCTCTCGAAACCCCAGCCCCCACTCTCTCCGATCCCGACGCTGTCCCCCTGACTCCCTCCGGTGAGGAAAAAGTCTGGGTTACCAAATATGGTCTGAAAGCGTTTCTCCCACTGGCGAAAAACTTTCCCTACAGCCACTATGACGATTTCGGTGTCTCCCGCAGCTACGGTTACCGGAGACGGCATCTCGGGCATGATATGATGGGGCAGACGGGAACGCCTGTGATTGCTGTGGAATCCGGGCGCGTCGAGGCGCTCGGCTGGAACCAGTACGGCGGCTGGCGCATCGGCATCCGCAGCTTTGACGGGAAACGATACTACTATTATGCACATTTACTCAAAGACTGCCCCTACCAGTCAAATCTGAAAGAGGGCAGTCTCGTCACCGCCGGGGACGTGATCGGTTATCTCGGGCACACCGGCTACAGCAGCACTGAAAACACCAACAACATCGCTGAACCGCACCTGCATTTCGGATTGCAGCTCATTTTTGACGAATCCCAGAAAGAAGGAAACAACGAAATCTGGATTGACTGCTATGAACTGATCCGTTTTCTGGCGATAAACCGCTCCGAGACCGTCAAGAAAGAAGGCACCAAAGAATGGACGCGTGTTTATGAAATGAAAGATCCTAGTATCGATCAATTTTCCACCCCATGACAAAGTTTTCTTACCAAGTCAATCCTGTCGCTTAATATAACCCGCCACTGACAGTTTCTCACCAATATATACATATAATTATCACGTTAAAAAGCCATGCAGAGATTCTTCAATAAAAACATTCTGCAATCCATAAAAATACAGCCGGAAAAGGTGCACCCAAAACCGCACTTTCTCCGGCTGTTTTCAATAAAACTTATTATTTGATCACGCGCACGCGCATCATACCCTGAATAGCTTTCAGCTTCTCAATCGTCGCCGCGTCTGCCTTGGTCTCCAGATCAACCAGCGTATAAGCGTATTTATCACGGCTCTTGTTCGTCATGTTTGCGATGTTCATGTCAGTCGATGCCAGGATCGAGGAAATCTGTCCGATCATGTTCGGCACGTTCTTATGAAGAAGTGCAAGACGACCTACGGTTGTGCACACGCCCATATCGCAATTCGGAAAGTTGACGGAATTCTTGATATTACCATTGTCCAGGTAATCCATCAGCTCTTTGACTGCCATCACGGCACAGTTATCCTCGGATTCTTCTGTGGATGCGCCCAGATGTGGGGTTGCGATGACGTTCGGCATCTGCATTACTTTTGCATTCGGGAAATCGGTGATATAGCGTTTTACACGACCGGAAGCCAGCGCCTCTGCCATATCGTCGTCATTTACCAGAAGGTCACGCGCAAAGTTTAAGATAACCACACCGTCCTTCATCTGTCCCAGGCTGTCTTTGTTGATCATCTGGCGGGTGCTGTCAAGCAGCGGTACATGAACGGTGATGTAATCGCATTCCTGATAGATCGTATCAACCGATGTGATGTGCTTTACGTCTCTGGAAAGCATCCACGCTGCTTTGACAGAAATAAACGGGTCATAGCCGTATACTTCCATGCCGAGCGCTGCAGCTGCGTTTGCAACCTCTGCGCCGATGGCGCCCAGTCCGATAACACCAAGCTTTTTGCCGCGGATCTCATGACCGGCAAATTTCTTTTTCGCCTTCTCCATATCTTTGGAGATATTTTCATTGTCCTTCTGCTCCTTGCACCAGTCGATGCCGCCGACTACGTCTCTGGCTCCCAGCAGCATGCCAGCCAGCACCAGCTCTTTGACACCGTTTGCATTGGCGCCCGGTGTATTGAATACGACAACACCAGCCTCCGCACACTTGTCAAGCGGAATGTTGTTGACGCCCGCTCCGGCACGTGCAACAGCACGCAGTCCCTTCGGAAGTTCCAGATCATGCATGGCAGCACTGCGGACCAGAATGCCCTCTGCCTCCGCCAGGTTGTCAGTCATCTCATAATTTTCGGTCAGTAAACCGGTTCCCAGCTTGGAAATCGGGTTCAGGCAATGGATTTTTCTCATTTTTTAACTCTCTTTTCTTTCAAAATTTCAAATCTTCCCATACGCGGGCTGTTTTTGTTTTAAAAAGTCCACTGCTGCAGCAGAAAGGAACGGATTCCCCCTCCCTTTCGCCGCAGCAATGGCATAAATTTTAAAATTGATTAATTTGTATGTTTTTTCTCAAATTCGCGCATGAAAGCAACTAATTTCTCAACGCCCTCGATCGGCATTGCATTGTAGATGCTGGCACGCATACCGCCGACGGTACGGTGACCTTTTAAGTTCACAAAACCTGCCTCTTTGGCTTCCTTGACAAACAGGGCATCCAGATCTGCATCGCCGGTGACGAACGGTACGTTCATCAGGGAACGGTCTTTTTTCTCAACGGTTCCCTTGAAGAGCTTGCTCTCATCGAGGAAATCGTAAAGAATCTTCGCCTTCTTCTCGTTGCGCTCTTTCATGGCACTTAAACCGCCCATTTTCTTGAGCCATTTAAATACCTTGCCGCACATATAGATGGTGTATGTAGGCGGTGTGTTGTACAGAGAGTCATTGTCTGCGTATGTTTTGTAGCGCAGCATGGTTGGTGTTCCCGGAAGAACATCCTCAGTGATCAGATCCTCGCGGATGATGACGATCGCCATACCAGCCGGACCTACGTTCTTCTGGACACCGCCCCAGAGAATACCAAACTTACTCACATCCAGCGGCTCTGACAGGAAACAGGAGGAGATGTCTGCTACCAGTGTCTTGCCCTTGGTGTTCGGAAGCTCGTGGTATACGGTTCCGTAAATAGTGTTATTTAAGCAGATATACACGTAATCTGCGTCCTCATCCACTGGAAGGTCCGAACAATCCGGGATGTAGGAAAAGGTCTTGTCAGCGCTGGATGCAATCGCGTTGGCGGTACCAAACATCTTTGCCTCCTGATATGCTTTCTTTGCCCACTGTCCGGTGATGATGTAATCCCCCACCTTATTTTTGAACAGGTTCATCGGAACCATGGCGAACTGCATATTGCCGCCGCCCTGTACGAATAATACTTTGTAATTGTCCGGAATCTGCATCAATTCGCGCAGATCCTTCTCTGCCTCATCAATGATGGCCTGGAAATCCTTGGAGCGGTGGCTCATCTCCATGACGGACATGCCGCTGCCCTGGTAATCCAGCATCTCTGCCGCTGCCTCTCTCAGTACCTCCTCCGGAAGTACTGCCGGACCTGCCGAAAAGTTATAGACTCTGCTCATAATAAATCTCCTCCTGTCTTACACAAAAATGTGATAATTGCCCCCATTTTACAACTATTCGATGCGTAAGTCAATCTCATCAAACGCTTCCTCGATCGGTTTTCCAGCCGGAACCATCGGGAATACCTTGTCATCGCTGCCGATCTGGCACTCGATCATAACCGGGATATTTAAGCTGATCGCCTCGCGCAGAACCGGCTCCACATCCTCTTTCTTCGTGATACGGTATGCTTTCGCGCCCATGCCCTCTGCCACCTTGACGAAATCCATCTGATCGTAAAGCTCCGTCTGGGAATAGCGTTTTCCATAGAACAGGGTCTGCCACTGGCGAACCATGCCGAGATGGCGGTTGTTCAGAATGAGGATCTTGACGGGAAGCCCATTTTCGACAGCCGTCATCAGCTCCTGGATGTTCATCTGGATGGAACCGTCTCCCGCGACATCGACAACAAGGCGATCCGGGAAAGCCATCTGGGCTCCGATTGCGGCGGGAAGCCCGTATCCCATCGTGCCGAGGCCACCTGAAGTCAAGTACGTCCGCGGCTTATGATATTTATAGAACTGGGCCGCCCACATCTGGTTCTGCCCCACTTCCGTGGTAATGATGGCTTCGCCCTTCGTGATTTCATACATGCGCTCGACGACCTGCTGCGGCTTCAGCACATCGCCCTTGGCCCAGGAAAGCGGATGCTCCTTCTGCCATTCCAGCACCTGCCCCATCCAGTCCGCATGATCGCCCGCCCAGTCCTTCTGGGCATGACCGGACTCCAAAATGGAACGCAAGCCCTGCAAGGCACTGAGTGCATCGCTCACAACCGGCACTTCCACCCGGACATTCTTTCTCAAAGTCGTCGGGTCGATGTCGATGTGCACGATTCGCGCGTTAGGAGCGAACTGGGACAATTTTCCCGTGACGCGGTCATCAAAACGGGCTCCAACGGCCAGAATGACGTCAGCCTGAGTCACGGCGCGGTTTGCCGCGAAGGTCCCATGCATACCGAGCATACCTATCCACAACGGATCATCACCGGGGAAAGCCCCCAGCCCCATCAGCGTGGAGCAGACCGGAGCGTGCATGAGGTGGGCCAGTGTGCAGAGTTCCTCTGCGGCATTGGCCATGATCACGCCACCACCAGCCACGATAAGCGGTTTTCTGGAGGTAACGAGGACGTCCATCGCCCGCCGGAGCTGATTCAGATTGGCCCGGAATGTGGGACAGTATGACCGCATCACCACATCTTCCGGCCAAACGAATTCGCAGCTTGCCTGCTGGATGTTCTTAGGAATGTCGACAAGCACAGGCCCGGGGCGTCCAGAGCGCGCCAGATAGAAGGCCTTCCTGACAGTCTCGGCCAAATCTTTGACGTCTTTGACCAAAAAGTTGTGTTTCGTACAGGGACGGGTGATCCCTATGATATCCACTTCCTGAAATGCATCATTCCCGATGAGCGGCGTGGACACCTGCCCCGTAAAGATAACCATGGGGATGGAATCGCTGTAGGCCGTAGCAATCCCCGTCACAGTATTGGTCGCACCGGGGCCGGACGTAGCGAGACAAACCCCAACCTTTCCGCAAGCCCGCGCATAGCCGTCGGCGGCATGGACAGCGCCCTGCTCATGCCGCACGAGAATATGGCGTAGATCCGGATGGTTGGACAGCTCATCATAGATATCAATGACAGCCCCGCCGGGATAGCCGAAGAAAAGGTCAACGCCTTCACGCTTCAGACTTTCCAAAAGGATCCTGGCCCCGGTGCACAACATTAGTTGCCTTCCTGTTCGTTATAGCCGTCGAGGATGGCGTGCAGACGCGTCTTCCCTTCAAGCTTCTGTTTCTTCAGCTGTTTTAACGTCTGTTCTTCCGTAGGCGTGCGATAGGCCTTGGCTTCGAGCTTTTCTACCTGCTTTTCATAAAGAATATGGTCTTCCCAGAGTTCTTTCAGTTCAGGATTGACGGCGGCGTACTTTTCCAGAAGAAGAAGCTCACGCTGTTCCATAAGACTTTCTCCAATACATAGAGGTTTGAAAACGACACTGGAACGCGACGCTGTGCGTTACCGTTCCTTAAATTCATAGCCCAAAAAACAAGGAAAGGGAATGGCAATTCCTGGCGGCCCCCCGGAAAGGCGCTTTCTTCCTTTCCTGACGACCAGTCCCCCTTTCCGTTTTTCACGGTTTACTACAACATGGCCGCATACTGGAACAGGGAACGGACCACGATGGACTGCACCAGTTGGATGGCGACGAGCACCACGATGGGGGACAAGTCCAACCCACTGATATAGGTAAAGGGAAGCCATTTGCGGATCCTGTACAGGACGGGCTCGGTTAAGGCATTCAGCGTGCGGACCACTGGATTATACGGATCAGGCCGGACCCAAGTCAGCAGGGCGGAAATGATGACAACCCAGAAGTACAAAGTTAAAAGCGTATCCAGAACCCGCGCTACGGCGAAGAGGATATTGCCAAGCACAAACATGCTACCTCCTAGAAGATAAGTGTAAAGGGCGTTCTTCTTAAGTACGGCCCAACCGGGGAAGCCGCTCCAACGCACTGCGCAGATGCGCAAAATTGTCGACATGCACAGCCGCGGGCAAATCCGGGCTGTTGTATGCCAGCAAGGGAACTCCGCCGCCTTGTGCCGCGGCGGCATCCGTAGCGCTATCGCCGATGAATCCTACCGACTCGGGACCAAACTTCCATGTTTCAAGAATACGGTGAACCCCGGCGGGATCGGGTTTTGACGGAACAATCTCGGCTGTCATGACAGGATCAAACATTTCGCACAGATTGAAGCGGGCCAACAAATCCCACATGCCGCTTCCGCGATTCGTATGGATCCCGAGCCGAACGCCCCGCTCACGCAACCAGTGCAGCATATCCGCCAGCCCCGGTTCAAGCTCCAACTGCGGCAATGCGACATCCCGATACGGGTAACGCTCCGCAATGGCCGGCAACAGCTTCAGCTCCTCCGGCGAAAAAATATACTCAAGAGCCTCCTTCGCCGTGGACATCTGCACATACCCGGCCTGTTCCGGCGTAATCGGAGGTTTGCCGACTTCCCTCAGCAGCAGGTTATAATAACCGATATTCACATCCCGGGAATCGACCATGACCCCGTCACAGTCGAAAATGAGGCCGGAAAGCCCTGCGGGAAATGTCCTCTCAAGAAGAGAAGCCAATGTCGTCACCGAGGATTGCATCATACCTGCTCCAACACATCGTCTGCTGTACAAAGAATCACGAGTTGCCGTCTGTCAAGCCATGGCCTGTCCGATTGCGGCGCTTTTTTCCCGATCAGTTTCCACATCGGCTCTTCGCCATAGGTCACGGCATAGCCTTCAGGCACATGCCAGCCTTCAGGCAATCGTGCCAGAAGCGCCGGAGACAGTGATTCCTGACATATGCCAGCTTCCGCAAACGCTTTTGCCATCCGCTGATCCGCCGTGCAGGCAATCGTTCCTTCCGGCAATAAAACTGCTAACAAATCCAAGATAAAACACCATGATGGCAACAGCGTGGCCGGATCCTCAGGAACCAAGTCCCGCATCATGCCAAGCAAGCCGGAAAGCATGTCCCCATCTTCATCAGAAGGTTCCGTCTCGGTACCCCGTGTGCCCAGATGAGCCGCCAGTTTCTCCGCCCCCGCGCGATAACGCGCCGAGAGCTGCTCCATCTCCAAAACCCGTTCTTCCTGAAGCCAGCCCAGCAAGAGAAAACGCTGCGCCCAGCGACGCATATCGTCTGTTGAAACCGTATCTTTTCCGGCCTCTCGGCATTCTCCCGTTTTAGCGAAGCACTTCAAATCATCCCGTTCCTGTGAAACTTTCTGAGTCGTGGACCGGGAAGAGGCCGCCGTATCCGAAAGGGCCGCAATACCCGCCTCATCAAGCTGCGCCAGCTCCGCAAGACAAGCCGCTGCCTCCGTAGGGGTATAGGGCAAAGAAATTTTGTGCCATGCATCAGGATTTCGTTGTCCCCAATAGCGACTCGAAAGCCCGGGCCAGAGCGGCTTAACACCTCTCGAAAACCCCTCAGGGAAGAATTCCCGGTGCATCGTTGGAACATATACAATAGAATCATCCGATTCTTTTTGCATGATACATCCTTTATAACAATTCTCTTGCAGCCGCCTTGCAATCTTGACCTCTAAACCTCACAGGCGTACTGTGCTTACCATTGATTCCAGTGATCCGCACTTCTGCGGATTTCGGCCCTTCCGGCCTCGTCAAGGCCTCCATCCCGCCACGGCATTTTGTTGTGTACCCTGATGGACAGAAGGATGCAACGCCCTTTGCTTGACCTGCCCGGGATCCATCGGTATATCTCTGTCCTATAAAAACGGAGGCCTTTATGTACGGTATCGGCATGCAAGAATTGCTCTTAATTCTCGTTATAGTAGTGCTTATTTTCGGTTCCAAGAAACTCCCCGAAATCGGCGGCGGGCTTGGCAAGGCCATCCGCAATTTCAAGCGGGCCAGCTCGGAGCCCGACGAAATAGACATCACTCCCAAAGGCGAAAAGAAAAAAGACGACACAACCCATTCCGCATAGCCCGCTCCGATTTCAGTTCAGGCGCAGTCCTTGCTGGCGTTTTTCGGCAATATCTGTCAGAATAATTCCACTCCTCCGATGGAGGCTGGCAGCAACGCAAGGCATATAAGGAAGGCCACCATGAAAGTCGAACAACTTTCCATTTTTCTTGAGAACAAAGCCGGTCGGTTGGCTCAGGTAACCAAAACGCTGGCGGAAGCGGGAATCAATATCCGAGCCCTCTCTCTGGCCGATACGTCCGATTTCGGCATTCTCCGTCTCATCGTGAACGATACGGAAAAAGCCATCAACATCATGAAAGAAGCGGGATTCACCGTTGGGCGAACCGCTGTTGTCGCTGTGGAAGTGGACGATAAGCCCGGTGGACTGAACAACATCCTTGAAGCCTTGTCCGGCCAAAACGTCAATGTGGAATACATGTATGCGGCAGCGCTACCATGATTTTCCGCTTCGATCGTATCGATCAGGCCATCGAAGTGCTGAAAGCCAAGAACATTCCGATTATCCCCGCTGACCGCATCAACGGTTAGTGAAGAAGAGTGCCTTGAAAAGTCCCCACATTCAAGTGGGGACTTTTTTTGTTTCTGCTTAGAACAATCAATTGGAGAATCTCGGCCTTTTGTCGGCAGAACAAGGTTTATCGCTTTTCCACACATAGAAAAACGCCGCCGGAAATTATCCCGGCGGCGTTTTTCTTTCAGCGTAAAGAGCGGCTAGAGCCAATCAAACCAGCGCTTCCAAGATCCTTGGATCTGCTCACGGGCCTTCTGGGACTGCTGCTCACGATATCTATAGTATGCGGACAGAGCTTTTTCCTTTGCATGAGCACTGACTTCCGGCACATCGGGGAAATTATCCACGATGTACGTATAGCGCCGCCAAGCCGGGCCATAGTTGTTCATGTTCCAGAACACATCCCCCAAATACAGCTCATGTTCGGCAAGGAGCCGACGGCAATTTTTCATTTCCTCGACAGATTTCTGGGCATACTCGCTGTTCGGGTAGGTCTCCCTCAATCGTCCGAAGAATTCCAAAGCCTCCTGTGTCGACGTCGTAGGCCTGTCCACGGAAATGAAGCTCTTCAGGTTGGACATCCCCACCTGGTACAAGACATAGGGGATAGCCTCATGGCGAGGATGAAGAGATTCAAATTCTTTATAGGCTTCGGCTGCCTCAGGGTATTTTCCGTCAAGGAAGAAAGCGTCACCAAGCGACAATTCCGCTTCAACCGTATAAGGGCTGAACGGGAAGTTATCCTTGAGCTTTGTATAGTACTGGGCGGCCTGCGAGTAATTCTTCTCTTGCATGGCGTCATTGGCGCCTTCGTAAAGCTCCTGAGCCGTATCTTCTGGCGGAGGCAGAAAGAAATAGTCAATGATGCCACATCCAGAAAGAAGCAAGAGACATGCGGCCAGCACTAGATGACGAAAATACATGCTTAGGCGTCCAGTTGTTCAAGATACGTAAAGGCAGCCGTAGCGGCTGTAGCCCCATCGCCGACAGCGGTCGTCACCTGACGGCACATCTTGGAACGGATATCCCCCGCCGCAAAGAGTCCCGGCAGATTCGTCCGCATCTCGCAATCAGTGATAATGAACCCCTGCTGGTCCAATTCGAGACCAGCAGGCAGGAAACTGTTTTGGGGCTCATAGCCCACAAAGACGAACATTCCATCCACAGGAAGCTGTGTTTCTTCACCGGTTTTGACATTTTTCAGATGAAGCCCCTGCAACGAGTCTTCTCCCATCAAACCGGTTACTACAGTATCCAACACAAGTTCAATCTTGTCCGAAGCGGCGTGAATCTTATCCTGATAGACCTTGGCGGCGCGGAACCCTTCCCGCCGGTGGATCAGATACAGCTTGCTGGCGATCCTGGATAGATACAGCGCCTCTTCCAGCGCGGAGTTTCCTCCGCCAACCACGGCGACAACCTGATCGCGGAAGAAGTTGCCGTCGCACAAGGCACAATAAGAAACGCCCCGCCCCGTAAGCTCCGTTTCGCGCGGTACCCCCAGAGGACGGGGATTGGCACCAGAGCAAATAACGACAGCTTTCCCTACGATGGTCTCTTTCCCTACGCTGAATGACCAGCCGCCGGGAACCTGCTCCATCTTGAGGACGGCATCATTATACCGGTCCAATTCGTAGTCATCTAGATGCGCAGCGAACGCATCAGCCATCTCCCATCCCTTGATCCCTTTGGGGAACCCCGGGTAGTTCTCGATGCTTTCCGTCTTGAGGATCTGTCCCCCCGGAGCAAGCATTTCGAGCTGGGCCACGGAAATCCCGGAACGGCAGAGATAAAGGGCGGCAGTGATCCCTGCGGGGCCGCCGCCTACGACAATGGCGTCGTAATGCTTCATGCCAAAGCCTTTTGTTCGATCATGGTCGCGATGCTGGACTTAGATACAGCACCGGTAACCTGCTCAACAACTTCACCGTTCTTAAAAAGAATAAGGGTAGGAATGGCGCGAATCCCATACTTGCCGGGGGTCGAGGGGCTTTCATCCACATTCAGTTTGACCACGGACAACTTGCCTTCGTATTCATTGGCGAGTTCATCGATGATGGGGCCGATGGCACGGCAAGGACCGCACCAAGGGGCCCAGAAGTCAACCAGAACGGGAAGCTGGGACTGCAACACAACGGCATCAAAGTTGGAATCATTCACTTGGGTAGCCATTACCGACTCCTTACGAAAGTTGCTTGTTAAGAAACAAACTGGTGCACTTTTTTACGCGAAAAGGCAGTGCCTCCAACGTAGCAATTGTAGGTGCGAGATCCCAGGGTGTCAAGATGCTGTGGAAAAGATTCACTATATGAGAAAAACGGCTCAAGCTGCTTATAGAGAGTGCAGCGGTGCACGCAACTCCCCAAGATCATCGGGGAGTTTTTGCCCGCGAGGAATGGCTGGGAACGCCAGCCCCTGTCCGTATCCCTTACAGGCCAGCAATTCGCCCGCATGTGCGATCATGACGGCGTTGTCAGTACACAGAAATCTCGATGGCAGCAAAAGCGGCTTGCCCACTTTCTCGGCAAGGACATGCATCGCGGCCCGAACCTGCGTATTGGCGGCCACACCGCCAGCGACGACGATCCCGGTGATCCCTTTTTGCCGCTCGCGGTGAAACGCCTTCTCCATCTTGAGGCTCAGCGTCTCAGCCACAGCCAGCATATAGGATGCGCAGACATCACACAGTGCGGGAGAGGCCGAGTCGGTACCGGCTTCGCGGACACGCCTGCCCTCCTCCACGAGCACGGGGTGTTCGTTGAGATACGTCAGCGCGGCCGTCTTCAATCCGCTGAAGCTGAAATCCAGATTATCTACATGGGTGTACGGACGCGGGAACAGATGGGCATCGGAAGTCCCCCTCTGGGCGAGACGATCCAGCAATACCCCGCCGGGATATGGCAGCCCCAGCATCTTCGCGAACTTGTCGCAGGCTTCCCCGGCAGCGTCATCAAGCGTATGCCCGAGCAGTTCCAGAGACTCCGGAGCGTCTATCCTGTAAATATGGGTATGCCCGCCGGAAACAAGCAGTCCGAGCAGCGGATACCGCAACTCATGCTCAAGGCCGACGGCCAACAAATGCGCATGGAGATGATTGACGGCAATGAGCGGCTTGTTGCCCGCCAGAGAAAGCCCCTTTGCAAAGGCCACGCCGACAAGCAAGGCCCCAAGGAGCCCGGGACCGCGGGTCACCGCTACGACGTCCACGTCCGCGAGTGTCAATCCCGTGCGGCGCATCAACTCGTCATACAGTGCGCCCAAAAAACGGTAGTGCTCACGGGACGCGATCTCCGGGACGACCCCCCCGAACAGGGCGTGCACATCCATCTGCGTGGCGAGCACGGATTCCACACACTCCCCGTCTCTGACCAGCGCCAGCGCCGTTTCATCACAAGATGTTTCGATACCAAGACAAAGCATGACAACCCATCGTGTTCAATATAAAAAAGATATCCCTGATAAACGAACGATCGACCCGTTCTCGGCATGTGAACACGCCCTGAGGTCGATCGTCCGTCTATCACGCCGCCGGACCGCATCCGGCCATGCGCGGATTTACTTCTTGTAAATAGCGTTGATCGCTTCAACATCCTTGCGAGACCCGATAAACAGAGGTACCCGCTCATGCAGCGTGGTCGGCGTGATGTCCAGGATACGGTTGTGGCCGTCGGTCGCGGCACCACCAGCGTTTTCCGCCACAAAAGCCAACGGAGAGGCTTCGCACAGGTACCGCAGCTTCCCACGGCTCTTTCCCTTGCGGCTGTCCGGCGGATACATGTACACGCCGCCGTACAGGAGCGTACGGTGGAAGTCGGCAACCAGTGAGCCGACGTACCGTGCGGAACAGGGAGTCGCATTCGGATCGTCAGGATGCTTGAAGTAGTCGATCGCGGCACGGGCCTTGTCATCCCAGTGATTCCAGTTACCCTCATTGACCGAATAGATGCTTCCAGTCTCGGGGATACGGATATCGGGATGGGACAGCAGGAATTCCCCCACGCTCGGATCAAGTGTGAACCCATGCACGCCCTGACCGGTCGTGTAAACCAGCATGGTCGAAGTGCCGTACAGGAAATAGCCGGCGGCTACCTGTTCGGAACCGGGCTGGAGGATTTCATCAAGCTGCACTTCACCGGTACGGCCGGGCTTACGGCGCAAGATGGAGAAAATGGTCCCGACGTTGATGTTCACATCAATGTTGGAGGAGCCATCCAGCGGGTCAAAGACCAGCATGTAGTCCCCGCGGGGGAATGCCGCCGAAACGCGCACCAGTTCCGCATTCTCTTCGGAAGCTATGGCGCACAACACACCGGAACGCTCCATCCGGTACAAAAGAACCCTGTTGGCAAAATCGTCAAGCTTCTGGACATTCTCACCCTGAACGTTGATATCCCCGGTGCCGCCAAGAACATCAAGCAGACCAGCCTTATTTACGCTGCGGCCTATGATTTTTGCCGAAAGAACAAGATCATGAAACAACGCAGTAAAGTGGCCCGTCGCCTGCGGAGCCCTCTGCTGCTGCAGAAGCAAATGTTCGGTGACGGTGATTTCAGAAGACATGAGCCCTCCTTATGGGTCCTGTGAACGATCTGAAAGTGAATCAAGAAATCGCCTTTGAATAACCATCAAAAGCGGGCATGTACGCGCCTCGATCAATCCGAAATGGCTGACTCCTCCATTCCCAACCCCTTAATGGGGGGAAGCGGCGCTGTCAGAATGCTGCTGTCTCCGCCTTCGATGACATGGGATTCCGTGACCGGAGCCATCATGCCCTGAGAACTGAAGGCCGCCGGGTGGGATAGCGCATCCAATTGCCCGGGCTGTTCGGGGAAATGCCCTTCCGAAGGCGTCGCAAACACAATCGGCTGCGTCCCGAGGAAACGTACCATCCAGATGAACGATCCGGTCTTGTTGGAAACCGTACCATGTGTGGAATCTTTTGTGAGTTCGCTCCAGTCCTGCCCCGTCAGCGGCGTGGCGTCAACCGCGAAACGACCCGGCCACAAAACCCCCTGTGGCGCCAACACAACAAGATCCTCAGCGCCGCTGGTATAAGTGAGCAGCGACCGCATGTCAAAATGGGCCACAAGCAATCCCAACATTTCCGAACCGGAATAGATGGGAATGCCGGTCAGCACTTCGGGCCCAAGCGGCGTATCCTCAACCAAACCACGAAGGCCCCGCAACTCGTTGCCTCTGGCTTTCTGCTCCAGCATCTTCGCAAAATCAAGCTCTTTCATGGCCGCCGGGGGCTCCTGCGCGAGGACCATGCCATTGGCGTCCACCGCCGCGAGGCCGGAGAGCCACGGGAAGCGATGGAAAAGGACCGCCACGGATTCACCCGTCGGCGGCTTGTCCGAGTTCTGAAGATACCGCTCGAGCTGTTCAAGCTGGATGTCTATGCCCACCATGCGCGAGGCGAGCGTCGTTTCGGCGTCATTCAATACCCCTTTGTCATCATAATCAATCTGGGCGGGGGGATTGATATACTCACCGTAAAAAGCTTTGGTGCTTTTCCATGTGCTGTCGAACGTGGAACAGCCTCCGATGAACACCAAAGAGCCAATCAGGGCCGTCGTAATAAAGGAACTCTGCAAGGACACACAACTCTCCAATGTAAACGGGCGTGCTATACGCGCGCCCGTGCTTCGAGGCGATCCGCTAACGACTCCAGAAGGGACATCAACTGATTCTGCCCTCCCACGTCGCCATACGAAGGTTCTCCGATTTCCGTCTGCTCTCCGGGTTCCGTACCGTTTCCGGCCATCCGGGAAACCAATGCGGCGACACTATCGTGCAGCTCTCTGGCTTCTTCCGGCGTAGGCGCAGCGGCCTCAAGCTCCTGATAGATTTCAAGAGCACCGACAATGTCCCCCTGCTCCGCGAGCACGTCAGCCATGGAACGGGTCCGCAGCGTCGGCTCTTCAGGGTTTTCGTCAGCCATAAGGTCTGAATCCTCATCAGGATCAACCCAATGCACTGATTTTGCTTTGTTTGGTAAAAAAGGCGTCACGCATGAAGGGTGCTCTCGGACAGGAGCGCTTTCCTCAAGCATACTCTCAAGGAGTTCCGCATCAGCAATGGAAGAGTCCTCAACGGGTACCGTGCAAGAAGAAGAAGAAGAAGAAGAAGAAGAAGAAGAAGAAGAAGAAGAAAGTTCCTGCGCGGAGGGCGTAACCGTACAAAGCGTTTCTTCGTGGGAAACACCGCATGGGGGCTCGGAATCCCAAGCCTCGGTTGATTGGGGAGAGGAAAAACTGCGGCGTACGTCCTGCAATATACCCAAACCACTCTCTAAAATCAGACTCAGAGAATGTTCCGGGTGGCGTATAGTCGAGGCCATCAACCGGATGGCCAATGCCAGATCCCTGTTTTTCTCCGAAACGGACTCAGCCCACACTTCCCAAAAGGCAGGGTAGCGCTCCAGCAATCCCGTTACAGTGGAAAGTTCCTCAGAACACTCACCGGCACGCGACTGTTCGAAAAGAATTTGGATCAGCAGGAGGCGCGCTTCAAGAAAAACAGACGAATGCCGTAGCCCCGCCCGCAAAACCTCTATGGCCTTGTCCGGCTGCTGCGAGTCCCTCAGGAGTTTCGCCAGCGGGAAAAAAACCTTGGAATCAGGGTCCAGTTTGAGGACTTCCTGATACCACTCAATTTTTTCCATCATGAGGCAGGGCTCCACGCGCATTCGCATCTTCCGTAAAAAGATAAAGAATTTCGTTACTCCGGACGAAATTCAGCCGCTGCCGGATCATCTTTTCCACATATTTCTCGTCAGACTGCAAGAGGCGGATTTCTCTGCTCAACCCCGCATTAACGACATCAAAGCCGTCGCGCTCCTTGAGCAGTTCCGCGTATTGTGAAGCCAGCTCCCTATACGAAACGAGACTCTGCGGCCCCCACAACAGACGAGAGGCAAGAACCACGTTGACGATAATGGCCAGAATGAGAATAAAAACTTTCCAAAGCGTGGCTTTGGAAGATGTATTTGCGGTGCTTCGTACGTTCATCATGCAGCCCGATCGTTTTCCCGCCAGATGCCATAAAACTTATAGAAGTAATTCAGGCCGGAAAATATCGTGAGCACAAGGGCGATGTAAAGCAGAAAATTTCCAATCAGATGCACGTTTACGCCCAAAAGCGGATAATGGAGCAAGAGGGGAACGATGGCGATGATCTGCATGACGGTTTTGACCTTGCCGTATTTGTCCGCTGCAATGACGACGCCTTCATCAATGGCCATTGCGCGCAAGCCGGTCACGGCAAGTTCCCGGCCAATGATGACGACAGTCACCCACGCCGGAACCCACCCCAGCTCAACGAACATGATCAGGATGGAGCAGATAAGCAACTTGTCGGCAAGGGGGTCCAGAAACTTTCCGAAGCTCGTAACCATATTCCCCTTACGGGCAATATGCCCATCAAGAAAATCGGTGAGCGATGCGATGCCGAAAAGCACCGCTGCAAGAAAGCACGTGATCTTCCCCGGAAAATACAACAGGAGAATGATAGGAACGACGAAAAAAATCCGGGCCAGTGTAAGCTGATTTGCCAAATTGAACATAGTATTACCCGCTTTTGGCGACAGTTGTTGGGTTTCTATAGCACAACCATTGTGAAAGGCAAAGAGCAGAATTCTCCGCCACAGCGGTTTTGCTTCGGATAACTATCCCATGTTCAAGGCAATATAAAAACAGGCGGATCAGGCTGACAGAGCGGCCTGATCCGCCTTGCAACATATCGGGTGCGGAAAGTCCCTATTCGGCCTCGGTCGCGGCGATAACGGCGTCCGCGAGGGCCATGAACCCCTGACGCGCCGGAGAGTTTTCCGTCAGGGAGACAACCGGCACGCCCCGATCCGCAGCGATGACCGTAGCGGGATCCAGCGGAATGGCGCCAAGGAACGGAAGCTCATATTGCTTCGCAAGCTGCTCCCCGCCGCCCTTCTTGAACAGATCGATTTCCTTCCCGCAGTGCGGACAGCTCAACCCGCTCATGTTCTCGACGATGCCAAGGACAGGCGCCTGTACTTGCTTGAGGAAATCGAGCGCTTTGCGGACGTCGGCAAGGGAAATCTCCTGCGGCGTGGTCACGACGATACACCCAGCGTCGGGGATGGCATCCAGTACGGTCAGATGTTCATCACCTGTGCCGGGAGGGGAATCGATGACCAGATAGTCCAAAGCCCCCCACTGTACGTCGGTCAAAAACTGTCTGATGGCCCCCGTTTTCTTGGGGCCGCGCCAGAGGATCGCCGTGTCCTTATCCTTCAGGAAGGAATCCATGGAAATAAGCGACATGCGCTCACCGCAGGGAACGGGCAGCATTTTGCCGTTTTCGTCAGCCATGACGGACGCGGAAGCCCCCAGCAGGCGGGGCACGCTCGGCCCATGAATATCCACATCAAGGATGCCGACCGTAAAGCCGCGCGAAGCCAGAGCAGTGGCAAGATTGACCGTTACGGAACTCTTGCCCACGCCCCCCTTGCCGCTCATGACGAACAGCTTGTGGCGCACATCCTTCAGATTTTGAGTGAGTACTTTGTTCTGCATGGCCGCGGTCATGGGGATCGTAGCCTGCCCCTGCGGGGCCTGATTGGAACATGACGACATGAAAAGACTCCTGAAAAGCGTTAGTCCCCTAAAAGGACCTTCCCGGTTTGCCACAAAAGGCAGGGAAAAGAAACCTTACCAGCCATGATCCCCAACAAGATCAACAAAGGCGACATTGCCGAAAGCCCTTGCCGTTACCCTGCCCTCACGCTTGGATACGCGGAGCAGCTTCTGCTCCCTGCGCGCCCGCCCCACCGGGATAGCCATGATCCCGGGATCGGCCAATTGCTCAAGAAGCGGCAGCGGTAAATTCGGCCCGCCCGCCGTCACGATGATGCGATCAAAAGGGGCCTGGACCCGCCAGCCCAAGGTCCCATCGCTGAGCTTCATGCGGATCCCCGGGCTTCCTTCCGGGAAAAGCTCCCGTACGGCCTCGTACAATTCCCGCACACGCTCTATCGTAAACACTTCAAGCCCCATTTCACGCAGCACCGCCGCCTGATATCCGGATCCCGTACCGATTTCAAGCACTTTCATTCCCGGTTTTGCTTCAAGCAGCTGCGACATGAACGCGACGATGTATGGCTGTGAAATTGTCTGCCCAAACCCGATAGGCAGGGCGTGATCCTCATAAGCCCTCCCTTGCAGGGCTTCGGGGACAAAAAGATGACGCCGGACCGTCCGCATAGCTGCAAGAACAGCCTCATCCGTGATGCCCTGCTCTTCAAGCAGTTTGACCATCCGTGCGCGCTGGCGTTTGAAGTCGGGAAAAATCCTGTGCTGTCCGAGTTCTGTCATGAATGTTCCAGTAAAAAATACTGCGAGTATCCGCCGAACGGCTTCCAAAAGCATACCGGAAGGCGTTGGCCGACACTTGCCTAGACGCTTTCCCTGTGCGAAAATGCTTTCTTACAGTATGACCGTCTTGCGTAAGAATGCAAGCTCCCGCCATCGCCTCAAACAGGTATTTTGCACGGCCCCCTGGTTCGCGCTTCGACGAATCCTCATCATTCTGCCGGACCATGCTGCACCTTTTTATGGAGAACAAATATGATTTATGTCAGTGACCTGATGACGAGCAGAGTGTTTACGCTTCGACGTACGGACACCCTTCAAGACGTGCGGTCCCTTATGCAGCTTGCCAAGATCCGCCACATTCCCGTGACTGAAGATGGAGACCGTTTCGTCGGCCTGCTCACGCACCGGGATCTCCTCGGCTATGCGGTATCACATCTTGCGGAAATCAACCGGGAAGAGCAAGAAGAAATCGAATCCTCTATTTTGGTCGGCGACATCATGCAAACCGACGTCAGGACCGTTTCGCCCGATACCCTTCTCCGGGAAGCGGCGGAGATTCTCTACCGGAACAAGTACGGCTGTTTGCCCGTCCTCGATGGGGACAACAAACTCGTTGGCATCATTACAGAAGCAGATTTCCTGCGTCTGGCCATCGCCCTGCTGCACGACGCCTGAT
>OOAM01001031.1_pt1 | contig 20744 bp, 15 predicted proteins | sample 1671131 | NCBI WGS metagenome assembly OOAM01 (sample SAMN06348125, study PRJEB24527) | human gut metagenome | biome: human gut; feature: ankylosing spondylitis patient; material: feces | host: Homo sapiens | place: China | collected 2015-10 | reverse complement strand
ATTTTTGTCATAAAACAACCCTTCTTTTCTCCTCCACCATGGCAGAGGACAATTTTTCTCTTATATCATACCCTATTTTTCCAAAAATGCAAGAGGGGGAGACGACCCTCCACCGCCGGGGCGGAAAACTTTTCTTGACAGGATACTCATACGGCGTTATACTGTACTCACTATAAACGAAAGGAGGCGTACACCATGACGAAGAGCAAGCTGACCAGTAAGGGGATCATCGTGTGCGCCGCCGGATCGGCCCGATAAAGGGGCCGATGTGACCGTACTCTGTGGGCGTCCCCGTCCGGGGGCGCATTTTTTGTACGCTGCCGGATGCCGGCGGCGTTTGGACAGGCGGTCTGCGGGCCGCCGGGAGAGAGAAGGAGGCTTATGGAAGAGAATCGATCGACATTCAAGCTGTCGGGGCGGGAGAAGGCCGGGCTCATCTGGCACTATCTGCGCCCCTGCTGGGGGCATTTTGCGGCGGCGCTGCTGTGTGCGTGCCTGTCCATGGCGCTCAACGCCCTGACGCCCCAGATCATCCGTATCACGGTGGACTCCATCCTGGGATCCGAGGAGACCAAGCTGCCGGCGCTGGTGCTGCGGGTACTGCCGCTGGAGACGCTGCGGCAGGAGCCTGTCACGGCGCTGTGGTGGGCGGCGGGAGCCGTCATGGTGACGGCACTGCTGCGGGGCCTGTGCAGCTTCGGGCAGCGGGCCCAGCTGTCCCGTGGGTCCGAGGCCTACGTCAAGGGGCTGCGGGATGACCTGTACCGGCGCATCCAGTATCTGCCCTTTGCGTGGCACAAGCAGCATCCCACCGGCGACATCATCCAGCGCTGCACCTCCGATGTGGACGTGATCCGCACCTTCGTGTGCAACCAGCTGGTGGAGGTGGTGCGGACGGTGTTCCTCATCATCCTGTATCTGTGGATCATGTTCCGCATGAACGTGAAGCTGTCCCTGATCGCTCTGGCCTTCATCCCCATTGTGGGCCTGTCGTCGGGGGTGTTCTACCGGAAGATCTCCTCCCGGTTCAAGACCGCCGACGAGGCCGAGGGCGAGGTGACCGCCTGCGCCCAGGAGAACCTGACCGGCGTGCGGGTGGTGCGGGCCTTTGGCCGGGAGAAGTATGAGGAGGACAAATTTCAGGCCAAGAGCGAGCGATATGCCGGGCTGTGGATCCATCTGGGAAAGCTCCTGTCGGTATACTGGGCATCGGGGACGCTGCTAACGTGCTTGCAGGTGATGGTCATCATTCTGGCGGGCATCCATGAGAGCGTGGCCGGGGCCATGACTCTGGGTGCCTTCGTGGCCTTCGTCAGCTACAACGAGTCTCTGGCGTGGCCTGTGCGTTCTCTGGGCCGGGTGCTGTCGGATATGAGCAAGGCGGGGGTGTCCATGGACCGTGTGGGCTACATCCTCCGCTCCCCGGAGGAGCAGGATCAGCCCGATGACGTTCCCTTCCCCGGCGGGGACACCGTATTTGACCATGTGACCTTCGGCTACGAGGGGCAGCCGGTCCTGAAGGACGTGTCCTTCACCATCCGGGAGGGGGAGACCTTCGCCGTGCTGGGCGGCACCGGCTCCGGCAAGAGCACGCTGGTGCATCTGCTGGACCGGCTGTACGACGTGCCGGAGGGTTCCGGCCGCATCACCATCGGCGGTGTGGACCTGCGGCATATCCGGCGCAGCGACCTGCGGCGGCACATCGGTCTTGTTTTGCAGGAGCCCTTCCTGTTCTCCCAGACCATTGGAGAGAACATCCGGGCTGTGCGCCCCGATGCGCCGGAGGATGCCATGCGCCGTGCGGCGGCCATCGCCTGCGTGGACGAGGCGGTGACCTCCTTCCCGGAGGGGTATGACACCATCGTGGGGGAGCGGGGCGTGACCCTCTCCGGCGGGCAGAAGCAGCGGGTGGCCATCGCCCGCGCCCTGATGCGGAACCCCTCCATCCTGCTGGCGGACGAGCCGGTGGCGTCCCTGGACCCCGTCACCGGGCGGCAGATCCTGTGCCTGCTCCGGGACATTCAGCGCCAACGCGGCGTCAGCATCCTAATGAACAGCCACAATCTGGACCTGTCCCTGGAGTTCTCCACCCATATCGTCGGCATGAACTGGGGACGCGTCGTCTTTGACGGCGCCCCCGGGGATGTGACGGAGGCCGTCCTGCGGGATATTTACGGCGAGGCGGCGGCCGTATGAAACAAAGACGTATCCGCTGCCTTGCTGCGGCCGCTTTTGTGCTGCTGTTCCTGGGAGCCGCCTGGTTCACCGGATGCGACCTGTCCCTGATGTGGAGCCGGCGTGACCACCTGACGGACATCGCCGCAAAGATGTTTCCGCCGGACTGGGGATTCCTCGGGAAGGTCCTGCCCCTGCTGTGGGCCACGATCCAGATGTCCATTACCGGGACGTTTCTGGGCGCGGTGCTGTCCATCCCGGCCGCCATGGCCTGCGCCGCCTCCCTGCCGGGACCCGGGCCGGTCAAGAAGGCGGTCCGCTTCTGCATCCAGGTGCTCCGCTCCTTCCCGGCCCTGATCCTGGCCCTGCTGGCCACATTCTTTCTGGGCATCGGCTCCTTTGCCGGAACGGCCGCCATCACGGTCTACACCTTTGCCATCATGACCCGCCTGACCTATGAGGACATCGAGAGCGCGCCCCAGGGTCCCTATCTGGCCCTGCGGGCTATGGGCGCCGCCTCAGCCCAGGCGTTCTTCCGCTCCACCTTACCGGAGATCCTGCCGGCCTATCTCACCAACGCCCTCTATCTGCTGGAGGGCAATGTGCGGCACAGCGCCATCCTGGGCTATGTGGGCGCAGGCGGAATCGGCCTGCTGCTCAATGAAAAGGTCTCCTGGCGGGAGTACGACAAGGTGGGGACAATCCTGCTGCTCCTCTTCGCCGTGGTCTATCTCATGGAGCATCTCAGCACATGGCTCACCCGTCTGGTGCAGCAGGAGCGGACCCTGGGCCGGCAGGAGCGCCGGCTGCTAGCGGGCGCGGCGGCCGCGCTGGTGCTGTTCTGCACGGTCACGCTTCCGCTGCCCGACCTTTCCCGCACAAGCATGCAGATGGTGAAGACGCTCTTCACCGGCCTCCTGCACCCGAACTGGGAGCTGTTTTTCCGCCTGGACAGCAGCGGACTTGCCTATCTCCTGCTGGAGACCGTCGCCATCGCGCTGGTGGGGACCTGCGTCGGCGCCGTCTTTTCCGTTCCTCTGGCGTTTCTCGGCAGCAGCCGCTTTTTCCCGGCCCCCGCCGCCTGGCTGTTCCGGACACTGGTGACCGCCATCCGGTCCGTTCCCTTCCTGATCTATGGACTGATCTTCATCCGCGTCTGCGGCCCCGGCTCCTTTACCGGAGTGCTGACCCTGGCAGTGTGCAGCGTGGGACTTCTCTGCAAGCGCTTCACAGAGGCCATCGACACCTTGGATTTCCGGGCGTATCACGCTCTGGAGGCCATGGGGACGCCGAAGCTGTCCTGCGTCTGCCACGCGGCCCTGCCGCAGCTGGTGCCTCAGTTCTTCTCCGCCTGGCTCTATCGGTTTGACGTCAATATCCGCGAGGCCTCCGCCCTTGGCCTGGCCGGTGCGGGCGGAATCGGCGCGCCGCTGATCCTGGCCCTGAACCAATACGCCTGGCATGATGTCAGCACTCTGGCGCTGGGCATGATCGCCTTGTCCTGGCTGGTGGATCTGGTCTCCGCTTTCTGCCGCCGCAGGGACGCCTGAGGCCGATGCCCGCCAGCAGCCGGATCCGGTGCAGCCCCCCGTTCCGCCCCGGCGGGAAGGATTCCGGCGGAACTGCTGCAAAGCAAGACACGGACAGTCTTTGGACTGTCCGTGCCTTGCGATTCCCCGGCCGGGGGCCGCTCAGAGTGCTTCGTATTCCGCGTCGCTCACCGGCTCGCACCACTCGTTAGAGGTGCCCTCACCGGGCACTTCCACTGCCAGATGAGAGAACCAGCAATCGGGTGCAGCACCGTGCCAGTGCTTGACCTCCGGGGGAATGTTCACCACATCGCCCGGATGCAGCTCCAGCGGCGCCTTGCCCCATTCCTGATAGTAGCCCCGGCCTGCCACGCAGATAAGGATCTGCCCGCCACCCTTTGCGGCATGATGGATGTGCCAGTTGTTCCGGCAGCCCGGCTCAAAGGTGACGTTGTAAATGCCAACCTGTGCGGTGGACAAGGGTGCCAGATAGCTTTTTCCGCTGAAATATTGTGCAAAACCGTCGTTGGATGCACCGATGGGGAACACCATTTCACTCTGGTGCTTTGCCTTGGCATCCTCTGCAGCGTCCTCTGCCCAGACTTCCTTGGCCATGCGGAAAGCCGCCCACGCCTTGGGCCAACCTACATAAAACGCCGCATGGGTCAGGATCTCTGCAATCTCAGTCCGGGTAATACCGTTGTTTTTCGCTGCCGTCAGGTGATACCGAAACGAGGAGTCCGTCAGTCCCTGCGCCATCAGTGCCACCACCGTCACAAGGCTGCGGTCCCGGAGGGAGAGTTTATCCTCTCGGCTCCACACCTGCCCGAATAGTACCTCATCGTTAAGTTCCGCAAATTTTGGCGCAAATTCGCCCAGAGCATCCCGCCCTGCTGTCTGTTTTACTGCCATTATACGTTCCTCCCCATCTCGTAAGCCTGTGCCATGGCAGGCGTACCGCACACTGCACCCGGCTCGTAAACGCCACATGCTACAAGGACTCCCTTTTCCGCGGCACCTTCCACGCAGTCTGCATAGCCCCGGAAGCAGGCCAGCGTAGTGTCCGCAGAGGCTTTTTCCTCGTCTGCCATGGTGGTGATATAGTAAAATTCCTTGTCTTTGACCTCAAGCCACCGTGCCACGGTACGGTCGATCACTGCCTTCAACTGGGCACTGATGGAGTAGAAGTATACCGGGCTTGCCAGCACAATGACATCGGCATCGATCATCTTTTGCAGGATGTCTGCCATATCATCCTTGTGGACGCAGGCTCCGCCGTGGGTGCTGCAGTAGTAGCAGCCGGAACAGGGAGCCACCTTTTTCTCAGCGACCCGGATCTTTTCTGCTTTGTGCCCGGCATCCTGTGCTCCACGCAGAAATTCATCGCATAGAATATCAGAGTTACCGCCCTTCCGGGGACTGCCAGACAAAATCAATACCTTCTTGCTCATAGGAACCTCCTTGACAGCGGAGTGCATCCGCATTATGATGTTGATAAAGTTTGATTTTATCATACAACTTAAAGCGCACTTTAAGTCAAGGGCTTTTTGAAAAAACGGAGGTTTCAGATGATCTATACTGTAGGCGAAATGGCACAAAAGCTGGGCGTACCTGCCTCCACCCTGCGCTACTACGACAAAGAAGGGTTACTTCCCTTTGTGGAGCGTTCCTCCGGCGGCATTCGGATGTTCCGGGAAAACGACTTCGAGTGGCTGCAGGTCATCCGCTGCATGAAAAAAGCCGGAATGTCCATCAAGGATATCCGGCAGTATATTGAGCTTTCCATGCAGGGAGACGGCACCATTGACACCCGGCTGGAAATGTTCCGGCATCAGCGGGAGGTACTCACCCAGCAGATCCAGCAGTTACAGCATACGCTGGAGACCGTGGAGTATAAATGCTGGTTCTATGAAGCCGCCAAAGCCGCTGGGACAGTGGATGTCCCCGGTGCGATGGCCGATGCGGATGTGCCGGAGCAGTTTCGTGCCATCCGGCAGGAGCTTCGGGGACAGAAGATTCCGAATGGCGAAAAATAAGAAATGCCGTTCCAGTTGCTTTTGGAACGGCATTTTTCTTAATCTTCTAACCCATGGCTCCCGGTTACGTTTTTCAAATATTCCTCCGGATCACCATTCAGAATCAAATCCGCATAACCCAGTGGATCATTGCAGATGAGATAATCCAACTCCGACCTCTGCGCCATGGTCACATTCAACGCATCCTCGACCCCGGTGCAGTCGATGGAAATTTTTCTTCCATCCCGGAGCAGCAGTTCCACGCACACGGTGTCCATGTTGAAATGACAAGCACTTGCATCGTACTTCATGTTCGTTTCCTCCTGAAATCATGTCGTAGCTTATGTCGGTCAATCTATGATTTCGGATTTCATCTTCCACGGACACCTGCATGGAACTTGTCGGGGCAAGGCCCCTCCATCTGCTAACGCAGACCGTTCTGTCGCTTAAAAGCCCCTCTGGGGCTTTCATTGCTTCGCAAACGCTAATTTTCCGAAGAAAACAAATAATCCGAACCCATCTCCTATCGGAAACAAGTTCGGATTATTTTTGTTTGGTCCGAGTGGCGAGAATCGAACTCACGGCCTCTTGAACCCCATTCAAGCGCGCTACCAAAACTGCGCTACACCCGGATATCGACCGCCGCTTCCCTACCGAAGCGTGGCGACATGAAATATTATACTCAGATACAGCAGTTTTGTCAACAGATTTTTACAATTTTCTTTGCTTTTTTCGTAAAAAGTCTGATTTTTGCGAAAGTACGCGCTTTATTCATTTTTGCTCTTTCGCTTGCAGAAGCTTGTCTTTTTCCAAAAGCGGTTTCAGATATTGACCGGTAAAGCTGCCTGGCACCTCTGCCACCTGTTCCGGCGTGCCTTCGGCCACGATCTCGCCGCCTGCGCTGCCGCCTTCAGGGCCAAGGTCAATGATATGGTCGGCGCACTTGATAAGATCCAGATTGTGCTCGATGACAATAACCGTGTTGCCCGCATCTACCAGCTTCTGCAGCACCTCGATCAGGCGGTGCACATCTGCAATATGCAGGCCGGTAGTAGGCTCGTCCAGAATATACACGGTCTTGCCAGTGCTGCGGCGGGCCAGCTCGTTTGCCAGCTTCACGCGCTGTGCTTCGCCGCCGGAAAGGGTGGTGGCGCTCTGGCCCAGTGTTACATAACCAAGACCCACGTCCAGCAGGGTCTGCAGCTTGCGGGCGATCTTGGGCTGGTTGGAAAAGAACACCACTGCTTCCTCCACGGTCATGTTCAGCACATCGGAGATAGTCTTTTCCTTATACTTCACTTCCAGCGTTTCGCGGTTGTAACGCGCACCCTTGCATACCTCGCAGGGCACATACACATCCGGCAGGAAGTGCATCTCGATCTGCAGAATACCGTTGCCCTCACAGGCTTCGCAGCGGCCGCCCTTGACATTAAAGCTGAAACGCCCCGGGCCGTAACCGCGCATTTTGGCATCCTGTGTCTGGGAGAATACCGTGCGGATATCATTGAACACACCGGTATAAGTGGCCGGATTGGAGCGCGGCGTACGGCCAATGGGCTGCTGGTCGATACCGATGACCTTATCCACAAATTCCAGCCCTTCTACCCCATCGCATTTGCCTGCGCGGGAACGCGCACCGTTCAGCTCGCAGGCAAGCGTCTTATACAGAATTTCGTTGATGAGGCTGGACTTGCCGGAGCCGGAAATGCCGGTAACGCAAATAAACTCTCCCAGCGGGAATTTCACGTCGATATTGCGCAGGTTATTTTCCCGTGCACCCCGTACAGTAAGGTAATTGCCGTTGCCGGTGCGGCGGGTCTGCGGTACGGCAATGCGTTTGCGGCCGGAGAGATAATCGCCGGTGATACTGCGCTTTGCCTTGCAGATGTCCTTCACGCTGCCAGCGGCTACGATCTCACCGCCATGCACGCCTGCGCCCGGGCCTACATCCACGATATAATCCGCGCTGCGCATGGTATCTTCATCATGCTCCACCACAATGACTGTGTTGCCGAGGTCGCGGAGATTTTTCAGGGTGGCAATAAGCTTGTCGTTATCGCGCTGATGCAAGCCGATGGACGGCTCGTCCAGCACATAGAGCACGCCGGAAAGCGCACTGCCGATTTGAGTGGTCAGGCGGATGCGCTGGCTCTCGCCGCCGGAAAGAGTGCCTGCTGAGCGGGCCAGCGTGAGATAATCCAGACCCACGCTCTGCAAAAACTGCAGGCGGTTCCGGATTTCCTTCATGATCTGCCCGCCAATCTGCTTCTGTTTTTCGGTCAGGTTCGGTTCGTTCTCGGCAATGAATTTCAGCTCGTCCCGGATGGACATTTCGCAGAAATCGCTGATGTTCTTATCCCCGATGGTCACAGCCAGCACCACGGGTTTCAGGCGCTTGCCGTGGCAGTCCGGGCACTCCACGCCGGACATGAAGCTGCCGATTTCTTCCTTCATCCACTCGCTGTTGGTCTCGCGGAAGCGGCGCTCAAGGTTCTCCACGATGCCCTCGAAGGTGTTATAATACACACCGCTGCCGAACTCATTCGTGCGGTGCATCTCGATTTTTTCGCCATTGGTTCCGTACAGCAACGCATTGACAGCTTCGGTGCTCATCTCTTTGATGGGCGTATCCAGCGTAAATCCGTACTTTTTGCCAAGACCCAGATAATACATTTCGGATACAGACCCCTCGGCATAGTACCAGCCGCTGGCCTTGATGGCACCCTCACGGATGGAAAGGTTCCGGTTGGGCAGGATGCGTTCCTCGTCCACTCGCATAAAAGTGCCAAGGCCGGTACACTTTTCGCAGGCTCCCAGCGGGTTATTGAAGGAGAAGAGCCGGGGTGACAGGTCGCTGATGGAAATGCCGTGCTCCGGGCAGGCAAAGTTCTGGCTGAAGGTCATACAATCGCCGCCGATCACGTCCACTTCGGCGATGCCGCCGGTAAGCGCCAGCGCGGTTTCCAGCGAATCTGCCAGACGGCCCCGGATGCCCTTGCGCATGGCAAGGCGGTCCACCACGATCTCCACCGTATGCTTGATGTTCTTTTCCAGCTTGATCTCTTCGTCAAGATCATACAGGTTGCCATCGATCTTCACACGAGCATAGCCACCACGGCGGGCAGCATCCAGCTCTTTCTGCTGGGTGCCTTTGCGCTGGCGCACCACAGGAGCCAGCACCTGAAACCTCGTACCTTCGTCCAGTTTGAGCACCGCGTCCACCATTTCGTCCACGGTCTGCTGGCTGATTACCCGCCCGCACACCGGGCAGTGGGGCACGCCCACGCGGGCGTACAGAAGTCGCAGATAATCGTAGATCTCCGTCACGGTGCCCACGGTGGAACGCGGGTTGTGGCTGGTGGTTTTCTGGTCGATGGAAATTGCCGGTGACAGGCCGGTAATCTCGTCCACATCGGGCTTGTCCATGCGGCCCAAAAACATGCGTGCGTAGCTGGAAAGGCTTTCCACATAGCGGCGCTGGCCGTCGGCATAGATGGTGTCGAACGCAAGGCTCGACTTGCCCGAACCGGAAAGGCCGGTCATAACGATCAGCTTTTCCCTCGGGAGGGTCAGGTTAACATTTTTCAGGTTGTGCTCGCGGGCACCTTTGATGACGATCTTATCGTTTGCCAAGGTATTTTCTCCCTTTTCGTTGTGTCTGTGAATGATTCTGTTTGCGCTCCGTTTCTGCCGCAGAGTCCACCGTCGGGTTCTCGCCCCGGCGCAGTCGGTCGATCTGGTCACGCAGGAAGGCCGCGTGCTCAAACTCCAGCAGCTTCGCCGCTTCCTTCATCTCACGGGTCAGGCGCTCGATGGCGGCCTCCCGCTCCATCCTGCCCATGCGGCGGGTGTTCAGCTTAGCGTTCTCCGCTTTATCGCTGATCTCGATGCTGTCTGCAATGGCCTTGACGATGGTTTTTGGCACGATGCCATGTTCTTTATTGTAGGCCATCTGGATGGCGCGGCGGCGCTCGGTCTCAGTGATGGCGCGGTCCATACTGTCGGTGACGACATCCGCGTACATGATGACAAGGCCCTCGGCATTGCGGGCCGCGCGGCCAATGGTCTGGATCAGGCTGGTCTCGCTGCGCAGAAAGCCCTCTTTGTCGGCATCCAGAATGGCCACAAGGCTCACCTCGGGCAGGTCAAGACCCTCGCGCAGCAGGTTGATGCCCACCACAACATCAATGGAGCCAAGGCGCAGGTCCTTGATGATCTCCATGCGCTCAAAGGTGTCCACCTCGTGGTGCATATACTTGACTTTGATGCCCTGTTCGGTAAGGTAGTCGGTCAGGTCTTCGGCCATTTTCTTGGTCAGGGTGGTCACGAGAACGCGCTCGTGCCGCTGGATACGGGTATTGATCTCGCCCAACAGATCCACCACCTGCCCTTCCACCGGGCGCACCGAAATGAGCGGGTCCAAAAGGCCGGTGGGCCGGATGACCTGCTGCGCCACCTGCGTGCTGTTCTGCCGCTCGTAGTCGCCGGGCGTAGCCGAAACGAAGATCATCTGGTTCAGCTTGGACTCCACTTCCTCAAACTTGAGCGGGCGGTTATCGAAGGCGGACGGCAGGCGGAAGCCGTACTCCACCAGCGTTTTTTTGCGGGCATAGTCGCCGCCGTACATGGCGCGCACCTGCGGCAGGGTAACATGGCTCTCGTCCACAAACAGCAGAAAATCATCCGGGAAATAATCCAGCAGAGTGGTGGGCATACTGCCCGGCGCACGGCCCGAAAGCACCGCCGAATAGTTCTCGATGCCTTTGCACATGCCAACCTCGTTGAGCATCTCAATGTCGTAATTGGTGCGCTGGGCAATGCGCTGCGCCTCGATCAGCTTGCCCTCGGCGGTGAACTGCTTCACCTGTGCGTCGCACTCGGCGCGGATCTTTTCCAGTGCTGCGGCCTTCTTCTCGGCGCTGACGATATAGTGGCTGGCCGGGAAGATGGCTACATGCTTGACTACATTCTGTTTGGCACCGGTGAGAGGGTTGAACTCCGTGATGCGGTCGATCTCGTCCCCAAAAAATTCCACACGGATGGCAAGCTCGCTCATATAGGCAAGGTAGATGTCCACGATATCGCCGTGCACACGGAACTTATTGCGCACAAAATTCACGTCGTTTCGCTCATATTGCAGAGTGACCAGCTTCTGGCACAGCGCATCGCGCTCCATCTGCATGCCGGGGCGCAGGCTGATGACCATGCTGCGGTAGTCGATGGGGTCGCCCAGCGAGTAGATGCAGGACACCGATGCTACAATGATCACATCCCGCCGCTCCGAAAGCGCCGCCGTGGCCGAATGGCGCAGGCGGTCGATCTCGTCGTTGATGGCGCTGTCCTTTTCAATATAGGTATCCGTGCTGGGGATATAGGCTTCCGGCTGGTAGTAATCGTAGTAGGAGACGAAATACTCCACCGCGTTGTTGGGGAAAAACGACCGGAACTCGGTGCACAGCTGGGCCGCCAGCGTTTTGTTGTGGGCCAGAACCAGCGTGGGCCGGTTGCATTTTGCAATAACATTTGCCATGGTAAAGGTCTTTCCGCTGCCGGTAACACCCAGCAGGGTCTGGCAACGGTCGCCCCGCTCCACGCCTTTCACCAGTGTTTCAATGGCCTGCGGCTGGTCGCCGGTGGGCTGGTAAGAGGATACCAGTTCAAATTTTTCGTCTGCCATCTTCCCTCTCCTCTCCGGCCCTCGCGCAAAGAACCACAATCAGTTGTATTTTACGGTTTGATTATAGCACACCAGTTTTATAATGTAAACACTTTTTTGTTGTTTCACAGATCAAGGCCAGAAAAGCGTACCTGTTTTAAAGTCATAGATCGGCAGGCGGTTTGCGTCCCTCATGGAGAAATACTCCGTATCGGTCAGGATGAAGTGATCCAGCAGATGGATGTTCACAAGGCCCAATGCCCGGGCAATATTGCCAGTGGCCTCCAGATCCTCCATGGAGGGCAAGGCCGCACCGTTGGGGTGGTTGTGGCTGAGCACCACCGTGTCAGTGCCGCCCTTGATGGCCGCAGATACCACATCCTTGATGTCCAGACTTACCCGGTCGGTGGTGCCTTCCCGCAGCCAGACCGCCGCGCGCACCCGCTTACGGCTGTCCAGACTGACCAGCATTGCACGCTCGTAATCCGACCACGCAAACTTCGCCATCAGATAGCTGCCCATCTGCTCCGTAGTTCTGATGCAGCGGGTAGTGCTGGTACGGCTGCGGCCATAGTAGCGACTGATCTCCGGCAGCAGATGCAGCATCCGGGCTGTGGCCGGGCCTACGCCCTCCACAGTGCACAGCTCTTCCTCGCTGGCTTCCAGCACAGCGGCAAAATCGCCAAAGCGGTCGATCAGGTCGTGAGCGATGCCGTTGGTGTCCTTCTGGGCGTTGGTGAGGTACAGCACATATTCCAGCGCTTCGTGCTCGGCCAGACTGTCCAGACCGTAGTTCTGCACCCGTTCGCGCATCCGCTGGCGGTGTCCCTGATGCCGTTTGTGTTCTGCCATTGCGGTACTCTCCTTCTGATTCATTCCTTATAATAGTACCCATTTTGCGCCCGGAACTCAAGGCTTTGCGGTAAAATAGTTTTGATCCGGGGCGTTTCCGCGTTGACTTGCAGCCAAGGCTGTATTACTATAAAGGTATCTCTTGAAAATTGAGGAACATTTATGAAACAATATACCGCAACCGCCAACGACGACGGCGTTCGTCTTTCCCGCTTTGTGCAGAGCGTGACCCGCGATTTTCCCACCAGCCTTTTGTACAAGAGCTTCCGCAATAAGCGCGTGAAGGTAAACGGAAAAAAGGCCGTGCCGGAGTACCGCATTCAGGCAGGCGACCTGATCGAGCTGTACATCAACGACGAGTTTTTCCCGCCGGAAGGCGCAAAAACCGTGCAGAAGGCCGCGCCGAAAAAAAAGCAGAATCAGCCCAAGGTCAATGTCATTTATGAGGACGAAAACATTGCTGTGCTGTACAAACCCACCCACCTTTTGTGCCACAGTGACCGCACCGGCGATGCAAACCTTGTGGACGCTTTTACCCAGTATCTGTCCGAAAAAGGCGAGTACGATCCCCACGGCGAGAACCGGTTCAAGCCCGGCATTTGCAACCGGCTGGACCGCGGCACCGAGGGCCTTGTGATCGCCGCCAAGAGCTACACCGCCCTGCGGGACATGAACGAGATCATCCGCACTGACCTACTCAAAAAGGAGTACTACACCATCACGGTGGGTATCCCGCAGTCCGGGCGGTTCACCGCATGGTGGGAGCACGACGAGAAGAACAACAAGGTGAGCATCCATGCACACCAGTCGCAGGACGAGCGCCGCAAGCAGATCATTACGGACGTGGACGTACTGCGCACCGCCGGGCCGTTCGCCCTGTGCAAGATCGGCCTTGTCACCGGCCGCACCCACCAGATCCGTGCACATCTGGCCTATCTGGGCCGTCCGGTTCTGGGCGACATCAAGTACGGCAACCGCAAGATGAACGAGCGCACCGGCACCAAAACACAGGCCCTGTGCGCTGTGCGGGTCACTTTCCTTGATATTCCCGAGGAAAACACCCTGCATTATCTCTCCGGCAAGGTCGTCAAGCTGAAGGACCCGCAGATCATAAAGCAGTTCGATGCGCTGGATAAGAGCAAGAACAGCGAGGAAAACCACCCTGCATAAAGCGGAAACAAAAAAGCGGCCGCTGTACTTTACCGTACAGCAGCCGTTTTTCTCTTTATTCTTTACTTTTTGTCGGAGTCCTGCTCCGCCTTTTCCTGCGATTCCTGTTCACGGCGCAGCTCTTTGATGCGCTTTTTCTCGCTCTGGACATGGGGCCATGGCCAGCTGAAGCCCTCATTTTCGCGGCACCATTTGACCAGCGGATAGAACGCGAAGGCCAGACCGAAGAGGTACAGCAGAGCGTACAGCAGGGCATCCAGCGTGATGAGCGCATCCAGTGCACCGATCACCGCCACCACGCAGCCTGCCTTCAAAAAGAACAGGCCGTTCTGGCGGCAGTATTCCTCAAAGTGCTCCGCCTTGACGGCACGGCGGCCCTGATCTCCCCAGACACGGGGATTTTTCATGACCGAATAGCCGTAGAATACCATCATCAGGCCAAGGGTGAGCTGAAAGCCAAAAAACATTTATGATACCTCTTAATCTTCAAACAGCGGCTTCATCAGGGGCAGGAAATCCAGCGTTGCAAAGTAATCGCGCGGAGTCTCGGCACGGCGGATCAGACGGTGGGTGCCATCCTCGCACAGCAGCACTTCGGCGCTGCGCAGCTTGCCGTTGTAGTTGTAGCCCATGGCAGAGCCGTGTGCACCGGTGTCGTGGATATAAATGATATCGCCAATGTCGATCTTGGGCAGCATCCGGTCAATGGCAAACTTGTCGTTGTTCTCGCACAGACCGCCCACCACATCGTACATATGGTTGCAAGGCTCATTTTCCTTACCCAGCACAGTGATGTGGTGGTAAGCGCCGTACATGGCCGGGCGCATCAGGTTGGCTGCGCAGGCATCCAGACCGATGTATTCCTTATAGATGTGCTTTTCATGGATGGCAGTTGCCACCAGTGCGCCGTAGGGGCCGGTGGTAAAGCGGCCCATCTCAGTAAAGATGGCCACATCGCCCATGCCTGCGGGCACCAGAATTTCCTCAAACTTCTTGCGCACACCCTCGCCGATGGCCATGATATCGTTCTCGGTCTGCTCCGGGCGGTACGGGATGCCCACACCGCCGGACAGGTTGATATAACCGATGTGCACACCGGTGGCCTTCTGCACCCGGACAGCCAGCTGGAACAGGATACCTGCCAGCTCCGGGTAATACTCATCGGAAATGGTATTGGAAGCAAGGAAAGCGTGGATGCCGAAGTTCTTGGCACCCTTGGCGGCCAGCTTCTTGTAGCTTTCGATCATCTGCTCCTCGGTCATGCCGTACTTGGCATCGCCGGGCTTGTCCATGACCTGAAAGCCCTCTTCGCTCTCGCCCAGACTGAAGGTGCCGCCCGGGTTATAGCGGCAGAAGATGTTCTCCGGCACGCCGGCGACACGCTCCAGAAATTCCACCATGGTGGCATCGTCCAGATTGATATAGGCACCCAGCTCGTAGGCCTTCTTCATATCCTCCACGGGAGTCTGGTTGGAGGAGAACATGATTTCACTGCCGGAGAAACCGCACACCTCGCTGAGCATCAGCTCAGTCAGGGACGAGCAGTCCACGCCGCAGCCCTCCTCCTTGAGGATCTGCAGGATGACAGGGTTTGGCAGAGCCTTGACGGCAAAATACTCCTTGAAGCCTTTGTTCCAGCTGAATGCCTTGTTGATGCGGCGGGCATTTTCACGGATGCCCTTCTCATCGTAGACATGGAACGGCGTGGGCACATCCTGAATGATCTCCTGTGCCATCGCCTCGGTCAGAAACGGTTTCTTTTCCATAGTAACATCCCTCTCATTTTATATGCACGCGGCCGATCGCCGCAGTGGCATCAGTAGAAACTCCTTTCGTCATCGCTGATGCGATGCCACCCATTCCCCTTTTTGTCGCTGGCGCGACATCTGTTCCTCTCTTTGTCACCTGTGGTGACATTTCTCCCCGGCGCGGGGAGAATCTGTCCCGGCCGGGGGAAGTCTTTCTCAATGAGGGAGGCTTTGCCGCACGGACAGGCTCCCTTTTTGAGGGGGCTGTCTGCGCAGCAGACTGGGGGAGTTTACAGCTTCAGATTCTGGCGGGTGGGGGTGAAGGTCGGGATCATCTTTGCCAGCTGCTGCACCACACCCTCGTCGTTGTGCTCTGCCGCAGCGGCAAGCTCCTGCAGCTGCCCGTAGAACTCGGCCAGATCGATGCTGCGCGGCGAAGCCACAAAAATTTTATTGTGCTGGGTGCGGCGCATCTTATCCTGCTCCTCGTCCATCATCAGCTCTTCGTAGAGCTTCTCGCCCGGACGCAGACCCACGATCTTGATCTCCATATTCACGCCCGGCTCATAGCCGTAAAAGCGGATGAGCTGCTTGGCAAGATCCATGATCTTGACCGGCTCGCCCATGTCCAGCACATAGATATTGCCGCTTTCGGCCAGCGCACCAGCCTGCAGCACCAGCTGGGCCGCTTCCGGAATGGTCATAAAGTAGCGCTCAATGTTGGGATCCGTCAGGGTGACAGGCCCGCCTTTTTTGATCTGGGCCTCAAACAGCGGAATGACGCTGCCGTGGCTGCCCAGCACATTGCCAAAACGCACAGCCACACACTTCATATCCGTGTTGCCCGCAAAGGTCTGGATGAGCATTTCGCAGATGCGCTTGGTACAGCCCATCACACTGGTGGGGTTCACAGCCTTATCGGTGGAAAGCTGCACGAACCGCTCCACGTCGTGTTCGCTGGCGCTCACCAGCAGATTTTTGGTGCCCAGAACATTGTTCTTGACCGCTTCTGCAGGGCTGACCTCCATCAGCGGCACATGCTTGTGTGCTGCCGCATGGAACACCACAGTGGGATGATAGGTTTCAAAAACCTCATCCAGACGCTTTTTATCGCGGATGGAGCCAATGAGCACCGTTACCGGGATATCCCGGCCGTACTTCTGCTGCAGCTCCATCAAAAGCTCATAGGCGCAGTTCTCGTAGATATCAAAAATAAGCAGCTTGCCGGGCTTGAAGCGCATCACCTGACGGCACAGTTCGCTGCCTATGGAGCCGCCGCCGCCCGTGACCAGAACGGTCTTGCCGGTGAGGTAGCCGGAGATCTGATCGGTATCCAGCGTCACTTCCTCACGGGAAAGGAAATCCGCCGGGTTCAACTCGCGGAAGGCTCCCTGCTGCGGTGTACCGCTGCCCACCAGCTGCGGGTCACTGAGCAGCTGCACCGCACAATGGGTGCTGACGCACAGATCGATGACATGGTTCAGCTTGCTGCCCTTCAGGGTAGGAATGGCGATGATGATGCTGTGGATGCCGTAGCGCTTGCACAGGTCCGGGATATCCTCCAGCGTGCCCTTCACCGGCACCCCGTGGATGGTCTGGTTGAGTTTTGTGGGATCATCGTCCACCGCCACCACCGCGTGACCATATTCCTTATTGGATTTGCACACGTTGATGGCCCATGCACCGGCTTCGCCTGCACCTACGATCATCACCGGGCGGTTGGGGTCCTTGCTGGCAGCGCCACGTAGCTTTTCGCCCAGCGGGTGGTTCAGGAACAGCCGCCATGCCAGACGGCTGCCGCCCACCAGCAGGAAGATGAGCACCGCCGCCATACAGTTGGCGGAGTTGAACAGCACGCCGTGGATGCACAGACGGTTGACACAGTAGACGACAACGGTAGGCACAGCCACCGTTCCCGCCAGACGCATCAGGTCGCGTTCACCGGCATACTTCCACAGTACGGAGTACAGCCCGCTGAACAGAAAGCTGGCAATGTACACCGCCACGATCCATGGCAGATTTTCGTACAGAAGCTCACGGTTATGCGGCCACCAAGCAGCTTCCACTGCTCCGTCTGCACGCAGCAGCAGCGCAAAATAAAAGCTGAATGCAACAATGGCTGCATCCAGCAGCACAAGCAGCGCCCGGCGCGCAAGCACCTGCGGTGTGTTCTTTTTATCTTTCACAAAAAAGTCCTCTTTTACATACGGCACAAGAGCCGCAGTTTTGGCCGGAAGGAGCTTCCGGCGTTCCGTCCTGCCCGGCACACCGGACAGCCCTATCTTTATATTATACTCAGAACACTGCAGAATGTCCAGAAAATTTGAATCCGCTGCCAAACTCCCTCTATTTTTTCGGTCTGCCAGGCCGGTGCGCAACCCAGAGCGCGGCTGCTTCCTCTCCAAGGCCCAGCGGCCATGCCGCCAGCAGGAACACTCCTGTGGTAGCGCAGCCGCCTATGCCCAACGCGGCCAGCTGCAAAGGCAGCCGAGCCGCAAACCCATCCGCAAGCAGCTTCCGCAGCGCCATGCCAGCCGCCGCAGCCAGCACAGCTGCCAGTGCCGGTGCACCCAGCCAGCGGCGGAATGCATGCTGCGTGCCGCTGGAAAACAGCAGATGCCCGGTGTTGGCCGCACAGGTGTACAGGCTGGAAAGCAGGATCACTGCCAAAAAGCCCTTCATGCCAAAGCGCGGCAGCAGCGCCACCACCCCGCCAATGCGCAGGATGGAATCCCACACGCTGTAGCGGAAGGCCGCCTTCTGCTCTCCTACCCCTTTCATGGCACCGTCCACCATGCTTTCCAGATACATCAGCGGCATGGCAGGAGCCAGCGTTTCCAGATAAAACCCGGCATCCGCACTTTGGTACAAAAGCTGTGCCAGCGGCCGTCCCCACACCCAGAACAGCACCCCTGCCAGCGCGGAAAAATAGCCGGTGAGCCGCAACATCCGGTCCAGAAGTGTTTTGAGCCGTTCGGTCTGGCCCAGAATGTGGGCCTGCGTGATCTCCGGCATCAGCAGCACCGAAAGACTGCCCAGCAGGCCAAATGGGAACGTAAGCAGCGGCAGAGCCATGCCTTTCAGTTCTCCGTACTGCTCCAGCGCGGCGGTGCGCCCGCCCGCGTTGATCAGATAGACCGCAAGGCAGGCGGGCACCAGCATATTCTCCGCCGTGTGCAGGGCGCTTGCCAATACCCGCCCGCCCTCCACCGGCCACAGGATCTCCCACAGACGGCGGGCAGTGTCTGCCGGGCGGACGGCTTTTTGCCCCGCAAAGGCACTGCGGGCATCCCGCCGGTAAAAGGCCAGCATGCACAGCGCCGATACCGCTTCGCTGACGGCGGTAGCTCCCAGCACCAGCATACAGCGCACGCCCACCGCAAGGCCCTCGGTGCGGGTAAGCGCCAGTGCCACCAGCGCGATGCGCACCGTCTGCTCCGTAAGCTGGCTGAACACATTGGGAGCTACATGCCGTCGGGCGATGAAAAAACCGCGCAGGACCGCAGACACTGCCATCCATGGCATTCCCAGCGCTGAAACGCGCAAAGCACCGACGGCACGGATATCGCCAAGCCACAACCGGGCCGCAAGATCCGCTGTCGCCAGCTGCAGTGCAGCGGCAAACAGCCCCAGCACAAGTCCTGCCGCCAGCAGACGGCGCAGCATGCCGCGGGCTGCACCACGGGCGGAAGCCGGGCCGCTGAGTTCCTCGGCCATGAGCCGGGTAGCCGCCACCGAAACGCCCGCCGTTGCCAGCGTGATGAACAGCGAATACACCGCCAGCACCAGCTGGTAAAGGCCCATCCCCTCGCCGCCCAGCTCGTTTGCCAGCCAGATGCGCAGGCCCATGCCGGCCAGCCGCAGCACCACGTCTGAGCCGGTGAGCAGCGCCGCATTTTTCAAATAGCTCTGCCGCATGGCGCACCTCCTGCCGGAATGTTCCGGTTCCAGCATATGAAGCGGCGGAACAGGATATGCAAAAGCAGAGCGGCGCGGCGGGTTGTTTCCCGCGCACTTTTATGGTATAGTAAAGGGGCGGCTTTTATATGGCCGTATTCTGTTTAAGGAGGAAGCACACGGCCAATGCCTCTGAGCCAGCCGTGCGCAAAAAGAGAATGAGCGAAGAATGTACCCATGACTGCTCCAGCTGTGGAGCAGCATGTTCTTCTCGCGATGCAGCGCCCAAGCACGATGCCCCCAACCCCAACAGCAGCGTCAAAAAAGTCATTGGCGTTGTGTCCGGCAAGGGCGGCGTTGGCAAGAGCATGACCAGCGCTCTGCTGGCCTGCGCCATGGCACGCCGCGGCTACCACTGCGGCATTCTGGATGCCGACATCACCGGCCCGTCCATTCCCAAGCTGTTCGGCATCCATGGCCGTGCCATGGCCGACGACAAGGGCTGCTGGCCCATCCAGAGCCGCATGGGCATTGATGTAATGAGCATCAATCTGCTGGTGGAGAACGAGGAAGACCCCGTTGTGTGGCGCGGCCCGGTCATTGCCGGTGCGGTCAAGCAGTTCTGGACCGATGTGGTCTGGAAGGATGTGGATTTCCTGTTCGTGGATATGCCCCCGGGCACCGGTGATGTACCCCTGACCGTGTTCCAGAGCCTGCCGGTGGATGGCATCGTTGTGGTGGCAAGCCCGCAGGAGCTGGTAAGCATGATCGTGGCAAAGGCCGTGAACATGGCTGAGATGATGAAGGTGCCCATGCTGGGCATTGTGGAGAACATGAGCTACATCGTCTGCCCGGACTGCGGCAAGCACATCAATGTGTTTGGCAACAGCCATGTGGACGAGGTGGCCGCAAAGCATCATCTGCCCGTGCTGGCCAAGTGCCCCATCGACCCCAAACTGGCAGAGCTTTCCGATGCCGGCATGATCGAGACCTATGGCGGCGAATTTTTGGAAGGTGCCGCAGACGCCTGCGAAAAGCTGCTGAAGAAGTAATGCACCCCGCCCTGTGCCCGTTGCGACACAGGGCTTTTTGCTTAGATACGCCCGCCGACACGCAAAAGACATTCTTTTCCGTACGGCTTTGGGGCGGCAGCGCACTTTAAAAAACAAGGTTCGCGGCACATTCCGGCTTTTAATTTTCGTTTTGTGAAGCAGCTGTGACTTTTTATCTGTTTTTTTAAACAAATTCTGCTTTTTGCTATTGTAAAACCCATTGCAAAGCTTTATAATAGTAAAGTAAGCATTGCCCGCTTGTGTGGGCGTGCCCTACAAGCATGGAGAACCGGAAGCGCCCGGCATCTGCAAGGATATCCCCGCTGTGCGGCGGGCAGGGGCATTTCCGCTTTTTCAAATTTATAGAGTAATTGGGAAAAGGAGTATTCTATTATGCTGACGAATGAATATCTGAAGCGTGTTTACGAGGGTCTGGAAAAGCGCAACGCCAACGAGCCCGAGTTTCTGCAGGCTGTGCGCGAGGTGCTGGAGAGCATCCAGCCCGTTGTGGAAAAGCACCCCGAGTACGAGAAGGCCGGTCTGATCGAGCGCCTGGTGGAGCCGGAGCGCATCATCACCTTCCGTGTGCCTTGGGTGGACGATGCCGGTAAGGTGCAGGTAAACCGCGGCTACCGCGTGCAGTTCAACAG
>OOAM01001030.1_pt1 | contig 20748 bp, 17 predicted proteins | sample 1671131 | NCBI WGS metagenome assembly OOAM01 (sample SAMN06348125, study PRJEB24527) | human gut metagenome | biome: human gut; feature: ankylosing spondylitis patient; material: feces | host: Homo sapiens | place: China | collected 2015-10 | reverse complement strand
TACCGACCTCTCTATGGTGGAAAAGGCATATAAACTTGCCAGAGATGCACACAAGGACCAGAAGAGAAAGTCGGGAGAGCCATATATCATTCATCCACTCTGCGTAGCAATCATTCTTGCAGAGTTAGAGCTTGATAAGGAGACAATCGTAGCTGGAATTCTTCATGATGTAGTAGAAGATACTACGGCAACTCTTGAAGATTTATCCAGAGAATTTAACGATGAAGTTGCTCTGTTAGTTGATGGTGTAACAAAACTGGGACAATTATCTTATTCTCACGACAAGATGGATCTGCAAGCGGAGAATTTAAGGAAAATGTTCCTTGCAATGGCAAAGGATATCCGTGTTATCCTGATTAAACTGGCAGACCGTCTGCATAATATGCGTACTCTGCAGTATATGAGACCGGAGAAGCAAAAGGAAAAAGCCAGAGAGACGATGGACATTTATGCTCCAATCGCCCACAGACTTGGTATTTCTAAAATAAAGACAGAGCTGGATGACCTGTCTTTAAAATATCTGCAGCCGGAAGTTTACAAAGACTTGGAGGAAAAGCTCCAGACAAATAAGGAAGGCAGAGAGAACTTTATTCAGTCAATTATTGATGAAGTCAGCAAGCATATTGAGGAAGCGGGAATCCGGGCAGAGATTGACGGAAGAGTGAAGCATTTATTCAGCATTTATAAAAAGATGCGTAATCAAAATAAGACACTCGACCAGATTTATGATATTTTCGCAGTAAGAATCAAGGTAGACACAGTAAAGGACTGCTATGCTGCGTTAGGTGTCATTCACGAGATGTATAAGCCGATTCCGGGAAGATTTAAGGATTATATCGCGATGCCAAAGCAGAACATGTATCAGTCCTTGCATACAACGCTGATTGGTTCTTCTGGAACACCTTTTGAGATTCAGATTCGTACCTTTGAGATGCATCGTACCGCCGAATATGGTATCGCGGCGCACTGGAAGTACAAAGAAGGCGGCGGCAACATTAATAAAGAAGAAGAGAAGTTAAGCTGGCTTCGCCAGATTCTTGAGTGGCAGCAGGATATGTCGGATAACAAAGAATTTTTAACGATGTTAAAGACCGACCTGGATTTATTTACAGAGCAGGTATACTGCTTTACTCCACAGGGAGATGTTAAGACGTTACCGGCAGGCTCCACACCGATTGATTTTGCTTATATGATCCATACAGCAGTAGGCAATAAGATGGTTGGTGCCAGAGTCAACGGCCGTCAGGTGCCGATTGATTATAAGCTGCAGAATGGTGACCGCGTTACAATCGTTACTTCCCAGAATTCAAATGGCCCAAGTCGTGACTGGCTGTCTATCGTAAAGAGTTCTCAGGCGAAGACGAAGATTAATCAGTGGTTTAAGACGCAGTTTAAAGAGGAGAATATCTCAAAGGGTAAGGAATTACTTGACCGTTACTGTAAGGCTAAGGGGCTTGTGATGTCTAAGTATATGAAGCCAGAATACCAGAAAAAATGTATGCACAAGTATGGACTGAAAAACTGGGATTCCATTCTGGCAGCAATCGGACATGGCGGATTAAAGGAAGGCCAGGTTATTAATAAACTTGTCGAGGAATATGACAAAGAGAATCGGAAAAATCTTACAGACCAGGATGCACTCAATGAAATTGAGGAAAAGAATAAAACAAAAGCTGTCGAGAAAGCACGAAGCAAGTCAGGAATTACTGTAAGAGGAATCCATGATGTTTCGGTACGCTTTTCTAAATGCTGCAGTCCGGTTCCAGGAGATGAGATTATTGGTTTTGTCACAAGAGGAAGAGGCATTTCTATTCACAGAACAGACTGCGTGAATATCTTAAGTATGCCGGAGAGCGACAGAGCAAGACTCATTGACGCAGAATGGGAAGAAGAAGCGGTAGAAAAAGGCGGCGAACTCTACATGACAGAAATCTGTCTGTATGCACATAACCGTACCGGAATTTTACTGGATATTTCTAAAGTATTTATGGAACTGAAAGTAGATATCAAATCTGTGTCAACGAGAACAAGTAAACAGGGGTTAGCAACGATCGTACTTTCTTTCGAAATTGGAGGAATCGACGATTTAAATCATATTATTAAAAAACTTCGAAACATTGAAAGTGTTATCGATATAGAAAGAAGTGCTGGTTAACCAGCGGAGGTATTTATTTATGGGACAGTTAAAAATCGTTTGTGCACAGTTAGGACCAATTGATACAAACACATATATTTTAATGGATGATGAGATTAAAGAAGCAATTATCATTGACCCAGCAGGAAGCCCGGAAGAACTAATTAAGTTTTTGGAAGATGAAGGTTACTCTTTAGATGGGGTTCTTCTTACGCATGGACATCATGATCATATTGGAGCGTTAGAAGGATTAAGAGAACATTATGATCCGTGGAAGCTGCGCGTATATGCAGCAAAACCGGAACAGGAAGTTCTTATGGTAAAAGATTATAATTTAAGCCCGATGTTTGGAGAGGGCTATACAACACATGCCAATATGATGATTGATGACAAACAGATTTTTGAGGTAACCTCAAAACATAAGTGCCAGTGTTTGTATACACCGGGACATACACTTGGAAGCTGCTGTTACTATTTTGCAGAAGAAGGCTGGCTTTTCTCTGGTGATACTCTTTTTGCAGGAAGTGTTGGAAGAAGTGATTTTCCTACCGGAGATGCACAGGCGCTTTTAAAATCTCTTAATCATGTGGTGATGAGACTGCCAGATGAAGTAATCGTATATCCGGGACATGGCCCATCTACTACAATCGGAGAAGAGAGAGAAACGAATCCATTTGTAGAAAGATAGAAGGAAAATGATTTATTTAATACAGAATGACCGTGAATATGATTATGATGTGCGCGCAATCGCATTGGCATTTTATGAGCGGACAAAGATTGTAGAAGTTACAAAAGAAGAATTTGAAGAGCAGGAATGGGAGAAGGATGACCTTCTCCTCACGCTTGTTTATACAAAAAAACGTATTCAGGGCTGGTTAAAAGGTAAAGTAGGAATAGAAGGAACAGAAGAAAGAGCAGTTTCGGAGGAAGTAGTCTGTGACTATGAAGATCACAAAGGCAGCCGTAATGCTGTATGCCGCTTTTTATACCGTTTGTTTGAAAAGTATACTGGAAGAAGTCTGCCGTGGGGGATGCTTACAGGAATCCGTCCGACGAAGATTATTATGAAGTGGATGGAGGAAGAAAAAGATTCGGCAAAGCTTGAACAGCGTTTTCGGGAAACGTATCTGGCTGACCCGCAAAAAGCGAACCTTTGCCGCAGAGTGGCGCAGAGGGAAAAAGTATTATTAGAGTCACGACCATTTGAGAAAGAGTATAGCCTGTATATTGGAATTCCATTCTGTCCGACAACCTGCCTGTATTGTTCCTTTACTTCATTTCCAGTCTCTCGTTTTGGAGACAGGATGAGGGCATATTTAGACGCTTTATATAAGGAACTTGCCTTTGTGGCAAAACATCATAGAGATAAAAAGCTCACCACGATTTATATTGGTGGTGGAACACCGACTGCTTTAGATGAAGAATGCCTGTCAAAGTTAATGAACATGATTCATGAACTTTTCCCAGTAGAAGAAAGTGAAGAATTTACGGTAGAGTCCGGCAGACCGGATAGTATCACAAAAGAAAAGTTCCGTATTTTAAAAGAAGCGGGTGTTACAAGGATTTCTATTAATCCACAGACGATGCATCAGGAGACTCTTGATTTGATTGGCAGGGCACATACTGTAGAACAGACCAAAGAAGCATTTTTACTTGCAAGGAAATGTGGATTTGATAATATTAATATGGATATTATTACAGGACTTCCCGGAGAAAGCCTTTCCTATGTTCATGAAACTTTAGATGAGATATTTAAACTTCGTCCGGAAAGTCTGACAGTACACTCTTTGGCAATAAAAAGAGCAGCACATCTGAATATCGAAATGGAAAAATACCAGGGTATGGTGAAGGGAAGCACCAATGAGATGCTTCGCCTTGTTGATGAATATGCCAGCAATATGGGAATGGAAGCATACTATATGTACCGCCAGAAAAATATTCCGGGTAACTTTGAGAATATCGGATATTGTGTTCCAGGTAAAGAATGTTTATATAACATCTTGATTATGGAAGAAAAACAGGATATTATTTCTTGTGGGGCGGGAGCTAGCAGTAAATATGTATTTGAGCAGGGCAGAATTGAAAGAACAGAGAATGTGAAAAATCTGGATCATTATATCAACCGAATTGATGAGATGATTGATCGAAAGAGGAAATATCTCTAGTATGCTGTCTCATTGACGAAATGTGAATAAGACAGCATACTAAATTAAAAGAGGAAATACTATGGCATTTGATTATGATGGAACGCATGATTTAGAGACTTCGCTACAGGATTCTTTTGGAGAGGCGATTCTTCATGGGGTTGTTGTCAGTAATCTGGCATCATTTGTGGCCAGAGAGATGGCACTTCCAGAAGAACAGTGCCATAATCTTGCAATAGCGGGAATGCTGCATGATATAGGCAAATTGCGTCTTCGTTCTTATGTATATGAGGAAAAAGAAGCAAAACTAGATATAGATGAACTTAGATATGTAAGACTGCATCCTTCTTTAGGTTATGCCATTTTAAAAGAACATGGTTATACTCGCCTTCACGCTCATAATTATGTGTAGCCCCTGGATAGCGATTTATAAATTCAGCCACTTGTTGCATATAGCCTTCTTTTACTTTTAAAGCCACAAGAGTTCCTTTATACTCTAATTTTCCCGAATCAAAAAATGGCCCTATACGGCGAATATAACCATGTTCTTTTAAATAACGTAAACGCTCTATTACATTATCTTCTGTCGTATTTAAAATCTTAGCCAATTCCAAAAATGGACGCTCACTGATTGGCAAGTTTCTTTGAATAATATTTAATAATGATTTATCAAAATTTGTAAGCATAATAATAATCCTCGTTTATCAAAATATCTGGTTTTTATTGTAACAAACTATAGATTATACAGTCAAGTAAATATGAATATCATTCATTTTTAAAATCTAAATTAAACAAAAAGTGCCTCTAACATATGTTAAAGGCACTTAATTATTAATCAACTAACATTTCATAAATTACATTTAAAAGCTCTGCTCTTCCCTGTTTTTTCGGTGAAGAATAAGGTAAAATATCTATTTCTTTCACACCTAAGGATTTGCGAATTTGAGCTATTTGTTTATTCACTGCTCCACGGCTTATTTTATCAGCTTTAGTTGCGATAATAAGCACAGGAATATTATTTTTTATGAGCCAATCAAACATCTCTTTATCTGATTTCATAGGCTCATGACGAATATCTATAAGCTGGCAAACGAATTGAAGATGCTCTGAATGTAAAAAGTATTCTTCGATAAATTTTGCCCATTGCTTGCGATTAGTTTGAGCTGTTTTTGCATAGCCATATCCTGGTAAATCAACTAAATGAAATAATTTATCCTCACCAGTTTCATTAAATCTAGCAGTTAATTCATAAAAATTGATTGTCTGCGTTTTGCCTGGCTGACCGCTGACACGTGCTAAATTATGCACACGTGTCAAAGAATTAATCAAAGAAGATTTACCCACATTAGAACGACCGATAAAAGCTATTTCTTTTAAACGTTCTTCTGGATATTGCGCTTTTTTTACAGCTGACGCAATATATTTAGCTCGGATAATATTTATTTTATCTTGAGCTTTTATTTTATTTGCATTATTGTCTTGTATATCTGTCTGTGTCATTTAATCCACCAACGCTACTTTTAAAACTTCATCTATAGTTTCTACAGGAATAAATTTCATCTTAGCTTTTACTTCTGGTGCAATTTCGTCTAAATCTCTTTCATTAGCTTTTGGCATGATTACAGTATAGATACCTTCACGATAAGCCGCCAAAGATTTTTCCTTCAATCCACCAATAGGTAATACTTTGCCACGAAGAGTGATTTCTCCTGTCATAGCCACATCAGCTCTTACTTTCTTACCTGTAAGTGCTGATACTATAGCTGTAGTCATAGTGATACCAGCAGATGGGCCATCTTTTGGTACTGCACCTTCTGGAAAATGTACATGAATGTCATTTTCTTCATAGAATTTTTCATCTATTTTTAATTTCTCAGAACGAGCGCGAATACATGTGAGTGCTGCTCTACCAGACTCTTTCATCACATCACCGAGTTGACCTGTGAGTAATAAATTTCCTTTTCCTTTTAAAACAGCCACTTCAACTGGCAAGATAACGCCACCAACTTCAGTCCATGCAAGACCAGTGCAAAGACCTACTTGGTTTTCTTTTTCAGCTTTAGTTTCTGTATATTTTGCTTTACCTAAGAAATCAGTTATATTCTTCTTAGTGATGCGTACAGATTTTTTCTTTTCTGTAACGATTTTATAAGCAGCTTTGCGACAAGCTTTAGATAATTGACGTTCTAATTCACGTACACCCGCTTCACGAGTATAATCTTCAATGATTTTGCTGATTACTTCATCAGACATATTCACTTGAGATTTTTTAAGACCATTTGCTTTTTTTACTTTATCAAGTAAATGTTCTTTTGCTATATGCATTTTTTCTACTTCAGTATAGCTTGGAAGCATGATGATTTCCATACGGTCGCGAAGCGGACGAGGAATATTACCTAAATCATTTGCTGTGATTATCCACATTACTTTAGATAAATCAAATGCAAGCCCGATATAGTGGTCAGAGAATGTGCTGTTTTGTTCTGGGTCTAATACTTCTAAAAGAGCAGACACAGGGTCGCCACGATAATCTGACGCCATTTTATCCACTTCATCTAATAAGAATAATGGGTCTTTGCTACCTGCATTCTTTATACCTTCAATGATACGACCAGGCATAGCACCTACATAAGTACGACGATGACCTCTGATTTCAGCTTCATCACGTACACCACCTAAAGATGCTCTGACAAATTTACGTTTCAAAGCTTGTGCTATAGATGTTGCAATAGAAGTTTTACCAACACCAGGAGGGCCTACTAAACATACGATAGGCGCTTTTATATCTGGTGATAAAGCTTTTATAGATAAATATTCAATAATACGTTCTTTTACTTTTGTAAGTCCATAATGATGTTTATCTAAAGTTTTTTGTGCTTCTTTTACATCTATAGTTTCTTGATTTTCTATATCCCATGGTAAATCAAGTACCCATTCAATATAATTTTGAATTACTCCCATTTCTGGAGAAGCTGGATTTGTACGTTCTAAACGTTTTAATTCTTTTTCCAATGCTTCTGTTACATACTCTGGATAAGTATGTTCTTTCATTTTTTGGCGATATTCTTCAATAGCTTCTGCTATTTCATCATCTTCGCCCAATTCTTTATTGATAGCTTTTATCTGTTCACGCAAATAATATTCTTTTTGAATTTTATTCATTTGCTTGTTCACATCAAAAACTATTTTATTTTCAAGCTCCATAATTTCTACTTCTTGTAATAATAATTTATATAGAGCTTCTAATCTGCTTTTTAAATCAACGATACCTAAAATTTCTTGTTTATCTTGATATTTGCAATTTAAATGATTAGTAACTACATTGCATAAAATTCCGCCATCATCCATAGCTACATTGACTGCAATCATGACTTCAGGTGGTATTTTATGACTGAGTTTTACCCAATCTTCAAATTTAGAAATACATGCTCTTATAAGTGCCTGAATTTCTTTAGTATCTGTTTTATCTTCTTCAATTTCTTCGACATCTACTTCAATGAACAAACCATCATCGCGAAAATCTAAAATACGAGCGCGATACAATCCTTCTATCTGAGCACGCATAATCCCATTATTGAGTTTAGTTACATGCTGTACTTGACATACTGTACCAATCTCATATACATCTTCACGTTTTGGGTCTTCTACTTCGACATCTTTTTGCGCACTAAGCATAATCTGTCTGCCATGTGCCAAACATTCTTCTAGAGCCGCAACAGATTTATCACGACCTATATCAATATGTGCTCCATTATTTGGAAATAATACCATTCCTCTTAATGGTAAAAAGCTCAATGTACTTTTTTTCCCCACGAAAGAAATCCTCCTATGAGTATAAAATATTTATTATAAAAAAGAGTTGCTGCGGTTTTATTTAGCCTGGCAACAACTCTTTATTAATGGCATATTAATATCCTGTTACTTTGCTAAAAATAAGTTATTTTTTTACAGCTTTTTTATCAGCATAAGTGATTACAGGAGTTTTTTTCTTTTCAATAATCTCTTTAGTTATTTCACAAGAAACAGCACCCATTTTGGAAGGTATCTCAAACATTACATCACGCATAATACGTTCAATAATTGAGCGAAGTCCCCTAGCACCTGTCTTACGCTCTAAAGCTTCTTTGGCTATCAAATGTAAAGCTTCTTCATCGAAATGAAGTTTTACACCGTCCATTTCCAAAAGTTTGCCATATTGTTTTACTAAAGCATTCTTTGGTTTTACCAAAATATCTACTAGTGCATCTTCTGTCAAAGACTCTAAAGTAACTACTACAGGAACACGCCCTATAAATTCTGGAATTAAACCACATTTTAATAAATCTTCAGGTAAAACATTTTTCAAAATTTCACCTGTAGTTTGTTTGCGTTTACTTTTTATATCTGCACCAAAACCAAGACTTTTTTTGCCTAAACGTGCATCTATTATTTTTTCAATACCATCAAAAGCACCACCACAAATAAATAATATATTTGTAGTATCGATTTGTAACATACCTTCTTGATGAGGATGCTTTCTTCCACCTTGTGGTGGAACGCTAGCAATTGTACCTTCTAGGATTTTTAAAAGTGCCTGTTGCACTCCCTCACCAGAAACATCTCTTGTTATTGAAGGGTTCTCGGATTTACGAGCAATTTTATCAATTTCATCTATATAGATGATACCTTTTTGAGCTTGTTCAATATCATTATCAGCAGCTTGAATTAGTTTTAGTAGAATATTTTCTACGTCTTCACCAACATAGCCTGCTTCTGTAAGTGATGTTGCATCGGCTATAGCAAAAGGAACATTCAATATTTTAGCCAAGGTCTGTGCAAGTAAAGTCTTTCCACTACCAGTTGGTCCTAACATCAAAATATTAGATTTTTGTAATTCAACATCATCCTGCTTTGTAACTCTGTTTATACGTTTATAATGGTTATATACAGCTACAGAAAGAGATTTTTTTGCCTCATCTTGTCCTATTACATATTGATTTAATACATCATATATTTCTCTAGGTTTTGGCAACTCTCTAAGTTCAACAGGCTCATTATCATTAACTTCTTCTTCTACAATCTCATCGCAAAGCTTAACACATTCATCGCAGATATAGACTCCTGGTCCAGCCACGAGTTTTCGTACTTGTTCCTGAGTTTTTCCACAGAATGAACATTTCATTTTGCCTTTATTACCCTCACCGAAATTCAACAACATTCACCTCTTATCTACAGCTAATCATGATTGACTATTTATCACTTTTTTCTTCTTGTGGACGAATAATAACTTCATCTATTAAACCATATTTCTTAGCTTCTAACGCTGACATAAAGTTATCACGTTCTGTATCTTCTGTAAGTTTTTTTACAGACTGACCAGTATGACGACTTAAGATTTCATTTAAAGTTTCACGAATACGCAAAATTTCACGAGCCTGAATTTGAATATCTGTTGATTGTCCCTGAGCTCCGCCAAGTGGTTGATGTATCATAATACGAGAATATGGAAGTGCATATCTTTTGCCTTTTGCACCAGCAGCTAAAAGCACAGAGCCCATGCTAGCAGCTTGTCCAATACATATAGTTGATACATCTGGCTTAATATATTGCATAGTATCATAAATAGCTAGCCCGGCAGTAACAACACCGCCGGGACTATTAATATAAAGGTGAATATCTTTATCCGGGTCTTCAGATTCTAAGAATAGAAGTTGGGCTATTACCACGTTAGCTACATTATCATCAATAGGACCACCTAAAAAAATTATACGGTCTTTTAAAAGACGAGAATAAATATCATAGGCACGTTCTCCACGTCCTGACTGTTCAACTACCATAGGTACATAGTTCATATCATTCACCCCGGTCAAAAATATTACATTTAATTTTTTAATTAAGCTTCTACAGCACTGTCAATGATGAAGTTAGCAGCTTTTTTGTGAAGTACAGTAGCTACTAAGTTACCAATGCTGTGGTTCTTTTTAATGATTTTGCTTACTTCTTGTGGAGTTGTACCATAAGTTGCAGCAAGTAAAGCGATTTCAGCGTTGATATCAGCGTTTTCAACTTTGATATCTTCAGCTTTTGCAACAGCATCTAACATGAGGTCAGTTTTTACTGCGATTGCAGCACTTTCTTTGTACTGTTCACGAAGTTTTGCCATATCCATGTTAGCATATTTTAAGTAAGCATCAAGGTTCATACCTTGGTTTTCAAGATTTACGGAAAGTTCCTGAATCATGTTGCTTACACGGTTTTCAACCATAACTTCTGGAATATCTACAGTGATATTGTCAGTAGCCTGTTTTAAGATTTCGTTACGGCGTTTAGTATCTGCTTCACGCTGTGCATTTTTTTCAATGTTTTCACGAAGTTTTGCTTTCATGTCTTCGATGGATTCATAAGAAGTAGATGCTTTTACGAATTCATCAGTGAGTTCAGGCATTTCTTTATGTTTAATGCTGTTAATTTTGCAATGGAATACAGCAGCTTTACCAGCTAAATCTTTAGCATGATATTCTTCTGGGAATGTTACATTAACGTCTTTTTCTTCGCCAACTTTAAGACCAACGAGTTGATCTTCAAAAGTATCAATGAAAGAATGAGAACCGATTTGAAGTGGGTAATCTTTACCTTCGCCGCCAGCAAATGCTACACCGTCAACTTCACCTTTGAAATCTAAAGTGATGAAATCATCGTTTGCAACAGTTGCGCCTTCTTCAGCGTCAACCATTTTTGCATGGTGATTTAAGATATTTTTTACTTGTTCTTCAACTTGTTCGTCTTTTACTTCAACAGCGTCTTTAGCAACTTTTAATCCTTTGTATTCGCCAAGAGTAACTTCTGGAACAGGAGTAATAGTAGCTTTGAATACTACGTTTTTACCTTCTTCTAAAGTTACGATGTCAACCTGTGGACGGTCTACTGGATCTAAGTTTTCTTGTTTTAAAGCTTCATCAAAAGCTTTCTGTGCAACACGATCAAAAGCTTCATCTAAGATAGCTTCTTTACCGATGTTCATTTCAAGAATACGGCGAGGAGCTTTACCTTTTCTGAAACCAGGAATGTTTACACGATTTGCAAGGGATTTGCAAGCAGCTTTAATACCTTTATCAAGTTCTTCAGCTGGTACTTCAATTGTAAGTACTACCTTATGATTTTCAATCTTTTCTGTAGTAACGTTCATTGTAAAAAAAAACCTCCTGTTTAACTAGTAAACCAAAATTCTTATTGTATATGTTACTGTCATTCACCTTAATAGTCACAGTACACCTACTATACTAAATGAATGATATCACAATACTTTCATAAAAACAAGTCTAAGTACAAAAATACCCCAGTCTTATTGACTGGGGACCAATTTCTTATGGAGCGGAAAACGAGGCTCGAACTCGCGACCCTCACCTTGGCAAGGTGATGCTCTACCACTGAGCTACTTCCGCACTTGTCTTAACAACATAAATTATTATAAATGATAAAAAACAAAAAGTCAACACTTTTCATACTTTTAATTTATAAATTCAAACCAAATAATGCTTATAATGGATAATAATATTGTTAATGGAAAACCAATCTTTAAATATTGATTAGAAGTTACTTTTATCCCCTGCTTTTTGGCAATTTCAATAACAATCAAATTCGCAATAGAGCCAAAAACTGTCAGATTACCTGCAATTGTGGATAATAAAGCCAAAGCTTGCCATAAGATTTGTTCATCTACAGGAATGTAATATCTTAAAAGCAATACTGCTGGTACATTACTTACTATATTAGAAAGAACTATTGCCATCACTGAAAACAGTGGTATTTCTTTCATATATTCTGGTGGTAAAAAACTATTTATTAAATCAAGTAAACCACTTTTTTCTACGCCAGCAATGATGATAAATAAGCCAATGAACATAATTAATAAGTTAAAATCTATATCTTCATAAACACGTTCTGGTTTTATACGGGCATTAATCAATAAAAATGCTGCCCCAAAACTTGCTGTCAATGATAAATCAAAACCAACTAAATAAAAAATAATAACAAGTGCTAATACAATTATTGTTTTACTCAATAAATATTTATGAATGATACTATTGTTATCGCTCTTATATTCAAAGCTCACCGACAAATCATTTTTATATTTAAATGATATTGCTAAATAAAGCATGATTAAACCTAAAAAAGATATCGGAGCTGCTGATAAAAAATATTCTCCAGCAGGAACTTGAGATAAACTACCTATTAATACATTTTGGGGATTACCAATAAATGTACAAGCACTACCAATATTTGAAGCCATTGCTACTGCGAGCAAATAAGGAATAGGATTTACCTTTACTTTCAAACATATCATGATAACTACAGGTGTGAATAATAAACAAACTATATCATTAATTACAATAGAAGATAAAATTCCTGACATAAAAATTACTGCTAATAATAAAGTTTTTCCTGTATGAATATGAGTGAATACTACTTTGCCTATATATGTAAAAAATCCTGCTAATTTTAAATTGCTCACAACTACCATCAATGAAAATAATACCACAATAGTTTTAGCATCAATTGCTTGAACGGCTTCTTCAAGGGACAAAATACCAAAAGCTGTCATTAACGACGCACCAATAATGGACATACCTGCTCTATCTACCCTAAATACTGGGCTTTTGCCTAAGGTAAATACAATCAAAGTAGCTAATAATATAAGTCCTGCCACTAATTCTTGAGCATCATGCATATTGCTCAATCCACCTATGGTGAATATTACTAATACCATGACCAAAATAAATCCTACAATAAATTCTTGCATAAATGGTTTCATTTTATCACCTACTTAAATTAATAATTAACAATTTATTTTAACAAAAATAATAAGCTGTATATTATTTATTTATCATTATAACAAAAAAACCCAGTATTGCTACTGGGATATTTATTAAATGGAGCGGAAAACGAGGCTCGAACTCGCGACCCTCACCTTGGCAAGGTGATGCTCTACCACTGAGCTACTCCCGCATTGTCTTGTTGCTTTAGTAAGTGTATCAGCAACGTTGATTATTATATATTAACTTATATTAGATTGTCAACACTTTTTTTGAAAAATTTTTGTAAGTTTTTTATAATCTTTGTAAAAATTATTGGTAAAATGGCATTTATCAGTTATAAGTGGTATAATATAGTATATTTTTAGATAAGGAAGTGTTGATATTTGGATATTCCCGAGACGGATTTATTTATTGGATTAATTTTTATATTAATTTTAATAAATGCTTTATTTATTCTCACTGAAGTGGCTATTGCTGATTCTCATAAAAATCAATTAGAAAAAATGCTTGATGAAGGTAAAAAGAAAGCTTCTGAAGCCTTAAAAATAATTGATAAACCTACTACTTATTTAATTGCTGTGCAAATAGGTAATGTTTCTTGCAATATTTTAATAGGTTTATTGACTGGCATTTCACTTGCACCATTTTTCATTCATGCTTTACAAGCGATTTTTCCTGATTGCGATAATTATATAGAGCCTATTTCTCTAATCATCAGTACTTTTATCATCATATTATTATGTTCTATTTTAAGTACAACCCTACCTCGCAATATAGCCCTTACAAAACCTGAGTATTATTTACTAACTCTACTTACACCATTAAAAATATGGAAAAAACTTTTGTCTCCATTTATTAGTCTATTTACTTCTATAGCTAATACTTTATTATTGATTTTTGGCATCAATCCTCAAAATAATGATAGTGTTACTGAAGATGAAGTAAAAGACTTAATCGAAAAAGGTACGGAAGATGGTACTTTTGAAAAAGCTGAACAAGATATTGTTGACCGTATTTTCCATATGAGTGACCAAACAGCTTATTCTTTAATGACACCACGTACACAAATGATGTGGATTGACCTTGAAGATAGCTTAGAGGTAAATTTAAAATTTATTCAAGAACATAATCAAAATGTTTTTCTTGTAGGTAAAGATAATCTTGATGAATTTGTAGGGATTGTTTATGCTAAAGATATTTTAAATGAATTATTAGCTAATAAACCGCTTGATTTAGAAAAACTCATGCATAAGCCAATGTTTGTGCCTCGTGCAATGGAAAGCTTTCGTGTTCTTGAGAAATTCCGTGAAAGTGAAATAAATGAAGCTGTAGTACTTGACGAATATGGCGGTGTTGTAGGTTTTATCACTATCTTTGACATCATCAATGAAGTCTTAGGTGATATAACTGGTAAACCCGTTGCTAATTCCCCTCAAATCATTCAACGAGATGAACATTCTTGGTATATTGATGGACTTTTTGATATTGACGATTTCAAAGAAAAATTCGATATCGAAGTATTGCCAAATGAAGACAGTGGACATTTCCAAACTATGGGTGGCTTTATTACTTCCTATTTTGGTTACATTCCTAAAGTCGGTGAAAAAATCATCTGGCATAAATTCCGTTTTGAAATCATCAGTATGGATAAAGCCCGCATTGACCGCATCTTAGTTACACAGATAAATAAAAAATAATAAAAAGGCGTTAACCTAAAATTTAGAGTTAACGCCTTTTTTATTTATGATGGTTTTATATTATGCTTTTTTACTTCTCCAGAGCCATAAAATACCATGTCCTGGTAATTTTAATCCTGATGCTTTGAAGTCTTTCTGTTTTGTCAATAATTCTTTATATAAGCCATCTTGTTCGTCAATCCATGCCATTTCTTCATATTCACTGAAATTATAAATACCAATGAATTTTTCATTTTCTGTTTCACGAACTAAAGCCACTGTGGATTTATTCCATGTATTTAAAGTATAGATATTGGCATCAGTGGAGAATACATCATATTGTAAACGTATTTTTTCCATTTTGCTAATACCTTGATATACTTTCGCCTGAATAGCATTATCTATTTTACGACGACCAGCTTTACGCCAGTTAAATGCTCCACGATGAATATAACGAGAATCAGCTTGTTTATATTTATCGTTTTTATATTCCCAATCATTATATTGAGCTATTTCATCACCGCTATAAATAACAGGTATGCCAGATAAGCTCAATAAGAAGCCATGCAACATTAAGTCTAAATCAATAGCTGACTGAATACCATCTTTATCTTTTTGTTTATCATAATATTCTATACCACATAAAGAAGCTGTAGTACCGCAAAGACGAGCATCACCTAATGATTCATCATCATTATATAATTCACCACAACTGAAAGAATTTGGATATTTTCCAGTGAAGAAGTCATTTAAATATTTTTTATGTGCAACTTCTTCTATTCCCTGATATCTCAAGAAACCATAATCTAAGCCCCAACCGATATCATCATGACAACGTAAATAATTCTGGAAAATATATTGTTTTGGTAAAGAAGCTAAAATATCAAGTTGATGTTTTAATAAGCTTACATCTCTAGTAGCTACTGTATGCCATGTTGTTGCCATAGTAGTTACATTATAGAGCATATGACATTCTGGTTTTTCAATTGTACCAAAGTATGGAACTACCTTTTCAGGTGCCATTACTACTTCACCCAATAATAATACAGATGGGCAAACAATTTCTGTAATCATACGCATCATACGTACTAAAGTATGAACCTGCGGTAAATTACGGCAATTTGTACCTAATTGTTTCCAAATATATGGCACAGCATCTAAACGAATGATATCTACGCCTTGATTTGCTAAATATAACATATTATATACCATTTCATTGAAAACTATAGGATTGCGATAATCTAAATCCCATTGATATGGATAGAAAGTAGTCATTACAAATTTATGAATATCTTCTAAATAAGTGAAATTGCCTGGTGCTGTTGTAGGGAATACCTGTGGGCATTTTTCTTCAAATAATCTTGGCATATCATAATTATCAAAGAAGAAATATCTATCTTGATATTCTTGTTCACCAGCTCTTGCTTTTTTTGCCCATTCATGTTGATTAGAAGTATGGTTCATTACAAAGTCTAAGCAAATACTTATTTTATTGCGATGACATTTTTTAGCTAATTTACGCAAATCTTCCATAGTTCCTAATTCTTCTTGAACATTGCGGAAATCTGCTACAGCATAACCGCCATCACCTTCATCTTTTGGAGATGTCAACAAAGGCATTAAATGGATATAATTTACATTGCTTTCTTGTAAATAAGGTATTCTTTTTTCAAAGCCTTTTAAAGTGCCAGAGAAATTATTTACATACATCATCATGCCGATGAAGTCATTGCCTTTATACCAATTAGTATTTTTTTCACGTGCAATATCTAATTCCTTTAAATAAGCTTCCCTTTGCTCATAGAAGTCTTTTAAGTTTTTAATTAAATCATCAAAATAATTTAAAGGATTTGGTTGTTGCTGATACAATTCACAATAAAGCCATTTTAATTCATCATAATGTTTATGTAATCTAGCTTCAAACATATCTTCTTTTTTCACTACTGATACTTTTACAGCTTTTTTTACATCTTTATTTACAGCATTCTTTTTATTTTTCTTGCTCTTCATATATAAATCCCTCCATTGACATTTAAAAGAAAAATATCATATTTATTATTTAGATATTTATAATTTTTATTCCTGCTAAAAAAAAGAAGATATCCACAATAATTTATTATCTATTGTAGATATCTTCATTCTTTTAAACTTATTCAAAAGCAGGAACTACTGCACCTTTATATTTTTCTTCAATGAATTTTTTAACTGCTTCAGATTTTAAAGCTTTCATTAATTTTTGGATAGCAGGTTTTTCCTGATCTCCTTCTCTAACAGCTACAATATTTACATATGGAGATGTACTATCTTCGATAATCAAAGCATCGCTAGCTGGTACAAAGCCTGCTTGCATTGCATAGTTTGTATTAATTACCGCAGCATCTACATCATCTAAAACACGTGGAAGCTGAGCTGCTTCAACTTCTTGGAATTGAATATTTTTGGGATTAGCTACAACATCTTGTACAGTTGCTTTGATATCGTTATTATCTTTTAAAGTAATAATACCAGCTTTTGCCATTAAAATTAAAGCACGACCACCATTTGTAGGGTCATTAGGAATAGCTACTAAAGCGCCATCTTTTAATTCATCAAGAGCTTTTACTTTTTTAGAATAAATTCCCATAGGTTCGATATGAACACCGCCAGCACTTACAAGTTTTACACTATGTTCTGCTGCAAATTCATCTAAATAAGGTTGATGTTGGAAAAAGTTTGCATCTAATTCACCATCATTTAAAGCTAAGTTTGGCTGTACATAATCATTGAATTCAATAATCTGTAAGTCAACACCTTCTTTTGCTAACTCTGGTTTAATCTGTTCTAAGATTTCTGCATGAGGAACAGCTGTCGCCCCTACTTTTAGCACAGTTTTTTCACTAGATGCAGTATCTGTACTAGAACCACAACCAGCTAAAGCCACTACTGCAAAAAGTGCAGTAGCAATTACTGATAGCAATTTTTTCATCAAAATTCCTCCTTAATACATAAATAAAATTATTTTTTATTCAATTTTTTAGCTAACATATTACCTAAAAATTGAATTACTTGAACTAATACTATAAGTACAATAACTGTAGCCAACATTACTTCTGGATTAAAGCGCTGATAACCATAGCGAATAGCCAAGTCACCTAAGCCACCGCCACCTACAGCACCAGCCATAGCAGATTCACCAATCAACACAATAATAACTGTTGTCAACTGTGCCACGATACTTGGCATAGCTTCTGGAAGTAATACACGTCTAATAATCTGATAAGGAGTTGCTCCCATAGATAAAGCAGCCTCTATCAAGCCATAAGGCACCTCACGAAGTGAAGTTTCCACTAGGCGAGCAATAAGAGGTATAGAAGCTATAATAAGCGGTACAATAGCCGCTGTAGTACCTATAGAAGAACCTACTATCAATCTTGTAAAAGGAATAATTGCCACCATTAAAATAATAAATGGAATAGAGCGTACACAGTTTACAATAGATGATAATGTTTTATTAGCTATACCTAATTCTAAAACTTGATTTTTACCAGTAGCCAATAATAATACACCAAGAGGAATACCTATAGCAGAAGCAACAATCATAGATACAGCTACCATATATACAGTTTCACCTAATGCCTTAGGCAGTAGCATGAGTGCGTCGCTGAACATATCCTATCACCTCCACTTTTAAATCTTGTTCCATTAGAGATTTTATCGCGTCTTTAATCTGATCTTCTTTTCCATCTAAGCCGATTATCATTCTACCAAATTGTACCATTTGAATTTGAGATAAATCTCCAAATAAAATGCTTATATCTAATTCAGGGAATTTACGAATAAGACCTGCAATTACTGGATTGTCTGCAGACTCGCCAATAAAAGTCAAGCGAAGTAACATAGTTGCATCTTTTATATATTCTTTATGCACTTTGCCATTGCGATAAGCAGCTGGAAGTTCATTACTGCTAAGTACGCTCATAAATTCCTTAGTAATAGGTTCTTTAGGATTAGTAAAGATTTCTAATACTGTACCATTTTCTGCAATTACCCCATGGTCTAATACAGCAACTTTATCGCAAAGGTCTTTGATAACTTGCATTTCATGAGTAATTACTACTACTGTTAATTGTAATTTCTTATTTATATCTCTGATTAATTCTAAAATAGCTTTTGTTGTCTGAGGGTCAAGAGCTGATGTCGCTTCATCACATAATAAAACTTTTGTATCATTAGCTAAAGCTCTAGCTATACCTACACGCTGCTTTTGACCACCTGATAATTGAGATGGATATTGATGAGCTTTATTTTCAAGACCAACCAATTTTAATAATGGTTCTACTTTAGTCTTGATTTCCTCTTTAGATTTTCCTGCTAATTTTAAAGGAAAAGCAATATTATCGTATACTGTAGAAGTAGACAATAAATTAAAATGTTGGAAAATCATGCCGATATCTTTTCTCGCTTCACGAAGCTGAGATTCTGTCATTGTTGTCAAATCTTTACCATTGACAATGACACTACCAGAAGTCGGTCTTTCTAGCATATTTATGCAACGAACTAATGTAGATTTACCAGCACCACTTAGACCGATAATCCCATAAATTTCTCCACGCTTAATTTCTAAATTAATATCTTTTAACGCATGAACTGAACCATTTGGGGTATCGTAAGTCTTTACAATATTTTTTAACTTTATCATATCAATTATACACTCCAAATAATACCTTAATCTTATTAACAATGACACTATCATAAAAATTAAACCTTGTCAAACTATTATGCTATTTCTTGACATAAATTATAATAAACCGTAAAATTAAATAAGTACTTATAAATCAATAATTATATAATCAAGGGAGACTGCTATGGGAATTTTTTCAAGATTTTTACCAAAACGTAAACCGGTTGAAATAAAAAACAATGTTCCTAAGGAAAAAGAAGAAATCCGTAAAACATTTGGTGTTTATTGTCACAGCCATCATAATACATCTGGAAGTAAACTTTGTCCAAAATGTACAGCTTTACTCACTACTGTAATGACGAAAATCAGTAGATGTCCATATGGTATTACTAAACCAATTTGCGAACGTTGTGACCGTCCTTGTTTTGGCACTAAACAAACAAAAGAATTTCGCTCTATCATGCAAAGCACTCAGAAAAAAATGTTTTTACGCCATCCAATGTTAGCGTTTAAACATAAAATGAAAAGCTGGGGCGTAGATTACGCAAAACATGAACAAGAGAAAAAACAAGCTGCAAAAGCTAAAGCTCGTTCCAAAAAATAATATTTTCTAAATTAATAAAAAGCTGACCTAATAATGGTCAGCTTTTTATTCTACCAATTTATCTTATTGTTTTTTAAACATAGATTTAGGTTGTTTACAAATTGGGCAAACAAAATCTTCTGGTTCTTTAGTTAAATCACCTTCATAAATATATCCGCAAATTTGGCAAGCCCATGTTTCTTTATCTGTTATTTTTTCTGGAGCCTGATAAGTAGGGGCATTTTTAGGAGCTTTACCTTTGATTACTTCATGATAATATTTATAAGTCATTGGATTATAATCAGAAGTTACTTTTGCATCTTGTACACGCGCTAAAATCACATAATGAGTTTCCATTTCTGTCATTGTAATAACTTCTGCTGTTATATGCGCACAGCTATTTTCATTTACTACAGGAAGTCCGTCCATATATTCCCAAGCAAAAATATCGCCATCAAATTTATCTGTATCTCTACCAGAAGAAAAACCTAATTTAGCAATTACATTTTGTGTTGTTTTTTCAGATAAAATAGATACAGAAAATCTACCTGTGCGTTTTATACAATCATAAGTATAGTTGTTTTTATTCATGCTAATAGCAATCACTGGATTATCGCTAGTGATTTGAATAACTGTATTTACAATACAACCTGTCGGTCTTTTTCCATCTAATGTGCCAATAGCATACATTCCGTAACTTAATTTCCATAATGCTGACATTTCCATAATTTCTTCTCCTTAATTCAATTCTAATAA
>OOAM01000984.1_pt1 | contig 21491 bp, 13 predicted proteins | sample 1671131 | NCBI WGS metagenome assembly OOAM01 (sample SAMN06348125, study PRJEB24527) | human gut metagenome | biome: human gut; feature: ankylosing spondylitis patient; material: feces | host: Homo sapiens | place: China | collected 2015-10 | reverse complement strand
AGAGAACCTGAACAACGATCGCAAGGCAACCGTTGGCTTTGCGCTGACCATCCTGCAGCGGCGGCTTGCCTCCTCGCCGGAAGCCATCTACCAATCCCTGCACCGCAGGCGGGAACGGTTGGAGCATATTCTGGCGGAGGAAAAACTGGGCAAGCCGGACACTGGCACACAGTTTACCATCGCAGATGATTTTGATGAGGATGATTTCAGCGCGGACGAGCTGGAACAGACCGTGGAAAACGTCACCGATCGGGCATCCGCTGCCAGCACTATCCGGGAAATGGAAGCGGAAATTTCCACGCTGAAAAGGCTGGAGCAGATGGCTAATGCCGTGCGGGTCAGCGGCGTAGACCGCAAATGGGACGAGCTTTCCAAGCTGCTGCAGGACGACAGCAAAATGTTTGCCGCCGATGGGCAGCGGGAAAAACTCATTATCTTTACGGAGCACAAGGACACCATGCGCTATCTGACCGACAAGATCCGCACCCTGTTCGGGCACGACGATGCCGTGGTGACCATCCACGGCGGCATGGTGCGGGACGAGCGGCGCAAGGTGGAGGAACTGTTCAAGCAGGACCCGGAAGTGCGCATCCTCATTGCCACCGATGCTGCCGGTGAAGGCATCAACCTACAAAGAGCGCACCTGATGATTAACTATGACCTGCCGTGGAATCCAAACCGTTTGGAGCAGCGTTTCGGCCGCATCCACCGCATCGGGCAGACCGAGGTGTGCCACCTGTGGAATCTGGTCTCGGCGCAGACCCGTGAGGGCATGGTGTTCCAGCGGCTGTTTCAAAAGCTGGAAGAAGAACGGGGTGCACTGGGCGGCAAGGTGTTTGATATTTTGGGCAAGATGACCTTTGACAACAAACCCCTGCGGGAGCTGCTGATTGAGGCGGTCCGCTACGGCAACGACCCTGCCGTCCGTGCCCGGTTGCAACAGGTTGTGGACAACTCGCTGGACCAGCAAAAGCTCCGAGAACTGTTGGATGAGCGTGCCCTGACGGACGACACCATGGATGTACAGAAGGTTTCTGCCATCCGGGAAGAGATGGAGCGGATGGAGGCGCACAAGCTGCAGCCCCACTTTATCGAGGCATTCTTTCTGGAAGCCTTCTGCTCTGTGGGTGGCAAGATACGCCCTCGCGAGACCGGACGCTACGAGATCACCTTTGTGCCCGCGGCGGTGCGCAGCCGGGATATGCAGATCGGCTTTGGGGAGCCAGTGTTGCAACGATACGAACGGGTATGCTTTGAAAAAGAGCGCTGCAATGTGCAGGGCATGATCCCAGCCGAATTGCTTTGCCCCGGACATCCGCTGCTGGAAGCCGTCATTGATCTGGTGCGGGAGCGCAACGCTGAGGTACTCAAGCAGGGCACAATTTTTGTGGACGACAGCGATGACAGCACCGACCCCCGGCTGCTGTTTTACATCGAGGATGCCATTCAAGATGGCGTTCTGCTGCCGGGCGGCACCAAGCGTGTCATCTCCCAGCACGTCCACTTTGTGGAGCTGAAGGAGGATGGCACCGCCGGTAGCGCCGGTTACGCGCCCTATCTGGATTACCGTGCTCCCACCGAGGCAGAGCGCACCGCCGCCCTGCCCTACATTCAAGCACAGGACTGGCTGAAACACGATGTGGAGAACCGCGCCCGGGGCTATGCCATCGCGCAGCTATTGCCCCAGCATTTTGCCGAGGTGAAAGCACGGAAGCAGAAGTTGCTGGATAAGACCGCCAAAGCCGTGAAAGAACGCCTGACCGCTGAAATCCAATACTGGGACTACCGGGCGGCAGACCTGAAGCAGAAGGAAGCCGCCGGCAAGCCCAACGCCCGGCTCAACTCCCAGATGGCGGCTCGCCGGGCAGAAGAGCTTGCTTCCCGGATGCAGAAGCGGCTTGCGGAACTGGAAACGGAAAAGCTCATCTCCCCCGCCCCGCCGGTGGTGGTGGGCGGTGCGCTGGTGCTGCCCGGTGGGCTGCTCCGGCAGCTGATGGGCACTCCACAGCCCACACTGTTCAGCCAAGGTGACAAGCGTGCCATCGAGCTTGCCGCCATGAATGCAGTGATGCAGCTGGAACAGGCGTTCGGTTACCTGCCCCGGGATGTAAGCGCCCAAAAGGTGGGCTACGATGTGGAATCCACCATCCCGCCCCGGCTGCGCAGCGGCGAAGCCTGCCTGCGGTTTATCGAGGTAAAGGGGCGCGCCAAGGGTGCCAAGACCGTCACTGTTTCCAAAAACGAGATCCTGACGGGGCTGAACAAGCCGGAGGAGTTTCTGCTTGCCATTGTGGAGGTGGACGGTGCCCACACCCACACGGTCTACCTGAAACGCCCTTTCCGTAACCCGCCGGACTTTACCGCCACCAGTGTGAATTTTGACATAGCCGACCTGATACGCAATGCTGAGGTCATTTACAAAGCATAATGAAAGGATTTACTTATATGGAATACACTGTGGATGAAGTTTATGGTCTTTCTAGAAACATTCCGCTAAATTATGTAGAACGTCATGACGTTGATGAACGCCTTCGTTGCAACCTAAATAGAGACAAACATATCACTATCTTTGGAAGTTCAAAGCAAGGTAAAACCTGTTTGCGAAAGCATTGCCTAAATGAGAACGACTATATTTTGGTGCAGTGCAGCAATCGATGGTCATTATCGGATTTGAATGCCAACATCTTAAAGCGTGCCGGATATGAGTTAACTGAATCCACCAATGTAACCTATGAAGGCAAAGCCAAGGTTAGTGCGTCTGTTAAGATTTTAGATGCAACTCTTGGTGGCGAGGCCGGTGGTGGAGCAACAAAAAATGTCACGCATCGTCAGTTGGAACTGGACTTGTCAGATGTAAATGATATTATTGGTGCTTTGAACGAAGCCCGCTTTCATCAATATATTGTACTCGAAGATTTTCATTATCTTAAAAGCGAAGTACAAAAAGATTTTGCGATTGAATTAAAAGCCTTCCATGAGAGTTCCGAGCTGTGTTTTATAATCGTTGGTGTTTGGTTGGATGAAAACAAACTCGTTATTTATAACGGCGATTTAACCGGACGAATTGTTCCCGTTAATGCCGATTTATGGAATGAAGATGAGCTTCGAGAAGTGATTCAAAAGGGAGAAGACTTTTTAAACATTCGTTTCAAAGAGTCTTTTACAAGTGAAGCCATTAAAGCAAGTTCCGGAAATGTTTATATCGTCCAAGAAACTTGTCACCGTGCCTGTAATGAGTCTGGAATTCACAAAACCGTTGTGGGTGAACGGCGGCTTGTTGGTGATGGACTAAATGCCAGAAGTCTCGTTGCTGAAATTATTCAGGAGCAATCTGGAAGATATAATGCCTTCATTACAAATTATGCAAGTGGTTTTCAGGAAACCGCACTTGCTATGCACAAATGGTTGCTATACCCCATTCTAACATCAAGCATTGAGGAACTTTCCAAAGGTCTTACTTACAGAAGTATTCGATCAAAGATCACGAGTGGACATCCACAAGGCAAAAATCTTAATCCGGGGAATATTACGCAGGCATTAAAAGCAGTTTCTTCTTTACAGCTTTCTAAGTCGATACAACCAATCATTCTTGACTATGACGAATCGAATTTAACCCTTCATATTGTAGATAAAGGTTTTTTAATTTGGTTGTCCATGCAAGACCGAAACGAACTTCTCTCAACCGTGGGTCTGCCTGAAATGACTTAACTAAGAATTGGAGATAATTAATGTCTAAAAAGCTGATTGAAGTTACCCTTCCGCTGGAAGTGATCAATGCGGAAGCAGCGCGCGAAAAATCCATCCGTCATGGGCACCCGTCCACCCTGCACCTGTGGTGGGCACGGCGTCCGCTGGCTGCGGCACGCGCTGTGATATGGTCCAGCCTTGTGGACGACCCCTCTGCCCACCCGGAACTGTACCCCACCGAGGAGACCCAGAACGCCGAGCGTCAAAGGCTGTTTACCATTCTGGAAAAGCTGGTCAAGTGGGAAAACTCCAACGACCCGGAGGTGCTGGACGCCGCCAAAGCGGAGATCCTGCGCTCTACCAATAACAACCCGCCGGCCTTGCTGGATCCCTTTGCGGGCGGCGGTGCCATCCCGCTGGAAGCCCAGCGGCTGGGGCTGGAAGCCCACGCCCACGACCTGAACCCGGTGGCGGTGATGATCAACAAGGCCATGATCGAGATCCCGCCCCGGTTTGCCGGACAGCCGCCGGTCAACCCGGACAGCCGCGCCAAGCTGGATGCCGCCGGGGGCTGGCAGGGAGCGCAGGGGCTTGCCGCCGACGTGCAGTATTACGGCGAGTGGATGAAGCGGGAAGCGTTCCGCCGCATCGGGCACCTGTACCCCAAGGTAAAAGTACCCCATGAACTTGGCGGCGGCGAGGCCACCGTCATTGCGTGGATCTGGGCACGCACCGTCAAATGCCCCAACCCCGCCTGTGGCTGTGAGATGCCGCTGGCGAGTACATTTGTGTTGTCCAAAAAGAAGGGCAATGAAGCATTTGTTGAACCTCAATTTGACTATGCAACCAAGAAAATCACTTATACGGTGCACAAAGGAAAAGGCAAAGTTCCGGAAGCACCTAAGACTGCACGCGGCGCAAAATTCAAATGTATCATGTGCGGTGAAGTGACGCCGGAAAACTATGTCAAACAGGAGTCCATGCAAGGACGAATGGGTTCTGCACTGATGGCAGTGGTTGCAGAGGGAAGAAATGGTCGGCTGTATCTTTCGCCAGATGAGACGCAGTGGCTTGTAGCGGATTGTCCAAAGCCGAATGCAGAATATCCTGACCAGTCGCTTCCTTATGACCCGCGAAATATATGGTGTGTTAATTATGGTTTGGATACTTATGATAAACTATTTACCAACCGCCAGCTGACTGCCCTGACTACTTTCAGTGCACTGGTAGCAGAATCACAGGCAAAAGCGGAAGCAGACGCGGTGGCCGCGGGCGTTACAAACGACCATATTGCCTTGAGTGCAGGCGGCTTTGGTGCACGGGCTTATGGTGAAGCGGTGGGCGTATATCTTAGCTTTGTTATCAGCAAACTGGCAGACCGTGGAAGTTCAATTTGTAGTTGGGATTCTTCTCGCGAAGGTCTGCGAAATACGTTTGGTCGTCAGGCAATTCCCATGGTATGGGACTATGCGGAAGCAAATCCATTCAGCAATTCTTCTGGTTGCTTTGATAATATGCTGGACTGGGTAACAAAGTGTATTGTAGAATTTCCGGCTCAGAGTTTCGGTGAGGTTAGTCAGTTTGATGCACAAAGTGACTGCGGCTTGCGGAATATTATGGTGTCCTCCGATCCTCCCTATTATGACAACATCGGCTATGCAGACTTGTCCGATTTCTTCTACGTCTGGATGCGGCAGTCCCTCAAAGAAACTTACCCCAAACTGTTCCGTACCATGCTGGTGCCCAAGGCGGAAGAACTGGTGGCAACGCCCTACCGCTTTGAGGGCAGTACCGAAAAAGCAAGGGACTTCTTTGAGGATGGTATGCTGCACACCTGCCAGCAAATCTATCAGTATGCCCGCGAGGATGTGCCGGTGACCATCTACTATGCCTATAAACAGAGTGACACGGACGAAAGAGAAGCTGAAAAACAGACCGCTTCCACCGGCTGGGAAACCATGCTCAGCGCTATCATCAAGGCAGGCTTTGCCATTACTGGCACATGGCCCATGCGCACCGAAATGGCAAACCGCTCCATTGCGTCCGGCACCAATGCGCTTGCGTCCTCCATTGTGCTGGTGTGCCGCAAGCGCCCGGCGGATGCCCCTCAGGCTACCCGCCGCAGCCTGATTGCGGAACTGAAGCGGGAACTGCGTCCGGCTTTGAAGAAATTGCAGGAAAGCAACATTGCGCCTGTGGACTTGGCGCAGTCTGCCATTGGCCCCGGCATGGGCGTGTACTCCCGCTATGCCCGCGTGCTGGAAGCAGACGGTACCCCCATGACCGTGCGCAGTGCGCTGCAGATCATCAATCAGGAGCTGGATGTGTACTTTAACGAGCAGGACGGCGAGCTGGATGCCAACAGCCGTTTTTGTGTAGATCTGTACACTCAGAACGCCTTTAACAACATCCGCTTTGGCGATGCAGATACGCTGGCACGCGCCAAAAACACCTCGGTGGCAGCACTGGCGGCAAAAGGCGTGCTGAGCGCCGAAAAGGGCATCGTCCGCCTGCTCACCCGCGAGGAACTGCCGCAAAAGACCGACCCCCGCGAAGAAATGATCTGGCTGCTCTGCCAGCAGCTCACCCACGCCATGGAGACCGGCGGCGTGGAAGCCTGTGCGCAGATCGTTGCCCCGATACTGGGGTCCAACGCCGAGCGTGCCAAAGACCTTGCCTACCGGCTGTACACCCTCGCCGAGCGCAAGGGTTGGGCGCAGGAGGGCTACGCCTACAATGCCCTCGTGGTGGCATGGCGGGAAATTCAGTCCCGTGCGGCAGAACTCCAGCAGGCAACACCGGAGCAGACCTCGTTCTTCTAAGGAACACAAAAGGAGTGTAAAAAATGAGCGACAATTACACCAAAGTGCAGCAGGCGTTCCGCATCCTGCACCCGCAGCTGGCAGGGTATGTCTGCCAGGAGCTGCGCCGGGAATATCAGGACAACTGGTGGCAGGAAGTCCTGATGACCCTCTCCGACCAGACCCGCGACCTGCCGGACGACAACGGCGATTACGCTACCCTGATGGATTCTCTGGACATTGCCAACTGCCTGCGTCTGTTCGACCGCAAGTGGAACGACCTGTTCAAGCGCAAACTGTCCATCGACTACCGCACCTGGGCCAAGGAGCTGATGGGCGTGCGCAACAAGCTGGCGCACATCGGCGGTGCGGATTTCTCGGAGGACGATACATGGCGTGCGCTGGACACTATGGCGCGCCTGTGCGAAGCCTTTGACGACGAAGCTGCCGAGGAGATCCGCAAAATGCTGCGCCAGCTCCGCTATGGCAGTGCCGAAGGCTCCACCAATGTCACCGAAGTAACCGCCCCGGCAAAGACCAAAGCAGCGCACACCGTCGGCATTATGAGCAAAACACTTTCCGGTCTGCCCAGCTGGCGGGATGTCATCGAACCGCACCCGGATGTGGCGCAGGGACGCTATAAAAACGCAGAGTTCGCTGCTGATCTTGCGCAGGTGGCACGTGGTGAGGGCGCGTTTGAATACCGTGACCCGGTGGAGTTTTTTGCCCGCACCTACGTCACTGAGGGTATGACTGGCCTGTTGGTGCAGGCACTCAAACGTGTCTCCGGCAAGGATGGCGAACCCGTCATCCAGCTAAAAACCGCGTTTGGCGGCGGCAAGACCCACAGCATGCTGGCGCTTTACCACATCATGCGCGGCAGGGTATCGGCAGACCGCATCCCCAGCATCAAGCCCGTTTTGGCACAGGCAGGCGTTTCGGCTCTGCCCAAAGCCAACGTGGCGGTGCTGGTGGGCACGGCACTGGACCCCACCCGAACCAAACGGCCCATCAATTTCCCCGGCATCACCATCAACACTCTTTGGGGCGAAATGGCAGCGCAGCTGGCGGAATCGGCTGGCCGTCCGGAACTGTACGATTTTGTCAAGGATGCAGATAAAAAGGGCGTTTCTCCCGGCAGTGAAGCGTTGAAAAACCTGTTTGATGCCTGCGGCCCCTGCCTGATCCTGATGGACGAGCTTGTGGCGTATGCCCGAAAATTGTATGGTGTGTCCGGTCTGCCCGCCGGGTCGTTCGATAACTTCAACTCTTTCATTCAGGAGATCACCGAAGCCGCACGCGCCAGCAAGAACAGTCTGGTGGTGGCTTCTATCCCGGAATCGAATATCGAGATCGGCGGCGAAGCAGGAAAGAACGCACTGGAAACCATTGAACATACCTTTGGTCGTATGGAATCTATCTGGAAGCCGGTTGCCGCCAACGAGGGCTTTGAGGTGGTGCGCCGCCGCCTGTTCCTCGACTGCAAGGATCCGGAAGCCCGCGACCGCGTGTGCACGGCATTCAGCCAGATGTACCAGAACAACCCCGGTGATTTTCCGGCAGACACCAAAGAAGTGGACTACCGTGATCGGATGATTTCCTGCTATCCCATCCACCCGGAAATCTTCGACCGCCTGTACGATGACTGGTCCACGTTGGAACGATTCCAGCGTACCCGCGGCGTGCTGCGCCTGATGGCGGCGGTCATTCATGAGCTGTGGATGGGCAGCGATGCCAGCGCCATGATCCTGCCCGGCTCCATCTCGCTGGACGCACCCAACGTCCGCGATGAACTGATCCGCTATCTGCCGGAAGGCTGGAACTCCATCGTCAACACAGAGATCGACGGCAAAAACTCGGTGCCTTACCAGAAAGACCAGAGCAACCAGCGGTATGGTCGCATCATGGCTTCCCGCCGGGTGGCGCGCACCATCATGCTGGGCAGTGCGCCCACAGTGCGTTCCCAGTCCGTGCGCGGCATCGAGGCTTCCCGCATCCGTCTGGGCGTGGTCCAGCCGGGCGAAAACATCGCAGACTTCAACGATGCCCTCAACACCCTGCGCGGCTCGCTGGCGTATCTGTACACCAACACCAGCGGCGACCGCTACTGGTTCGACACCCGTCCCACCCTGCGCAAAACCGCGCAGGACCGTGCAACACAGGTGGCGGAAGCCGACGTGGAAGAAGAAATTGAAACCCGCCTGAAAAAGCTGCGCAAGGAAGAGCCGTTTGCGGGATTGCACGTCTGCCCGGCTTCCTCGCTGGATGTGTCGGACGATCAGGCGGTGCGGCTGGTCATTCTCCGCCCGGATGAGACCTACCGTGCCAATGCGTCCAGTGCCCTGGCACTCACTGCGGCAGAAAATATCCTGAACACCCGCGGCACAGCACCCCGCATCTACCGCAATATGTTGGCGTTCGTGGCACCGGATCAGGAAGCAGTGATCTCGCTGAAGCAGGCGGTGCGGGACTTCCGTGCGTGGCGCTCAATTCAGGACGACAAGGAAACACTGAACCTTGATGTCACCCAGAACCGGGAAGTGGATGCCAACCTCCACCGCAGCAACGATACCGTGGAAGCCCGCATCCGGGAAACCTACTGCTGGCTGCTCACCCCGGAGATTGACCGCTTCGTGGATATGAAAACCATTCTGTGGGATGCTACCCGCATTTCCGGCGGAACGGACAGCATCGTGTCCCGTGCCTCCCGCAAGATGCAGCAGAGCGAAACGCTCATCACCAAGTGGGCACCTGCCCTGCTGCAAATGGAACTGGACGAAGTGCTGTGGAAGGATGCTGACCATATCCAGATCAAGAAGCTGTGGGAGTACCTCTGCACTTACTGCTACCTGCCGCGCCTTGCCAAGTTCAGCGTGCTGGAAGATGCCATCCGTACCGGCCTGAACTCGCAGGAATATTTTGCCCTTGCGGCCGGTTACACGGGCGACCGCTATGTTGAACTGCGGTATAACCAGTTTGTGGACTGCATCAACACCTCCGACCTTTTGGTCAAGCTGGACCCTGCCCGCAAGCAGCTTTTGGCTGAAAAAAGTGCTCCCGCAGTAGTTGTGCAGCCTACGCAAACTGCTCAGGGCGGCGAACAGCCCACCCTTTTCAACCTTCCCCCGGATGCTCCCATTGACCCCACTGTAACCTTGCATCAGCCGCCGACAGCGCAACCTGCCGCTGTTCCCGCTCCGCCCAAAAACACCCGGTTCTACATGACTGCCGAGTTGGACACCACCCGCATCAACCGTGATGTGCAGCGGCTGGTGGAGGAAGTCATTACACACCTGCTCAGCGCAGATGGCTGCAAAGTTTCGGTAACGCTGGATGTTACCGCCGATGCACCGGACGGTCTGTCCACCCCCATTGTGCGCACCGTGATGGAGAACTGTAAAACGCTGAAGGTAAAAGATTTTGGCGTAGATGAATAACGACAGCGGCGTTATTGACAAGGTGCCCCTATCCTGTATAGCGACGCTACTATTCAGCGATGCAATCGCACAGCCTGCATCGGCACGATGCAGTTCAAGGGTTTGGGTGCTCCCCAACAAGCGTTTTGCAACGCAAAATAAGCAGATGTATATACGTCTGCATTGCTTGCGAGCGCTATGAAGCCTCTCAACGCGACTTCCAAATTTGAAAATTATTTTGCAATCAGGACCGTCCGTTTTCAAGTTCAACTTGAAGCGGGCGGTTATTTTTCTGCACAAAAATTTTCGAGTTTGCAACCGCAGCAAACAGGGCGAGTTGGTACCGCCTCGCAATTTTTGAATCAGATTTTTCAAATCCAACTTCAAAAACCCTTGATGAGCTTCGCCCAAACCCGATATTCAGCACAAAATTGCGCTGGCTACACGTTTCCGCTGATACCGAATAAGCAAATTTTCTTGGAGAAAAATTTGTTCCATGAAAATCGGCGTTGATTCATTCAATATTGCATCAAACCGGAACTATTACTTCCGGTTTTGAAGGCAAAAAGCGGAAGTATCACTTCCTAAAAAATCGAGCAATTTTATGGTATGCTCTATCCAGAGCCGTTCACAAGAACCGGACCTCCCAAGTCCGGTTTTCTCCCTCAAAACCGGACCTGTCAGGTCCTAAAAAATTTTTTGAAAGTGTGATAAGCTACCAGCAAGACACCAATTGAACCTTGAAAACCGAATGACTGTCTGCATGGGATACCCGGCGAAGACCCCACAAGGGAGAGCCGGAAAACGCCGCCGAAAGGGGGGCAGGAACACCATGCAGAGAGAACGGCACCCAAAATTTGAAATTACGTTGATACGCAAAACCAGAACTAATAGTTCCGATTTTGCCTTGAAATTCACTTCATATTTTTTAAAAACCGGAACTACCAGTTCCTAAAAATAAAATTTACGATGTGATATAATTTTTTCAATGGTTTGCAGCAAAGAACCGGAAGCATCACTTCCGCTTTTTTACAACCAAAAACCGGAGGTACGACCTCCTAAAAAATCTTCTATGAATGTGTTAGTCTAATTTCAGAGCCTTCATCGAACCTTGAAAACCGAATGACCGTCTGCATGGGATACCCGGCGAAGACCCCGCAAGGGAGAGCCGGAAAACGCCGCCGGAAGGGGACAGGAAATCCATGCAGAGAGAACGGCATAAGGACAATGATATTCTATTTCATTTCAGAAAGGATGATTTGCCTATGACAAAACTGAGCCAACTTAAAATTGACCCGGAGTTCCAGAATCAAATCAACCCTCCGTCGTTTGAGGAAACCCACCAACTGGAAATGAACATCCTCAAGGAGGAACGTGTACTGAATCCGATCATCACGTGGAACGGCTATATTGTGGATGGACATACACGCTATCAAGTCCTTCGGAAATATCCATTTATTCCATTTGAAGTCATCGAAAAAGAATTTTCCAGCCGCTATGAAGCACTCGCATGGATCTGTAAAAATCAGCTTGGGCGGCGAAACCTGACCCCAGAACAGAAAAAGTTCCTGATCGGAAAGCAGGCAGAAGCGGAAAAGAAAATCAAATCGTTTCACGGCAATCAGTATACTTTGGCATCTGAAAGTGGTCTGGTTCAAAATGAACCAGACCGCACAAAGCACGGTTCACGGTCGAAGGTCGCTGCGGAACATGGAACATCCGAAAGTTATGTTTACCGTGCAGAGCAATTTGCAAAAGGTGTGGAAGCGGCGGAGAAAGCAGTACCCGGAGCGCAGGAAGAAATCCTGAGCGGAAAGATCCGGGCAACCGACCGTGAAATTTCCTCGATTGCAAAGGTTCCAAAGGAAAAGCGTCCCGAAGTTGTGGCAGAGCTGCGTAAGCCTAAAGCCGAACGGGATTCCAGTATAACGGATTCGTATTCTTCGCCTTCAAAGGACAATGAGTTTGTAACGACCTTCAAGCAAGACATTCAGGGGCATAAGAAAGGACTCAACAAGGAAGAAAAACAGAATCTCAAGGATGCCGTCAAGAGCATTTATTCACCTCGCCGTTTGGCAGATGGCGAAGCCATGATGTGCGAGATTCAGGGAGCGCAGGAGGATTTTGTCCGGCGGTGGGAAATGTGTTTTCGTGAATACCCCGATATTCTTACCGAACCAAAGAACAATGAGAAGCTGCTGATTTTTATTGACCGTGCCAGCCGGTATCTTCAGAACGTAAAAAAACGCTTGAACAGCGGTGGAAACCAGCAATCTCAATGCTAACGCTGGATTCTCCGAAGATCACTGCCTGCACATTTATCAGGGCAAGATTCGCCCGGAGTAACTCGAAATTCCATTTAGGCTTTTCGTGCCGGGCATCTTGATGGGGATTCTGCTCCCCATACCCTCATGCAGAACCGTCTGTTTCTACTGATTGGCTCGATGAAATTCATCTCCCAGCCACGATGCTCTGCCTCGTGGGTCTATGTGAATTTTTGAAAATTTCAAAAAATTGTATATGAAACCGCCCTTGCGGATTCCTATTTGTGAGAAAGCAAAAAATCTGTAAAGTTTTTGAAAGTACCTTGCGAAACGGGCTTTCTCCAATTCTATGATTGAAAACCCGTGTTCCTTGACAACCGAATAGTCAGCTGCAAGCCACTATGACTTTCCGGGGAAGTTCCGCCACGACAAGAGCGCACCAAAGGAAGTCGGAACGCCGGAGTAGATTGGGCAGGAACAGCTTGCGGAGAGACCGACAGCAAAAAGCCGGACAAGCAGACCACAGGGATTTGCAAATCTCTGTTGACTGGTTGTTCGGTGCAGGGTGTGGGATGCAGTCCCACGCTTTCCCGATGATGCCCTGCATCTCGGCTGCTCACCATTTTTATGGGGAGCCAAATCTGAAAATTGTAGATTTTCAGATTTCATCGAGGGACTGGGGAGCGAAATCTCCAGCAAGGTCGCCGTCGGCCAAAATCACGAAAGTGAGTTTTGAGGCGACACGGGCGAATCTTGCGCTTGTAATTCTCGAACCCCTAAAGCACCATGATAGGACGTAAAAATTGGAGGTGAAGATTATTTCAGACTATTTGAAACCCAATATGCCATTGCCGCAGTATCTGCCCTATGCCCGGTTTCTTCTAAATACCGATTTAAGCCACACTGCAAAACTGCTCTACACGCTGCTGCTCGACCGTGCGACACTCTCACAGAAAAACAACTGGGTGGACGAGCAGGGGCGCATTTATGTGATCTATCCGCTTTCCAATCTGGCGAAGGATTTGGGTTGCTGCGTTTCCAGCGTAACACGCTCTTTTGCTGAACTGGAAAAAGCGGAACTTGCCGAGCAGGTGCGCTACGGCTTTTCCACACCCAGCCACATCTTGCTCAAAGTTCCGCATACTGTGCAGAATTGCGCAGTCACAGTATGCACCAGCGCACAGCATGAGTGTGCAGAAACGCACAGTATGATCATGCAAAAATGCACACCTAACCAACGTAACAAGAACAACCTGAAAGATAACCACCTGATAAAAACAACAGATGCTTATTTGACCTTTGGAGAATATCAAAATGTCTTTCTGACGGAAAAAGAGTACAATCAGCTCAAAGCCGATTTCTCCGGGCTGGATGATCTGATCGAGCAGCTTTCAGCTTATATCCAGTCTACCGGAAGAAAGTACGCCGACCATGCTGCAACGCTGCGTATCTGGGCAAAGCGGCAGCAATCAGAGAAAAAGACAGCACCGGGTATCCCGGAATACACCTTTGCGGAAGGAGAAAGCCTATAAAAACGATTGAGAAGATTTTGGAACAATCTGTTTCCAGTATGCCTGAAAACGCAATGGATTATTATGGGGCAGTTGGTTTGCTCTACTGCGGCAAGTGCCAAACGCCCAAGGAAGCCTTCTTTGCCAAAGGTCTTGTCCTGATGGGAAAGAACAAGCATCCGGTAGAATGTGCCTGTCACAAGGCTGAACGGGAACAACAGGAAACAGCTATTAAGGAACGGAAGCACCTCGACCTTGTGCGGCGGCTGAAAGCAGACGGCTTTTCTGATTTCGCTATGCTGGACTGGACATTCGCAAACGACAACGGGCGCAGCCCACAGATTCGTCATGCACACCGCTATGTGGAGCAGTGGCAGGCTATGCGCACAGAGAACATTGGATTGCTTCTCTGGGGCGGTGTTGGCACCGGTAAGAGTTTCCTTGCTGGGTGCATTGCAAACGCTCTGATGGAGCAGGAAGTGCCTGTGCACATGACGAACTTTGCACACATCCTGAACGAACTGAACAACAACTTTTCCGGGCGGAATGAGGTCGTGGACAGGCTGTGCTGCTATCCGCTGCTCATCATTGACGATTTTGGAATGGAACGTGGCACGGAGTATGCACTGGAACAGATTTACAACATCATAGACAGCCGTTACCGCAGCCGGAAGCCCCTGATCGTCACGACCAATCTGACACTGGACGATATTCGGCATCCGCAGGATACCGCCCACGCCCGCATCTACGACCGCCTGCTGGAAATGTGCGTTCCCGTCTCCTGCATCGGGGTCAGCTTCCGCAAGGAAACAACACAGGAAAAACTGGAACGATTGAAAGAACTGATTGGATGATCGGCACATGAATCAAAAAGAAACAGAATAATAAAGGAACAGTGATGCAATGACAGAAAAGTTTTCTCAGCTCGCAACCAACATCCCCTTGGACAACGACCCCAATAAGCAGTATCTGGTGATCAACGGTTATCCGGTCGTTCTCAGCTTTGCTAAGGAAGCCAACACCGAAACCTTTGAGCGCATCCGTGACATCCTGCTTGCAACAAGTTATACGAAGAAAGCAAGCTGAAAGGTATGGACGAAACACACGTTATACGCTATACTGGAGATGGAAGCGGTGTTCGGGTCAACCAGGGAACTGCTCCCAAATGTTCTTTGACAACCGAATCATCATTCATCTCACTGAAAGAAAGTGAGAATATTTATGACGAATAATCGTGTATGCTGTCTGTACCGCGTTTCCACCGATAAGCAGGTGGATTTCAACTCGAATCATGAAGCAGACCTTCCTATGCAGCGCAAGGCGTGTCACAAATTTGCCGAAGCGAAGGGCTGGGTCATCGTCCATGAAGAACAGGAAGAGGGCGTGTCTGGCCACAAAGTCCGTGCCGCCGCCCGCGACAAGCTGCAAATCATCAAGGACTATGCCCGGAAGGGAAAGTTCGATATCCTGCTGGTGTTCATGTTTGACCGCATTGGTCGTATCGCAGATGAAACTCCCTTTGTTGTGGAATGGTTTGTACGGAACGGCATCCGGGTATGGAGTACCCAAGAGGGTGAGCAGCGTTTCGACAACCACACTGACAAACTGCTGAACTACATCCGATTCTGGCAGGCGGACGGAGAAAGCGAAAAGACTTCCGTCCGTACCCGCACCAGTCTGCGCCAGCTTGTAGAAGAAGGTCACTTCAAGGGCGGAAATGCGCCTTATGGCTATGACCTTGTACGGAATGGGCGTATCAACAAGCGTAAGCACGAACTGTATGAGCTGCATATCGACGAGCAGGAAGCTGCTGTGGTGCGGCTCATCTTCGACAAGTATGTGTACGAGGGCTACGGTGCGCAGCGCATTACAACCTATCTGAACAACGCTGGCTATCGCGCAAGGTCTGGCAAGTGCTGGCATCCGGCAAGCATCCGGGGAATGGTCGCAAACCTGACCTACACGGGCGTTCTCCGCTGCGGCGAAGCCCGGTCTGAGGTAATACCGGAATTGCAGATCATTTCGCAGAAGCAGTTTGATGCGGCACAGCGCATCCGGGAGTGCCGTTCCGCTCATGCGGCAGAAGAAGCGGAGCACCACGTCCCGCTGAATACCCGTGGGCAGTCACTGCTTGCCGGAAACGCCTACTGTGGACACTGCGGTGCGAAGCTGGCATTGACTACCAGCCGGAAATGGCGTAAGTTGCCGGATGGCTCGTTGGATGATACTCTGCGTGTCCGCTACACCTGCTACGGCAAACTCCGCAAGCAGACCGAATGCACCGGGCAGACAGGCTACACTGTACACATTCTGGATGAGATCATCGACAAGCTGGTGCGGCAAGTCTTTGCCAGGATGAAGGGCATCCCGAAAGAACAGCTCATCACAAAGCGGTACGAACGGGAACTTGCCGAACGCAAGAGCCACTTGCAAACACTTCAGGCACAACGGGACAAGGCGGAAAAAGACCTGCTTTCCCTGAAAGCTGAGATTCTGGCCTGCATCAAGGGCGAAAGCGCCTTGCCGAAAGAGATCCTAGCTGAGATGATCACAACGCAGGAAGAAAAACTCAAGGAGGCAGAATCTCTCTGCGAATCTGCCAGTGCGGAACTGGAAAAGACTACGGAACTGATGGAGGAAGTTGCAAAGCAGTATGAAGAACTGATCTCTTACGCAGACCTCTATGACCACGCTACCTTTGAAGCAAAGAAGATGATCGTCAACCAGCTCATCCGCAGGGTAGATGTCTATCGTGGGTATCAGATCAGTGTCAGCTTTAACTTCAACCTCTCACAGTATTTTGAGGGAATCGATTCGACTGCCTGCTGAACAGTCGGGCAACAAACAACATTTTTGAAAAGCAACGAAACATCAAAGAATGGGGGTTGCACTATGGATCGGCTGCAAATCTTGAAAATCAGGCAAAGTTAGTAGATTCTTCAAAAAATCCGTTTGGACAAAAAGAAAAGCACTGTTGAAAATCAACAGTGCTACATAAATTCTTGTTTGAACAGGTGGTGGAGAATACCGGGATCGAACCGGTGACCTCTTGCATGCCATGCAAGCGCTCTCCCAGCTGAGCTAATCCCCCATGATTTTCCAGAAGCGGTAGCTTCTGGAAAGAGAATGCTCAAACAAGAAATTTTCTATTTAGTTGCATCTTGGGGGTGTGTAACCGAGTACCTTGGGCTCCCAGCTGAGCTAATCCCCCATAATTTTCCAGAAGTGGACGCTTCTGGAAAAGAGATGCTCAAACAAGAAATGCTTTATGAAGTTCAGTTGTGGGGGTGCGTGAGCGCACTGCTTGGGCTCCCAGCTGAGCTAAACCCCCAGATGTTTGTCCCCGTGCCTGACGACGTGTGTAATTATACCAGCCGCAGAAGCACTTGTCAACAGTTTTTTGCAAATTTTTTGCAGCAAAGATCCCCGCAGGGCGTGTGCCCGGCGGGGATCGAAAAAGCGGGGGAGTGCTCTTTTGGGAAAAACTACACCTTAGCGTGCCTGACGGTCGAAGATCTGCGGGGCCACGCGGCACAGCAGCACAGCGGCCACCATGGTGAGCAGGGTCTCGGGCAGCATATAGCTGCCGTTGTAGGTCAGGCTGTAAGTCCATGCGGCCAGACCATCGCTCAGGTTGCCCCACACCAGCACACCGGACAAAAAGCTGCACATAAAGCGCAGGAAACCGGCGGCAAAGGTGCCTACGGCCACACCCACGGTGCGGTTCTTGAAGGGGCGGGCGAACAACTCGGCCAGACCCAGTGCCATAAAGGCCAGCACATAGTCCAGCAGCACCTCACCGAGGAAGTAGAGGAAGGTGGAAGCGGGAGGAGGGTAGAAGCCCATGATCATTTGCAGGCAGGAGTTCACGAAACCAGTGAACAGCCCCCACTTTGCGCCGTGGCGGAAGGACACCAGCACAAAGGGCAGCATACTCAGCAGGGTAATGCTGCCGCCATTGGGCATGGTGAAGAACTTGATGTTGGAAAGCACCGTGCCAATAGCGATCATCAGGGCGCATTCCACCAGAATACGGGTCTTGGAATAGGTTTTGGACATGATGAAAAGATTCCTCTCTCATAATAGTACACAAAAACAAAATGCGTCTGCTGGCAGCAGACGCATGGAGGTTTGTTGAACGTACCGGACGGTTCCGCAAACTCCCTACGCCGGCATTGCCCGGATCAGGTTAAAGGGTACTCCGCTCAGTGCGGATCTCAGCCTTACGGCGCCCCTGTTTTTATGTCCGCGTCCAGTATAGCGCAGCCGGGCGGCAAAAGTCAACCCTTGCCGACATAATTGCCCGGCCCGGCGCATAGGCTGTAGCAGCACGATACAGGGGGCGTGGGGGTATGAGAGCAGATCCGGAACAGCGGGCGGTACAGCTGGCAGAATACATCGTGGAGCGCGGGGCCACCGTGCGCGCTGCGGCTGCAGCGTTTGGGTGCAGCAAGTCCACCGTGCACAAGGACGTTTCGGTGCGGCTGGTCCGGGTCAGCCCGGGGCTGTCGGCACAGGTGCGGGCGGTGTTGGCACGCAACAAAGCCGAACGGCATCTGCGCGGCGGTGCTGCCACCCGCCGAAAATACCGTAAATAGAAGCGCAGCGCCCCTGCACGCCGCCGGATGGACGGAGCAGGGGCGCTGCTGTGTTCAGTGCCCGGCCCGGAACTGATTCAAGGCACCTTTTTCCAGCCGGGACACCTGTGCCTGACTGATGCCGATCTCCTGCGCCACCTCCATCTGAGTCTTGCCCCGGAGATAGCGCAGCTCCATGATCCGCTTTTCGCGCGGGGTCAGCCCGGCCACGGTCTGCCGGAACTGCAGCCCGCTGATCCAGCTGTCCTCGCCATCCGGGTCGCGCACCTGGTCGATGAGGTACATGGCATCGCCGCCGTCGGTATACACCGGCTCTTCCAGGCTCACCGGCTCTACCACCGATTCCAGTGCCGCGGTCACCTCCCGGCGGGACAGGCCTGCCTCCCCGGCGATCTCGTCCATGGTGGGTTCCCGGCCCAGCTGCTTCTCCAGCGTTTCGCGGGCCTGCATGGCCCGGTAGGCGGTATCGCGCAGGCTGCGGCTTACCCGCAGGGCATTGTTATCCCGCAAAAAGCGTCGAATCTCGCCGATGATCATGGGCACGCCGTAGGTGGAAAACCGCACCGGCTGGGCAGGGTCAAAGTTGTCGATGGCTTTGATGAGCCCGATGCACCCCACCTGAAACAGGTCGTCGAGGTTTTCGCCCCGCTGGGCAAAGCGCTGCACCACGCTCAGCACCAGCCGCAGGTTGCCTTCCACCATGCGTTCCCGTGCTCCTGCATCCCCGGCGTGGGCCTGCAGGAGCAGCTGCCGCTTTTCGCTTTCGGACAAAACAGGAAGCTGCGCCGTGTTCACGCCGCACAGTTCCACCTTATTGTACATCCAAACGCCCCCGGTCTGTTTTGAAGTTCACCGGGAGTATGGCCGCAGGGGCAAACCACTATGCGTGGAAAAAATTACACGCCCACCCGGCAGCCGGATGAGCGTGCAAAAAAGCCGCAATTGCAATTGGCACATAATTATGGTATGCTTTAAACGCAGCCGCAAGGCTGCCACGAGGCGCTGCGTCCCACAAATGCAGGCGGCTGAGCTCCTTGCCGGCACCTGAGTGCCCGGTGGAGCGAATTTTTTCTTGAAATCTCGGCCTCCCCCGGACGCCCAAGGGCGGAAAGGGGGGATGCACCATGACGTTTGAACAGGTCGTAATGCTGCTTTCGCTGCTTGGCGGAGCAATCTACGTTACATTTCAGATCACATGGACTGTCTCGCACAGTGATGATAAAAAGAAAAAATGACCGCCTCACAGTTCCCCAACTGAGCGGTCATTTCTTCTGATCAATCTGGTAAGGAGCTAGTCGTTTGTATGGGCCAGCGCCTTTTGTATTTTCAGTATAGACGATTCCACGCGGTTTGTCAAGGACAAGGCCGCGCTTTTTTATTGCCCTTCCAGTTGGAGCTTCAGGGTCTGGATGATGCGCTTTTCCAGCCGGGAGATGTAGCTCTGGCTGATGCCCAGGGCGTCGGCGGCTTCCTTCTGGGTGCGTTCCACGCCGTCGGTCAGGCCGAAGCGCAGCTCCATGATCCGGCGCTCCCGGGCCGAAAGGCTGCTCACGGCGCGGCGCAGACCGGCGCGCTCGGCGTCCTGCTCCAGCTGTTGGCCCACCATGTTCTCGTCGCTGCCGAGGATGTCCGACAGCAGCAGCTCGTTGCCGTCGCCGTCCACATTCAGCGGCTCGTCAAGGCTGGCCTCCTGACGGCGGTTGGAGGTCTTGCGCAGGTACATCAGGATCTCGTTGCCGATGCAGCGGCTGGCGTAAGTCGCCAGCTTGATGCTCCGCTCGGGCGTGAAGGTGTTCACAGCCTTGATGAGCCCGATGGTGCCGATGGACACCATATCCTCCGAGGGGACGCCGCTGCCCTCGTATTTCTTCGCAAGGTACACCACCAGCCGCAGGTTATGGGTGATGAGCTCATCCCGGGCGGCGGGGTCTCCGTCGGCCATCCGGGCCAGAAGAGCTTTTTCCTCTTCCGGGGTCAGGGGCGGCGGCAGACCCGGCCCGCCGTTCAGATAATGTACGCCGCCCGCCCAGCTCAGTCTGGCCCAGAGGCGCTGCAAAAGATTTACAAATCGTTGAAACACAGGCACATTCCTCCCACTGTATTGTCATTTACCCAGCAGCGCCGCCGTTTCCGCGCTGACGAGAGCCGTCCATCCGCCCGGCGGAGGCGGCATATCGCAAAACGCTGCGTATATTCCGTCCTGTTTTCTACCGTTTGACGCAAGCGCGGCAGGCAGGGCGGGCAGCAGACAGTGTCCCGCGACGGTCTGACAGGGTACGAACCGCACGCCCCACTCCGGGCGGGGCTCTGCGCCGACGCCCGCGAGGCAGGCGTCCAGATACGCCCTCACCCCGGCGGGCAGAGGCACGGCATCCAGCCGCACCAGCACCACCGCCCGGCCCGAAAGCGGCTCCTGCACCGAAAAGCCGGTGTCGCAGAAGGCCCGGACATCCAGCGCTGTGTCTGCCACGGTGAGCCGGGCGGAGAATACCTGCCCGCCGCCCCGGCCCAGAAAGCGGAGCACCCCCTGCACGGCCAGCACCACCCCGCCCGCGCCCGCCAGCAATGCCCCCGGCGAAAGGGGCAGGTAGATGCAGCCGTTGTTGGTCTGGGCCCCGGGCAGCAGCAGCGCCCCCGCCAGCAGTAGATTCCCCGCGCAGAACCACCCAACAAGCCGGGCGAAGCATCTGTTCCCCGGCCAGCCGTAGGCAGCGGCCACCGTGAGGGCGGCGGTTGACACTTTATATAAGAGCGCGGCAGCGTCTGGTGCTTCCGGGGCCAGCAGGGCCAACGAGGAAGCTGCCCCCGCTGCCCCGCCCAACAGCAGCCGCCCGGCCCGGCACTCCACCCCGGCCAGCAGCCCCGCCGCCAGCAGGAACAGCAGCGTGAGCGCAAAATTCGTCAACAGCAGGACATCGAGGTAGATCACAGTCTTGATGGGCGGCACCTTCTTTCTGGTATTGACAGGGTAACAGAAGCGTAAGAAAAAGGGTGTCGGAACACGGGCTCGCCCTCTCAGGCGCTAACGCGCCAGCTCCCCCAAAGGGGGAGCCAAGACTGCCCCGGCCTTTAGCAGCTGCTTGCGGTGGTCCTGCCAAAGGCTCCCCCCTCGGGGGAGCTGGCAAAGCCGCAAGGCTTTGACTGAGAGGGTGGGCTTTCCGCCATGCCAAGGGCCCCCCTACTAGCGGGGGCTGTCGCCGCAGGCGACTGGGGG
>OOAM01000902.1_pt1 | contig 23082 bp, 20 predicted proteins | sample 1671131 | NCBI WGS metagenome assembly OOAM01 (sample SAMN06348125, study PRJEB24527) | human gut metagenome | biome: human gut; feature: ankylosing spondylitis patient; material: feces | host: Homo sapiens | place: China | collected 2015-10 | reverse complement strand
CCAGCTTAACGCCCATGTAGAGCATATCGGCCAGACCGCCGTTGTTCAGGATCTCGACCCACATGGGGTGCTCCAGACCGTCACCAACGAAGTACTGCATGTGGATGATGCCGCTGCCGGGCAGGTTGGCAAGGATCATGCCGAATGCCATGGGCAGCAGGATCAGGGGCTCAAATTCCTTTACGATGGCCAGGTACAGCAGGAAGCAGCCCACGCAGATCATGATCGCGTAGAGGTAGCCGCCCGGCTCACCGAACCGTGCGAAGCCGGAACTCTGGAAAATACCGACCAGAGTATCGATAAACTGTGTCATGTTTTTCCTCCTGTGTTAAAAAGGTGCGGTGGTGTCGTTGACACCAGCCTTGCTCCAGCCATTTGCAGCACGGCGCACGGCCTTCAGGGTGTACTTGCCATTGCCCATGGCATGGATGGCAGCCATAATTGCGGCAACCACATCGCCGGGAATGCCTTCCTCCACCACAGGGGCAGGAGCAGCCTGCTGTACGGGGGCAGCGGGCTTTGCGGCAGCCTTGGGAGCTGCAGGCTCCTTGGCTGCCTTCTTCTTGGCGGCCATACCGTCGAAGATCTTGCCTTCCAGCATGATGATGAGCATCAGCAGGACGAGGATGGCAAACACCAGCACGATACCGGTAATGGTGATAACCACATCAGAACCCAGATTCATGGTCTTCCTCCTAATAATAATTTACTCCGCACTCCGGAGCAGGCCCCGGCGCGCAAAAAGCGATTTGAAAATATTATACAATATTTCCCGACCCGATTCAACAAGTATGAACAAAATTTTGTTGCAACTTTTCCAATTTCTTAACAAGCCGGGTCAGGGCCCCGGTTAACGGTGGCCCATGCGGGGGGTCGCATCCAGGAAGCCGGTCTCCAGCTTATCGTTCAGGCCCAGGCTCATGGCAGTGCCCAATGCCACGCAGTTCACGGGATCGGGCGAGACGGTCACATCCACCTTGAGCTCCTGGCTCAGGTATTCGGGCAGGCCGTGCAGCTGTGCGCCGCCGCCGGTCAGCACCACACCATTGCGGAAGATATCGCCTGCCAGCTCGGGCGGGGTCTTTTCCAGCACCTGATGGGCGGCAGTGCCGATCTGCTCACTCAGCATCATCACAGGCTCGTAGAGGTCGCTGGTGGAAACATTCACCTTGATGGGCAGGCCGGTCAGCAGGCTGCGGCCCTTGACCTCCATCGTCTCGTCAAAATCAGCCTTCTGGGGGCAGCAGGCGACATTCTTTTTCAGCTGCTCTGCGGTACGCTGGCCGATGGCAATGCTGAACTTGTTGCGGACATGCTTCAGGATCTCGTCATCATAGTGGTTGCCCGCCACACGGACACTGGTTGCCTTGACCTTGCCGCCCAGAGACAGGACAGCGATATCGGTGGTGCCGCCGCCGATATCAATGATCATGCGGCCCTCCGGCTGGGTGATGTCGATGCCGGAGCCAAGGGCAGCGGCAATGGGTTCGTCGATCAGGTACACCTGACGGGCACCAGCGGCCACCACAGCCTCCACCACAGCATCGCTTTCAATGCCGGTAATGGCAGCGGGCACACAGACGGCCACGCGGGGCTTGACCATGTGGGAGCTGTACACCTGCTTGACAAAACGGCAGATCAGCTCACGGGTCATGGTATGGTCACTGATCACACCGTCCTTCAGCGGGAAGATGGCAGAAATATAGTTCGGGGTGCGGCCCACCATAGCAAGGGCCTTATCGCCTGCTTCCAGCACGGTCTTCTTGCGGGTATCCATTGCCACAACGCTGGGCTGGTTGAGCACAACACCCTTGCCCTCCTGCGCAATGATAATAGTAGTGGTACCAAGATCGATACCGATATCGTTCTGTGCCATAAGTTCTCTTTTTCCTTTCTCTGGTTCCTCTATCGAAACAACGGCCTGTTGATGCAGGCCGGAAATCATACCAGCTTACAGTATAGCATAGTTGCCGCAAAATGTATACCGGTTTTGACGCAATGCAGTATTGTCACCGTTCACTCCGTCCCGCCTGCGCTCGCCAGACCACCAGCGTGAGAAGTCCTCGCACTTCCCGTCGGGCTTTTCTGTCGATTTTAGTCGCAGCCTACACTTTAGACATGGCTTCGCGCATCTTGCCGGAGCGAACGGTGCCGATGCCATCAGGACGGCAGATAGTTTCTCCAGCGAATGACCGGGAAGTGGGGCCCCGATACGAAGTATTGGGGCGGAACCGTGGGTTCCGGGCTGTTCGCGGAGAAAGCTATCTGCTGGCCTGCCCTATTCTGTTTCCGTCTGTTCCGGCGGCAGCTCTGCCTGCAAAAGATAGGCAAGGCCGCTGTAGCGCAGGTTCTGGCGGATGTTGCCCATCATGCGGTTCACAACGTCCCTGCGGCCCGCCACGATGCACAGCTTCCGTGCACGGGTAACGCCGGTGTAGAACAGGTTGCGGTAGCACAGCCGCGGCGGCACCTGCGCCACCGGCAGGATCACCGCCGGGAACTCGCTGCCCTGACTTTTGTGTACCGTGATGGCATAGGCGATCTCCAGCTCGCCCAGGTTCTCTGCCGGGTAGACCAGCCGCTTGTCATCCATGCGCACCACCATGGAGCGATCCCGCGTGTTGATGCTCTCCACAATGCCGATGTCGCCATTGTAGGCACCCACGCCCTGCTCCCCGCCAATGCGATTCCAGATGATCTCGTAATTATTGCGCACCTGCATCACCTTATCGCCCACGCGGAACACCCGGGCGGCGCTTTGCAGCTGGGGCTTGCCCGTCTGTTCCGGGTTCAGCAGGTTCTGCAGTTCCACATTCAGTGCCTGTGTGCCGGTAGGGCCAAGCTTGGTGGGGCACAGCACCTGAATGTCCCGGATCGGATCGAAGCCGTAGCTGCGCGGCAGGCGGGTGGTGACCAGATCACACACCAACCGCTGGGCCGCATCGCCGTCCGATTCCAAAAAGAAGAAGTCGTCGGTCTTACCGCCCTTCTGCAGCGGTTCACCTGAGATGATGTGGTGGGCGTTCTCCACGATCAGGCTGCGCTTTGCCTGCCGGAAGATCTCGTTCAGGCACACGGTGGGCACCAGCCCGGAGCGGATGATCTCGCCCAGAATATTGCCGGGGCCGACGCTGGGCAGCTGGTCGGCATCACCTACCATGATAATGCGGCAGCTGTAGCGCAGCGCTGCGATCAGGGCCTGAAACAGCTTCACATCCACCATGCTCATTTCGTCCAGAATGACCACATCACACTTGAGCAGGTTCTTGTCGTTGTGGATAAAGCTGACCACGCCGCCGGTGTAGTCCACCTCCAAAAGACGGTGGATGGTGCTGGCCTTGCGGCCGGTCAGCTCACTCAGCCGTTTAGCCGCGCGGCCGGTGGGCGCACACAGGGCCACCCGTTCCGCCTGATCTTCCAGCAGCTGCAGAATGGCGTTGACGGTGGTGGTCTTGCCGGTGCCGGGGCCGCCGGTGAGCACAAGGCAGTTCTCGGTCATGGCTTTGCGGATGGCTTCCTTCTGCAGGGGCGCATAGGCAAAGCCCTGCGTCAGTTCCAGAATTTGAATGTTTTTATCCAGCCCGTGGGCGGTATTCTTGCCCCGTTTTGTCAGCATGGCAAGCCGGGCAGCAATGTCCTCCTCGGCTTCCAGCAGGTCGGGCAGATAAATATACGGTGTGCCGTCAAACAGCTTCACCCGCAGTTCTTCGGTGCGGATGCACTCGTCCAGCGCAGCAGCCAGCTTTTCCGGCGGCTGATGGATAAAATTGGATGCCGTTTCCAGCAGCTGGGTGCGCGGCAGGCAGGTGTGGCCGTTGCCCGCGTTGTGGCGCAGGGTGCGCAGCAGGGCCGCTTCCAGCCGCTGGGCGCAGTCGCCTTCCATGTGGTAATACTGGGCAATGCTGTCCGCGTGGCGGAAATCCAGCTGCAGCGGTTCGCCGCAGAGCAGATAGGGATTTGCCGCAATGGCCTGCATGGCCCCGAGGCCGAAGGTACGGAACACCTCCATCGCGCGGCGCGGGCTGATCTCGAACTGCGCCAGATAGGCGATCAGCTCCCGCATCCCAAACATCCGCTTGAACTCCTGCTGGATGCGGTCGGCCTTGTCCGCCGAGATGCCGGGCACCTGCGTGAGCCGGGCCGGGTCGTTGGCGATCACCTCCAGCGCCTCGGCACCGAACAGGTCGATGATCTTATCCGCCGTCTTGGCCCCGATGTACGGCAGTGACCGGCTGGCAAGGAAGGCGTACACCGCTTCCAGATCCTTTGGCATGTCGGTCTCGCACTCCTGTGCGTGGAACTGGCGGCCATAGGTGGCGTGGTTCTCGTAGCGGCCGCGGCAGACCACGCTTTCGCCCGCGTGCAGTTCACCCACAATGCCGCACACCACCGTGACCACACCGCCGCCGGACACCTCGAACACCATATAGCCGTTGTCGGTGTTCTCGTAGATGATGTCCTCCACGGTGCCCTCGATCTGTTCCAGCTGCTGCTCTGCCATGCGCTCACCTCCTGCCAAATTACACAATCATAAGTAGTATAACGCTTTTGGCGGGATTTGTAAATCATCCGGGCAGACTGCAGTGCAGCCCTACCGTGGAGGATCAAGTGCGCAAGTTTAAAATTATAAGCATACATACGTTCTATTTTGATTGTTTATCAGGTTGCGCAAGTTCTACTTCGTGCGCAAGTTCAAACTTATGCAGCCTTTGGAACTTACGCAGCTTGCCGAAGTTACTTTTTAATCGTTGTATCGTTTAAAAGTTTAAACTTGCTCAGATAACGCTCCTACAGTAGCACCTGATAAAGTTCCCTGAAACCAAGGGCTGCCCTACAGCCCGAACAGCAAAAAAGCTCCCCTTTGCAGGAGAGCTTGCGAACATTCTTTAAGCGTTTGCGGTGCGGGCATCGTGTTCCTTCTCGATGTCCTTTTCCTTCTGCAGGCGTTTGCGCACCACAAAGTAGGCCGGAATGAGGAAGAAGCAGGCAAAGAACCATGCCACCGGGCTTGCGATGCAGGCCGCAAAGTAGCCCCACAGCGGCACGAACCAGAAGCCCACCATGGCGCGGGCGATCATCTCGGCCACACCGGCAAACATGGCAAGGCCGGAGAAGCCCAGACCCTGAATGGTGTAGCGGTAGATAATGAGCACCGCCAGCGGGATGTAGAATACGCTGTTCCAGAAGATGAAGCTCTGGGCATTGGCCATAATGGCGGTCTCGCTGGCATCCAGGAACAGGCCGATGAGCAGCTTATCCGTCACGCGCAGGATGAGGAAGGAAGCCACACTGTATACGCAGCCGATGCCGAGGGCGGTGTACACACCCCGGTCCACACGGTCCAGGTCCTTTGCGCCCATATTCTGGCTGGCATAGGTGGTCATCGCTGTGCCGATACTCTCCAGCGGCACGCACAGGAACTGCGCCGCCTTGCCGCCGGCGGTCTGCGCGGCCACGATGTCGCTGCCCAGACCGTTCACCGCACCCTGCAGCACCACGCTGCCAATGGCCGTAATGCTGCACTGCAGGCCCATGGGAATGCCCATGCTGCACAGCTTTGCGCAGTGGGTCAGGCTGAAACAGCCCTCTTCCCTGCTCCAGCGCAGCTCCGGGTAGTGGCGCAGGATGTACAAAAGACTGCCCAGACCCGCCACAGCCTGACTGACCACAGTGGCAAATGCCGCACCGAATGCCCCCATCTGGAACACGATGATGCACACCAGATCCAGCCCGATGTTCAAAAAGCTTGCCACCAGCAGGAAATACAGCGGGCGCTTGCTGTCGCCCAGTGCACGCATCAGGGCGCTGGTCACATTATAAAGCAGAGTGAAGGGGATGCCTGCAAAAATGGTGCGGATATAGATATCCGCAAGGTCGATGATGTTTTCCGGGGTGTTCGTCCACACCAGCACCGAGCGGGTCAGCGCCACAGTGACAATGGTCAGCACCACCGCAAAGAAGATGGAAAGCCACACGGTGTTGGCAGTGTAGCGGCGCATCTCCTTGTAGTCCTTTGCGCCGAAAGTCCACGAGATGGGGATGGAAAAGCCGCAGGCGATGCCGTTCACAAAGCCCAGCACCAGATAGTTCAAACCGCCCACGCTGCCCACAGCGGCCAGCGCTTCCACGCCCACAAAGCGGCCCACGATGATGGTATCGGCCAGATTGTAGAACTGCTGGAACAGGCTGCCCAGCATCAGCGGCACCGCAAACGCAAGGATCAGCTTGAGCGGACTGCCTTGGGTCATATCCTTTGTCATAGTATAAAATCCTCCTGCCACACTGGGAACCGGCTTGATGTCGTGATTTTTGCCGTGAAAAACGCCCTGCCGGAAAGGGGCAGGACGTCGTGTACATTCATGAATGATATTATAGTGGAGTGACGCAGGATTTACAAGATTTGCATTGCATCAACATTTACGAATTTTTGCCGCAAGAATTGGTGATTTTGCTTATTCCGAGTAATGCGCAAGGAACTGTTTGGTGCGCTCCTCCTGTGGGTGCTCAATGAGCTGCTTGGCAGGGCCTTCCTCCACCACCACGCCGCCATCCATGAACATGATGCGGTCGGCCACGTCACGGGCAAAGTGCATCTCGTGGGTGACGATGATCATGGTGGTCTTGCGGTCGGCAAGGTCGCGCAGGACGCGCAGCACCTCGCCGGTCAGCTCCGGGTCGAGGGCCGAGGTCGGCTCGTCGAAGCAGAGAATGTCCGGGTGCAGAGCCAGTGCGCGGGCAATGGCCACGCGCTGCTGCTGACCGCCGGAAAGCTGGTGCGGGTAGTGGCCTGCCCGGGCAGAAAGGCCCATCTGGGCCAGAAGTTCCTGTGCCTGCTGTTCCAGCTCGGCATGGATGGCCTTTTTGTTGGCCTTGTAGTCCGGGCGCTCCTTCGCCAGCAGTTCACCCGCCAGCATTACGTTCTGCAGGGCGGTGTACTGCGGGAAGAGGTTGAAGTTCTGGAATACCAGACCAAAGTGAAGCCGCTTTTTGCGGATCTCGCTCTCGCGCTGGGTGGCGGGGTCGGCAGCGTCCCACATGGTCTCGCCGTTCACCTTGATGATGCCGGTGTCCGGCCGTTCCAGAAAGTTCAGGCAGCGCAGCAGGGTGGTCTTACCGGAGCCGGACGAGCCGATGATCGCCAGCGCTTCGCCCTGTTCCAGCGTGAGTGAGATATCCTTGAGTACTTTGGTATCGCCAAAGTTTTTGCCAATGCCGGAGGCTTCAAGCAGTGCCATGATCCAATTTCCTCCCTTTCATCAGCGGAAATAATCCAGTTTCTTTTCGGCCCAGCCAAACAGCAGGGTGAGTGCGCCCACGAACACCAGGAAGAAGATGGCAGTGGAGAACAGCGGCCAGATCAAGCCCTTTGCACTGTACTCCTTGGCCATCATGATGATTTCCTTGTTGGCAATGGTGTTTGCCAGCGAGGTATCCTTGACGAGGGTGATCACCTCATTGCCCATGGGGGCCAGAATGCGCTTGACCACCTGCAGCAGCGTCACCTTGAAGAAGATCTGGGTCTTGGTCATGCCCAGCACCTGACCGGCCTCGGTCTGGCCCTTGGGAACGGCTTCGATGCCGCCGCGGTAGATCTCGGAGAAGTAGCAGGCGTAATTGATGGCAAAGGCCACCACCGCCGCCACCATGCGTCCGCCGGAGCCGGAGGGCCACGGGTTATTCATGCCCAGCAGGCCGGGGCCAAGGTAGATCACGATGATCTGCAGCATCAGCGGCGTGCCGCGGATGACCCACACGAAGGTCTTTACCGCGCCGGAAAGCGGCTTGCACCGGCTCATGGAGCCGAAAGCCACCACCAGACCCAGCGGCAGCGCAAACAGCAGGGTCAGAGCGAACAGCTCACAGTTGAGCAGAAACGCGCCGGAAAGGCGACTCAGAATCACAGACACAAGAACACACCCATCAATCCGTTTTTTGAACTTCTTCCGTCACCTTCGGTGACAGCTCCCTCAATGAGGGAGCCTCACGCATATCGGCAACAAAAAGCCTCCCTCACCGAGGGAGGTGGCATCGCGCAGCGATGACGGAAGGAGTAATTACATTCTTATAGAACTCAGTCGGCCAGAGCCAGATCGTACTTGTCGGCCAGAGCCTGCATGGTGCCGTCGGCCTTCAGCTCATCAAAGGCGGCATCCACAGCTGCGGCGGCATCGCTGCCCTTGCGGAAGGCCACGCCGTACTCTTCAGCGTTCAGCTCGTCCACGATCTTCAGGCTTGCATAGTCGGTGCCCTCACCGATCATGGCGTTGGCCAGAGTCAGATCCAGCACAGCGGCATCAGCAGTGCCTGCGGCAACTTCCATCAGGCAGTCGGTCTGCACGCTCTTGGAGACGTAATCGGCCTGTGCAAGGTTCTCGTCGCCCTCAATGGCGGCTTCACCGGCAGAGCCAGCCTCGGCAACCACGGTCTTGCCCACCAGATCCGCAGTGGAGCTGTAGTCGGTGTCGTCCTTCACGACCACGACCTGTGCGTTCTTGGCGTAGGCCTTGGTGGTGGCGGTGTTGGCCATGATGTCCTCGGTGAGGGTCATGCCGTTCCAGATGCAGTCGATGCTCTTGGCGTCCAGCTCCACCACCTTGGTGTCCCAGTTGATCTCTACAAACTCCGGCTCCACACCCAGCTTTGCACACACCGCAGTGGCAAGTTCGGTATCAAAGCCGGTAAAGTTGCCGTCGGCGTCGGTGTAGTTCATGGGCTCGTACACGGTGTAGCCGATGACCATTTTGCCCTTGCCCTTGATGTAGTCCAGATCGCTGCCCGCTGCGGAAGAAGTCGAACCGGCTGCGCTGCCGGAAGCAGACGCCGCCGCAGAGGTGGATGCACTGCCGCCGCAGGCTGCAAGGCTCAGTGCCAGAGCACCGGCCAGAAATGCACTTGCAATACGCTTGAGCTTCATATCTTTTTCCTCCCACAGGGGACGTCCTGCGTCCCGCTTCCCTCTTGATTCACCGTTTTACCATGCTAAAGTGGTAAACTGTGGTTATAGAATAGCGCGTTTGTCGCCGTTTTGCAAGAGGAAACCTTTATTTTTTGCACAATGCACTGCTTTGCCCCGCCTGTAAGCCCGCTTTTTGTGGGAAAGTGTGCACATACCCCTTCCGGCTTTGCGCCTGAGGGGGTATCCATAAAAAATCCCCCCGCACTTTTTGTGCAGAGGGACATCCTGTTTTATGATTATTGCTCCGCCATGGCCTTCAGCACCGCCTTTTGCAGGTCGGTGACCGAGATGGTGCACAGCGCCTTCAGGTCGGCATCCGTGCCGTCTGCGGAGAGTTTGCCGATCTCCACGGCATTTTTGCCTTTCAGGTAGCCGCACCAACCTGCGCTGTGCTCATACCACTCCTTGCCTAACGCGCTTGCGCTGCGCATCCCGTAGCGGTCGCCCAGTTCGTTCTTGGTGTACACCGGCTCACGCGGGGCAGACACCGTGCCGTCCGCGCTGACGGTCAGCTCCGGCTCGGTCATGTCCCCGATGGCGCTGGTCACCCGGGCGTTCTCGTCCATAGTCACCACCGCCAGCGTGATCTTAGCCTGCACCTGTGCGTCCTTGTCGTCTGTGCCCGCAAGCCCCTGCGGCATTTCGGCCACCTCTACGCCCAGCTTGACCGTATCGCCCCGGGCAGCGCCCAGCACCTGTGCATTCTCGCAGGCGCGGACAACGGCATCCCGGTAGCGGTCCACCGCAATGGTGCAGCCGGAGAGAAGGTCTGCGTCGGTGGATTTGCCGTCCGCATCCGTTTTCAGCTTTTTCACCTCGTCCGGGGTCTTGCCCTCAAGCCACGCGCCAAAGGCATCCGCCTGCTCTGCCCAGCCTTTTTTCAGGCCGGACACCTCTGCCAGTGGGTAGTCCTTCCCCTTCTGGCGCTTGGTGCGGGTGTCGGTAGGGGTGGTCACCTTGCCGGTGCCGTCCGCACTGACCGAAAGTTCCAGCTCGTCCAGCGTCACCCCCGCCAGCTTGCCGTCTGCATCCAGCAGCACGGCAGCCACCACCGTGCGGATATTCCCTACACGGTCTGTGCCGGCTGCTTCGGTCAGAACCCCCAACCCGGTGCGCCACGCTGCGCCTTGCGCCGCGCTGCTGCCCGCAGAGGTACTGCCGCTCATAGTACCGGAGCTGCTGCCGGAACTTCCCCCGCCGCAGCCGGTCAATGCCAGTGCTGCCGCCAGCGTGCAGCACAAAAACCATCGCGATGCCTGTTTCATATCGTCACATACGCTCCCTTTCCGTGCCTGCATTGCAGATGCAGGCTTTGGAGCTAGTGTGCCCCGCCGCGCGGGTTTTATGAGCAGACAGTTACATCAAAGGACTTAACAGCCGCAGCACGCTGTCCAGCACCGTACCGGCCAGACCGGTGCGGCAGTCCGCGCACTGCACCTCCCGGCACTGGGGCAGGGTGCGGCGCACATCGTCCCGCAAGGCCAGCACCTGACTGTTTTGCAGCAGCAGCACCCCGCACTCGAAGTGCAGAAACATACTGCGGTAGTCCATATTGATGCTGCCCACCACCGCCGCGCGGTCATCGCTGACGCAGCACTTGGCGTGGAGGAAGCCCGGGGTATACTCGTAGATGCGCACCCCCGCCCGCAGCAGGGGCAGATAGTACGAGCGGCTCAGCCGGAACACCAGCTTTTTGTCCGGGATGCCCGGCAGCACCAGCCGCACATCCACCCCGCGCTTGGCGGCGTTGCGCAATGCATCCAGCATCTCCTCGCCGATGGCGAGATAGGGCGTATAAAAATAAACGTATTGCTGTGATTGTGCCAGAACATCCAGATAGACCGTTTCTGCCACCGGCTCTTCGTCCAGCGGGCTGTCTGCGTAGGGCTGTACTACTCCATCGCTGGCGGGCAGCACCGCAAGCTGCGGACGGAAGGTGCTGTAATCCTGCTCAAAGGGACGGAAGGCGTTCCAGAAATCCAAAAACATTACGGTAAAGTTCCACACCGCAGCGCCCTCGATGCGCAGGCCCGCGTCCTTCCAGTAGCCGAAGCGGGTGATCGCGTTGATATATTCGTCTGCCAGATTGATGCCGCCGGTGTAGGCTACTTTGCCGTCTATCACCACGATCTTGCGGTGGTCGCGGTGATTCATCACCAGCGAGAGCAGCGGCACCACCGGGTTAAAGGGGATGCAGCGGATATGCGCCCGCTCCATGCGCACCACAAAGTCCTTGGGCAGGCCCAGCAGACTGCCGAAGTCATCGTAGATCAGCCGCACGTCCACCCCTTGTGCCGCCTTGCGCCGCAGAATGTCCTCCACGCCCTGCCACATCTTGCCCTGACTGACGATGAAAAACTCCAGAAAGATGCTCTTTTCTGCCTTTTCAAGGTCGGCCAGCAATGCCGGATACATGGCTTCACCGCAGGAGAAATACCGGGCGGTGGTGTTCTGCCATGCGGGGTAGCAGCCGTATTGGGTCAGGTAACGGCTCACGCCCCGGTTTTCATCGCACAGACCGGCGGTCTGTCCGGGCTGCTGAGCACGGTCTGCCCGGTGCGCCTGCTCCACCGCCTGCATTTTGCTGCGCAGACGGCGGGAGGGCCGCTTGTTGCCAAAGGCCAGATACAGCGCACCGCCCAGCAGCGGCAACAGCCCGATGAGGGCGATCCAGCCCACCTTATAGGCGCTGTTTTCGTCCTTGCGCACCAGATACAGAATGATCAGCAGGCTTAACCCGTTGAGCACCCCGGTGACCCACACCCGCGCCGTGCCGGTGGTGAGGGCGAAAAACACCCACGCCAGCCATGCAAGCTGCAGCGCCACCAGCACCACCGTAACCGTGATGCGGTTGAGGATGCGGTTGAAAAATTTGACGATCGGCAATCGGAACAGCATACCATCTCCCCTTTCCGTGTTAAGGTGTATCTGAAAACAAAGAAAATGACGAATATTTCGCAAGCGCAAGCGGGATTTAAGGCAAATAGCCGCAGGAATCCTTTGTGGATTTCAAGGCTGTTTAACGCAAAATCCAGCTGTGTTTGTAGAAATAGACTAAATTTTCGACTTTTCAGATGCACCCTAGCTTACCTCTATAATACGGTTAAGTATAACGCGGTTTTTCACCCTTTGCAAGTTTTTGGTGTCGGGTGCACCGGAATTATCCCTCGAAAAAAAATTCACCGGAGCGTCCGCAGATGCCCCGGTGAATCGAAATCATAGTATCATATTTTCCACTCAGACGGTGGGTGCTTCGTTGTCCTCGTAGCCCACCATCAGGCCGCCGTACTCCGCGTAGTAGCTGCACAGCGCGCCGCAGCTGCCTACCTCCACCTTGGCCTCCGGGAACACCGCATGGACCATGTGCTTCAGCCGCTCCGCAGCGGCAGCATTGCAGCAGTGGTCGATGTGCACCCGGCCGTTGGTCAGGCCGTGCGCCTTCATTTCCAGCACCATGCGCTCCAGTGCGCCGTGCTCGCCGCGGGTCTTGCAAAGAACCTCCAGATCACCGGCATCGCTGGCCTGCCCGATGACCCGGATGCCCAGCATCCGCGCCACAGCAGCCACAGCCGGCTTCACGCGGCCATTGCGTGCAAGGTTTGCCAGAGACTCCAGTGCAAACAGCAGATGGGTGTGCTCATGGTACGCCCGGATCTCCTCACATACGGTATCAAAGGGCTTGCCGGCCTTGATCAGCGCCGCCAAACGCTCCACCAGCAGCCGGGACTCCGCACCAGTAGACAGGCTGTCCAGCACAAAGACCCGCGCGCCCTCGTGGCTCTGCTCGTACTCCTCGCCCGCCAGCAGTGCAGCGTTATAGGCACCGGACAGCGTACCGGTAATGGTTACAACATACACCTCGTCTGCGCCCTCGTAGGCGGTGAGCCAGTCCGAGATATTGGGGCAGGAGGTGCTGGTACGTCCCTTATAGGTGCGCAGCATCTCGGCCAGCGCGGGAGCATCCACCTCTGCGGTGTCCACATACTCCTGCTCGTCGGTCAGGATCTTCAGCGGCACACAGGCAAACCCTACATCGGGGAGCTCGTACACATTTGCAGAGGAATCTACAACGATTTTGCTTTTCATATTTTTCTCCATTTTCAAGCGGCGCACGCCGCAGTCATTCCTTTGTCCGTGACCATCATAGCAGTTTTCTAAAACCCTGTCAACTGTTTTCTCAAATTCTTTTACAAAGTTTTCATTGCCAGTTGACCAATTTTCCAAAATGCGGTATACTATTTCACAGGCAGATGTGTTTTTGCGGAAAGCAATTGCCCTGCCTTTGCACAAAAACAACGTTCCTGCTTGCAAAAAGTGCAGGAGCATGAACGGAACAAGATACTATGAAAGCTGAAACCAAACTCCGCGTTGCGGCGTGTGCTGCGGGCTTTGCCCTGCCCCGGTACAACGATCTTCCCTCGGTAGGGCTGTATCTGGACCAGACGGTGCAGTTTGTCAACGGCTACTTCCGCAGCTTCTGCGGGGTGGAGCTGACCCCATCTATGGTAAGCAACTACGTCAAAAAAGGGGTGGTGGATCACCCCATCCGCAAAAAATACACCCGGGACCAGATCGCATCCCTGATGTACATTGCAGTCTCCAAGACGGTGCTCTCGATCGAAAACATCGACACCCTGTTCAAAATGCAGCGGGAGCACTGCTCCGCCGGGACAGCCTACGATATCTTCTGCGAGGAGTTAGAGACTAGTCTTTCCGTGGTGTTCGGCGGCAAGGCCACCCAGCCGGAGGCTACGCTCAACGACGAGCGTCTGTTGCTGCGCAGCACCATTTTTGCGGCAGTCAATAAAATGTATCTGGACTGCTGCTTCGATGCTTTGCGGCAGGAGCAGGCTCTGTGGTCGGATATCCTACCGGATCTGGCGTAACAATACAACATCGCTCCGTATAGCAAAAGTCACCCGAAAACTTACGTTTTCAGGTGGCTTTTTTTACTGGTGGAGCATAAACGACCTTGTGCGAACACACAGGGTTCGTCTGGCTCACGTTTGGTGGAGGCGATGGGAGTCGAACCCATGTCCGAAAAGAGCTCAGTGCAGGTGTCTCCGGGTGCAGGCGATCTACAACATTCCCGCCGCGCCACGCCGATCGTCAGGCTAGCGCATTGGTAGCTTCATGAGTTCCTGCCGGTCCGCAAAGCTTAAGTCCGTTCAGGTGCTGTGTCTAAAGGACGCCCCGGCCCCACACGACACAAGAGTGGGCGAGACGCGCAGCACTCAGGCTGCGAGCAACTGATAATTGTTGTTGTCAGTTAATTGTTTGGAGGAGTTATAGAGCAGTTCCCCCGCTGCTACCCGCTGCCCAGACCTCGCTCCCCCCGTCGAAACCTTTACGCCCCCATAAAAGTGCACCTTGCAATGCACGAAAAACAGGAGAAGTTCCGCTTCAGGGAAACCGTCTGAAACGATCAATAGTATTTGCCGTTGGATTTCATGGCGCGGTCGATGGAACGCTTGGCGTCGCGCTGGGCGGCGTCGGCTCGCTTGTCGTAGAGCTTTTTGCCCTTGCAAAGGCCCAGTTCCATTTTTACGCGGCCATGTTTGAAATAGAGCGAAAGCGGCACCAGCGTGTATCCCTGCAGCTTGCACTGCTGGTGCAGCCGCCGGATCTCGTTTTTGTGTGCCAGAAGCCGCCGGACACGCAGAGGGTCCTGGTTGAAGATGTTGCCGTGGTCGTAGGGCGTGATGTGCATTCCCTTGACCAGCAGTTCACCGTCCTCAATGTCCACCCAGCTGTCCTTCAGGTTGACCCCGCCGGCCCGCAGGCTTTTGACCTCGGTGCCCTTGAGCTCAACGCCGGTCTCCAGCGCTTCCAGAACGAAATACTCGTGGCGCGCTTCGCGGTTGGTGGCGATGGTTTTAGTCGCCGGGCGCTCCTTGGTGGGTGCCATGCTGCGCGCCTCCTTTCTCCGTTCAGTTCGTTGTATTAGTATACCATTTTTTTGTACTTTTGCAAGGGGCATCTTTGAAGAAACTGTAAATTATTGCACTCTGACCGGCCGCGGACCGGTCACCCTTGACCTTCCCCCTTGTGGAAGGTATATTCTAAGGGCGGAGGGGCGCACTGCCCCGGACAAAGGAGGGCACTTTATGCTCAACATCGAACATCTGACCAAGACCTACGGCGGCAAGGCGGCCGTGCAGGACCTCAGCCTGCACATCCGCCCCGGCGAGATCTGCGCATTCATCGGCCACAACGGCGCGGGCAAGACCACCACACTCAAGTGCTGCTGCGGCATCCAGCAGTTCGACAGCGGCCGCATTACGGTGGACGGCATCTCGGTGCAGGATGACCCGCTGGAATGCAAGCGGCGGCTGGCCTATCTGCCGGACAACCCGGACCTGTACGAATACATGACCGGCATCCAGTACCTGAACTTCATCGCGGATATCTTTGCCGTGGGGGCACGGGAGCGTGCCGAGCGCATCCGGTCCTACGGCGACCAGTTCGACCTCACGCAGGACCTGGCCCAGCCCATCAGCGCATACTCCCACGGCATGAAGCAGAAGCTGGCCATCATCTCGGCCCTGCTCCATGAGCCGAAGCTCATCCTCATGGACGAGCCCTTCGTGGGGTTGGACCCGTTGGCGGCACACCAGCTCAAGACCCTGATGCGCCGCTTCTGCGACGGCGGCGGGGCCATCTTCTTCTCGACTCATGTGCTGGAGGTGGCCGAAAAGCTCTGCGACCGGGTGGCCATCATCCGGGCCGGGCGGCTGGTGCGGGCCGGTTCCATGGACGAGGTGCGCGGCGATGACAGTCTGGAAGAGGTCTTTCTGGAACTGGAAGGCACGGAGGCGCAGGCATGATGATCCGTGCATTGCTCCGCAAGCAGCTGCGGGAGCTGGGCGCGGCCTTTCTCCGCAGCAGCAAGACCGGCAAAGCGCGGTCCCGGGCATCGGCCGTGGGGTATGCGCTGCTGTTTGCCGTGCTGGTGGTGGTGCTCATGCTCTGCTTTGCGGGCATGGCCCTGCCGCTGGCTTCGGTGCTGCTCCCGGCCGGGCTGGACTGGCTGTATTTTGCCTCCATGGGGCTCACGGCGCTGCTGGTGAGCGTGCTGGCCAGCGCCTTTACCAGCTATTCCGGCCTGTTCCAGAGCCGGGACAACGAACTGCTGCTCTCGCTGCCCATCCCGCCGGCGGTCATTTTCGGGGTGCGGGTGAGCACCGTTTATCTGGCCTGCCTGATCTACCTGCTCATGGCGTGGGTCCCGGCGGTGGTGTGTTACAGCCTGCTGGCAGCCCATCCGCTGGCCGGGGTGCTGTGCAGCATCCCCATGGCACTGGTGCTGGCCGGAGCGGCCTGCATTCTGGCGGTATTGCTGGGCTGGGCCGTGGCGCTGGCCAATGACCGCGCCCGGCACAAAAGTCTGGTCACCGTGGTGTGCTCGCTGGTGTTTTTTGCGCTGTATTATGCGGGTTTTCTGCGGGTGCAGGAGATGCTGGACGATCTGCTGGCCGATGCCGCACAGTCGGGTGCGGTGCTTGCCCGCGCAGCCTGGCCGCTGCGGCTGCTGGGCGGCGCAGCGGCAGGGGAGCTCCCGGCGCTGGTCGGCCTCGTGCTGGGCACAGTGCTGTGCTTTGCGGCCTTTTGCAAGCTGCTGGAAAAGCCCTACCTGCGCCGCATGACGGCCCGGAAGGGTACGGCCCGCACGGCATACCATGCACGAAAAGCACGCCCCGTCAGCCTGCGGCAGGCTCTGCTGCGCCGGGAACTGCTGCATCTGGGATCCAGCCCGGCCTATATGCTCAACAGCGCCATGGGCACGCTGGGCCTGCTGGTGCTGGGCGGCGTGTCCCTGTGGAAGGCAGACCTCTTTGCCCGGTTTGCGCAGGCCGTGCCGGAAGGGATCCCGGTGCTGGTGTGCTGTGCCGTGTGTGCGGCGTCGGCAGCCAACTTCCTGACCACGCCCTCCGTCTCGCTGGAAGGCCGGACGGTCTGGCTCCTGCAAAGCCTGCCCATCCCGTCCTGGCAGGCCCTGTGTGCTAAGCTGGAACTGCATCTACTGCTGACCGGCGTCCCGGCGGCATTGTGCCTTGTGTGCATGCAGGCGGCGGTGCAGATGCCGCCGGTGTATTTCTGCCTGACCCTGCTGGAAGCAGAGCTGTTCGTGCTGCTCAGTGCGGAAATGGGCCTTGCACTGGGGCTTGTGCTGCCCAACCTGCATTGGACGAGCGAGGCTGCGGTGATCAAAATGAGTGGCTGTACCTTGCTGTCCATGGCGGCCAATCTCGTTGCTGTGCTGGTGCTGACCCTTGCGCAGACCAATCTGCTGAAGATCCTTCCGCTTCCGGCGGTCATGGCGGCGGCCCTTGTGCTGCTGGCGGGTGCGGACGGGCTGCTGGGGCACTGGCTGAAAACCAGAGGAGCCAGACGCCTTGCAGAACTTTCCTGAAAAACCATAAAACAAAGCAGCGGCCTGCTCTCCCAAAACGGGGGAACAGGCCGCTGCTGTTTGTGCGGGAGGGGCTTACTGGATGCCGGTGACCTTGTAGTCCTGATCCTCGACGGTCTTCTTCAGCACATCGTCGGAAACTTCGGCACTCAGGGTGACAACGGCGGTGCCGGCCTCGTGGCTCACCACAGCCTCGGTCACTTCGGGCAGGGCCTCCAGCGCCTTCTTCACACGGGCCTCACAGTGGCCGCACATCATGCCTTCTACATGCAGAGTCTTTTTCATGGTCGTATCCTCCTTGATGGTACTCTCTTTATCCTCAACCGCTGCGGGCTGCGTGAGGGCAGCGGGCAGGGCAGAAGCGTTTTTCAGCGGGTGGTCGTGTTTGGTACTGTGCAGATCGAACAGATTCAGCCGCAGGGCGTTGCTCACCACGCAGAAGCTGGACAGGCTCATGGCCGCTGCGCCGAACATGGGGTTCAGCGTCAGGCCGAAGGGAATGAACGCACCGGCTGCCAGCGGAATGCCGATGGTGTTGTAGAGGAAGGCCCAGAACAGGTTCTCATGGATGTTGCGCAGGGTGGCGCGGCTCAAGCGGATGGCGGCGGGCACATCCGAGAGCCTGGAATTCATCAACACCACATCGGCGGCGTCGATGGCCACATCGGTACCGGCGCCAATGGCGATGCCGGTGTCGGCGCGGGTCAGGGCGGGGGCGTCGTTGATGCCGTCACCCACCATGGCCACCTTGCCGCTGGCCTGCAGCTGGCGGATGACGGCCTCCTTGCCGTCGGGCAGGACGCCCGCGATGACCTCGTCCACGCCCGCCTGCCTGCCGATGGCATCGGCGGTGCGCTGGTTGTCGCCGGTGAGCATCACGACCCGGATGCCCATGTTCTGCAGCTGACGGATGGCTTCGGGGCTGTCCTCCTTGATGGTGTCGGCCACGGCGATAACGCCCAGCAGACGGCCTGCGCCGCCGAAGAAGAGGGGAGTCTTGCCCTCAGAGGCCAGCTTTTCAGCCTGCTGTGCCAGTGCGGCGGGCAGGGTGAGCTTGGTCTGGATGAAGGCGGCATTGCCGGCATAGATGCCCATGCCGTTCAGCTTGGCCGCCAGACCATTGCCCGGCAGGGCCGCGAAGTCAGTGACTTCCGGGGGAGTGATGGCCTTTGCCTCAGCGTCGGCCAGAACAGCCTTTGCCAGAGGGTGCTCGCTGCGGCTTTCCAGCGCGGCGGCCAGCGTCAGCAGCTCCGTCTCGGAGACGCCCTCGGCAGGCAGCAGGTCGGTGACGCGGGGTGCGCCCTCGGTGATGGTGCCGGTCTTGTCCAGCGCCACGATCTGGGTGCGGCCTGCGGCTTCCAGCGAGGCGGCAGTCTTGAAGAGGATGCCGTTTTTTGCGCCGAGACCATTGCCGACCATAATAGCCACAGGTGTTGCAAGGCCCAGTGCGCAGGGGCAGCTGATGACCAGAACGGAGATGCCGCGTGCCAGCGCATAGCCCAGCTCATGGCCCAGCAGCAGCCAGACGATGGTGGTCACGACGGCGATGGAGATGACCGCCGGGACGAAGAAGCCCGACACGGTGTCAGCGATTTTTGCGATAGGAGCTTTGGTGGCGGCGGCATCGCTGACCATCTTGATGATCTGAGCCAGCGTGGTATCCTCGCCCACGCGGGTAGCCTCACAGCGGAGGAAGCCCGACTGATTGGTGGTGGCGGCGCTGACTTTGTCGCCGACGGCCTTGTCTACCGGGATGCTCTCACCGGTCAGGGCGCTCTCGTTGACTGCGCTGGTGCCTTCCAGCACCACGCCGTCCACCGGGATATTCTCGCCGGGGCGGACCACAAAGACGTCGCCCTTCTGCACGTCGGCGATGGCCACGGTCACTTCCGCGCCGTTCCGTACCAGCGTAGCAGTCTTGGGGGCCAGCTTCATCAGGCTCTTGAGGGCGTCGGTGGTCTTGCCCTTGGAGCGGGCTTCCAGCATCTTGCCCACCGTGATCAGGGTCAGGATCATGGCGGCAGACTCGAAGTAGAACTCCATCATATAGTGCATGACGAGCTCGTCGTTGCCATCCACCTGGGCACGGGTCATGGCGAAGAGGGCGTAAGTGCTCCACACGAAGCTTGCCATGGAGCCGAGGGCCACCAGCGTATCCATGTTGGGTGCGCCGTGGATGAGGCCCTTGAAGCCGTTGATGAAGAACTTCTGGTTGATGACCATGACGATGCCCGCCAGCAGCAGCTGCACAAGGCCCATGGCGATGTGGTTGCCGTCGAACCAGCGGGGCAGGGGCCAGCCCCACATCATGTGGCCCATGGAGAAGTACATCAGCACCAGCAGAAAGCCCAGCGACGCAATGAGCCGCCGCTTGAGCTTGGGGGTCTCGTGGTCGGCCAGCGCGTCAAGGTCGGCGCTGGTGGAGCTGGCAGCCGCCGCGCCCGCACGCTTGGGGCTGGCACCGTAACCGGCATCCTGCACGGCCTTGATGATCTCGGCAGAGCTGGCGGTGCCCTCCACGCCCATGGAGTTGGTCAGCAGGCTTACCGAACAGCTGGCAACGCCGGGCACCTTGCTCACGGCCTTCTCCACCCGGGCGGAGCAGGCTGCGCAGCTCATGCCGGTAACGTTGTATTGTTCCATAAAATATCACTCCTACGTTGAGTATGCACGGGAAAGGGCTTCTTATTTCATGAGCTTGGGCAGCAGATTCACCAGCTCGTCCAGCTTTGCCTCGCTGCCCGCGCGCAGGTCGTCCGCCACGCAGGTGGAGATGTGCTGGGCCAGCAGCTCCTTGGAAAAGCTGTTCAGCGCCGAGTTCGCCGCCGCCACCTGCACAAGGATGTCCACGCAGTAGGCATCCTTTTCCAGCATGCCGCGGATGCCGCGCACCTGCCCCTCGATGCGGCTGAGCCGGTTCAGCAGGGCCTTGTGTTCCTCCGGGGTGCGGTCTTTGTGGCGGCAGCAGGAGGGGGTGACGCTTTCGGTGGGCACAGCGGATGCGTCAACGGCCGGAGCCGTGGCAGCTTCGGGCTGGGCGGGCGTGCTGCAACAGCAGCAGGGCTTTTTCTCGTTGTCCATAAAATATCTCCTTTACCCATAGGGGGTATGTGTCTTACAGCATGAGTATAGCACAGCAAACCCGATAAATCAAGTAGGAAATTGAAAAATACAAACAAAAAGAGGGAAGGCACTGCAAATGCCTTCCCTCTATCAAATCACTTTTACTTCTCCAGAATCCGCGGCACAAACAGGCCCAGCATCTTGCCCCACCAGTACCACTCGTGGGAGACATCGCCGCCCCAGACCTCGAGGTGGGCGGGCAGGCCCTGTGCGGCCAGCACATCGGCCAGCGCCTGCGTGTCGGCTTTGGCATCGTCCTCGTAGGCACCCTGACCGGCGCAGAGCATCAGGCTGTTCTCCTTGGCCTTGGCCAGAGCCAGCTTGTCGGCGATGCCGTTCTCGGCCAGATACTGCAGGGGAGAGCAGCGCAGCACCAGATCGTCGGCTTCACTGCCCCAGAAGCGGGCCAGATCGTAGATGCCGGAAAGGCCGATGGCACCGGCAAAGAGCTTGGGACGGCGCAGGCGGCAGTTGACGGCGTGCACAGCGCCAAGGTCGATGCCCACACACCACAGCTTGGCATCCTTTGCGGCACCGTTCAGGGCCAGCACCCGGGGAGCCAGCTCGGCGGTAAGGTAGACGAAGTACTTTTCCTCCATCTCGGCGCGGCGGCGCACCGGGATGTCGCCGTTCAGTACGGCCTCGCCGTCAATGCTGTCGGCGCAGAACAGCTGCACCTTGCCCTCGTTCAGCAGCGGGGCAATGGCATCGGGCATGCCGTTGTTCTCCCAATCATAAAAGCGGCCGCCGCGGGCAGGCAGGGCCAGCACCGGCACACCGGCGCTGCCGTATACCTTGAACTCCATCTCGCGGTTCAGCACGCTGCTCCACTCTTTGTAATAGGTACCCTGGATCATAAATCAAGCACTCCTTGTTTCTATATTCACCGGCCCGGGCGTAGTCGCTGCACGTCGGTGCCGGTCGTTAGCGATCAAAAGAAAGCTTTCTCTGGAAATATCACACGAACTGGTTGCGCTGGGCATCGTACTCGTAGCCCACAGCTTTGAGCTTTGCGCACAGATCTGCCTTGTCGGCATCCATGTCTTCGCACAGAGCATCGAGGTTTTTGTAAAAATCACGCAGCTTCAGGTTCACCACGCTCAGCAGCATGATGGGATCGTTGGGCAGAGCCATGTGTTTTGCCTCCTTACAGCAACAAAAAAAGCCGGCCACTCGACAAAGTGACCGGCCACATACACCAAATTAGACAGCGCGGGTAACTTTGCCAGCGCGCAGGCAACGGGAGCATGCGTAGACGTACTTGGGAGAACCCTCAACGACCGCCTTGACACGACGGACATTCGGCTTCCAGGTACGGTTGGAACGACGATGAGAGTGAGAAACCTTGATACCAAAGGCAACACCCTTGCCGCAGCATTCACATTTAGCCATGGTACTTGCACCTCCTGCAGTGAAGTAAGGAATCAAAATAATCAGCTTGACTATTGTAGCAGATTACCGGGCAAAATGCAAGCCTTTTTTCAAAAAATATTGCGTTTTTTTGGAAAACTGCCCCGATGCACTCAGATGCTGTTTTTTGTTACGACCCCTTGTGTGAAAATGTGATTTGGAGCAGCCCGCAGGCTGCAACGGCGACGACCGCCGCCAGTGGCGGAAACAGGGAGAAGCTGTTGGGGCAGCGGCCAGCAAGACGTGAGTGCCGTTCAAGGCACGAAACGAATGCTGGGTGCCGCAACTCGTAGACAAATCACGAATTAAAAATAAAATTCCGCTGAAATGATCAGAGCGAAGCGGAGATCATTTTAAATCGTCTGGACACCCCTTGTCTAAAACCTCAAAAAATAGTATTATATATGGTATACTGAAAAAAGGCAGGAATATCGAATGACCTCTCAGGGCATCTATTATCTCATCCGCGCGCTGGTGGCGCTGGTGGCCATCCCCTTCCACGAGTGCGGCCACGCGCTGGCAGCATGGCTGCTGGGCGACGACACCGCAAAGCGGCAGGGGCGGCTTTCGCTGAACCCCCTTGCCCACTTTGACCTGCTGGGCACGCTGTGCATGGTGTTTGCGGGCGTGGGCTGGGCAAAGCCCGTCTCCACCGACCCCCGCAACTTCAAAAACCCCAAGTGGGGCATGGCCCTCACCGCGCTGGCTGGCCCTGCGGCAAACATGCTGCTGGCCTATGTGGGCATGGTGGTGTGGAAGCTCATGTACTACTGGGCACCGGTGAACGATGCCACCATCTACATTGCCATGTTCCTGCAGTACCTTGTGCTGATGAACGTGAGCCTTGCCGTGTTCAACTTGATCCCGGTGCCGCCGCTGGACGGCAGCCGCATCCTGCTGGTGGTGCTGCCCCGGCGCATCTACTTTGGCCTGATGAAGTACGAGCGCTATATCATGATCGCCCTGCTGGCGGCAGTGTGGTTCGGCGCACTGGATACCCCCCTGTACTACCTGAACAACATCGTGTGGGAGCTGCTGGGCAAGGGCACCGGCTACATTGATAAGATCGCGTATTCCATCTACTATGCCGGCCTTGGGACGGTGGTGTGAGCGTGGCAGAAGAACTGACCTTCCATCTGGAAGATTTTGACGGCCCGCTGGAATTATTGCTGGCGCTTGT
>OOAM01000895.1_pt1 | contig 23162 bp, 13 predicted proteins | sample 1671131 | NCBI WGS metagenome assembly OOAM01 (sample SAMN06348125, study PRJEB24527) | human gut metagenome | biome: human gut; feature: ankylosing spondylitis patient; material: feces | host: Homo sapiens | place: China | collected 2015-10 | reverse complement strand
CCGTGCGCCACGCGAACAGCATGTACGACTGGAACACGAACCCCTTGTCGTGGCCGGGGCCCTCGATTTCCCTGCCATCCATGAGCACCCGGCCCACGGAGGGCTTTTCAAACCCGGCGATCATGCGGAGCAGTGTGGTCTTGCCGCACTGCCCGGGGCCGAGGATGACCACAAACTCGTTGCGCCCCACGTCGATGGAGACGTCCCTGAGCACATGGACCTGCGTATTCCCCTTCTGAATGAAGGTCTTGCCGACGCCTTCACACTGGATTTTGGCTTCTCGCATGACATATCCTTTCGCGGCGGCGCGGAGTTACATGATCTCCCGGCGCCACGGGCAAATCTTCTTTTCGAGGGAGTCGATGCCGTAGGAACAGAGCGAGGCGATGAGCGCGATGAGCAGCATCCCGGCGATGACCATGGACGCCTTGCCCGAGTTCATGCCCTGCACGATGACGAAACCGAGGCCCGAGCGGGCGCTGACGAGTTCGGCGGCGAGCACGCAGCTCCACGCCCCGCTCAGGGAAATTTGCAGCCCGGCGAAGATGGACGGCACGGCGGCGGGGAAGGAGACTTCCACGATTTCCTTCATGCGGCCTCCGCCCGCCATGCGGACCACATCATACAATTCCTCGTCGATGAGCCGGATGCCGTTGTAGGCGTTGAGCACGATGGGCACGAACGCGCCGATGGCGATGATGAATATCTTCGGCTCTTCACCGATGCCGAGCCACAGGATGGAAAGCGATACCCACGAAATGGGCGGCATGGGCTTGATCAGGTTGAAGATGGGATTGAAGAACGCGTTGAAATACTTGTTGATGCCCATGAAGAACCCCAGCGGGATGCCGAGAGCGCAGGCGATGCCGAACCCGATGAAGACGCGGCGGGTGGAGTCCCACGCGTGATCCCACAGCCCTTTCCCGGCGAGCCTCCGGGTCATGAGGTTCCCGATTTCCTGCAACACTTCATGGGGATAGCATAGCCCGCGCCCGAAAACGCCCATGTAGACGGTCCAGTACCACAGCCCGAGGAACAGGGAGACGGAAACCGTATGCAGGAACCAGCGGTTCATCAGGATGTCGTCGAGGCGCAGGGGACGCCGCTCACGGGATTCGATCTGGATTTCGTTGGCGATGGATTGGGACATGGCTTACCTCCGCATCCCGGCGAGGAGCTTCTTTTCGACGTAGTGGATGAGGATGCCGATGAACACGCCGGTCATGGCCACCGTCACCATGCCGAGCACCACCAGATCCGGCCTGCCGAGCTTTCTGCCGCACTGGATCAGGAATCCGAGGCCTCCGTTGGCAGCGAGGAGTTCCGCGCCCACAAGATTCATCCAGCACCACGCCAGCGCGATCTGGAGCGCGCCGAAGACCATCGGCAGGGCCGAGGGGATGCATACGGTCCAGAAAAGCTGCCAGTTCGTCGCGCCGTAGAGCCTGCCCATCTGGAGAAAGACCGGGTTGGTCATGCGCACGCCCACATAGGAATTGATGACGCAAGGCACGATGCCGCCGATCCAGATGATGAACACCTTGCCCGTCAGGCCGATGCCGAACCAGTAGATGGTCAGCGGAATCCACGCGATGGGCGGGATGGGCCGGATGAATTCGAAAATGGGGCGCGCGAGCCCTTCGGCCAGCCGGAACCAGCCCATGGCCAGCCCCAGCGGGATGCCGACGGCGAGGGCCAGGAAGTAGCCGAGGAAGGCTTCCTTGATGCTGATCCACGCGTGTTCCTGAAGGAGCATCCCGTCGGGGCTCGCGTTGGTGAGCTTGGCGAAAAACAGCTCCACCACGGCGGACGGCGACGCCAGAAGCGTTTGCGGGACAAGTCCCATGTCCACGATCAGCTCCCACGACAGGAAGAACAGCGACAACGAAAGGAGCGGCAAAAGGATCAGGGCGCGCTGCCTGTGCGTTTTTACCTGCTGATACTGACTCATGATTCCCTCGCTTGTCCGGCAACCGGAACCGCCTTTTCCCGCGCATGGCCGCGAAACGTCCGGCTCTCTGGCTGCGATGGCCTCCCTTTTCGGAGGGGACGGTCTTCCGCCTCGGGCGGGCCGGGGATGCCCCGGCCGCCGGGCGTTTTTCCATTCAAGACGTGCGGAACATCGCCGCGCTAGTCGAGCTTGTAGCCGCCGAGGGGCTTTTCCTTGATGGATTCGGCGGCCATCTTGAGGAACGTGCCGTTGATGTAGCCGGAACCGCGGATCTTCTTCACTTCCTCGGGAGAGAAGCGCCCCTGCGAGGCAAAGAAGTCGAGCACCTTGTCCTGCCACTGTTCGACCTGGCTGGGGCCCTTGGAATCGTCAAAGATGGCAAGCTGCTGGTCGATGTCGAAAACCGGATGGTATTCAAGATCCATCTTGGCCATTTGCGGCTCGATGTCCTGCCCGGCCCACTCGGTCCAGAAGCGGTGATACTGTTCGGCGAGCTTGGGATTCTTGATTTCCTTCTTGATCATGTTCACGCCGCGCAGCCAGACGCGCAGGAACTTGACCACGATGTCGGGGTGGGCGTCACAGAAGGCCTTGTCGCCCACGAGGGTGAGCGTGAGGACCGCGTTCACGTCGCCGGGCTGATAGATGAGCTTGTTGCCGCGTTCCATGCCGATGTAGAGCCACATGGGCCAGATGCCCGCGAAGTCGCCGATGCCCGCGTCAAAGGCAGCCAGCACCTGCGCCGGGTCCATGTTCTGCATGACCACGTCCTTTTCCGTGAGGCCGAGGGCCTTCAGGTATTCGGACATGCCGAAGTGCTGCGAGGAGGACTGGGTATAGAGGAAGGTCTTGCCCTTCACGGTTTCGGGAGAGCCGAGGAGGTTCGGATACTCGGGGTTCCAGCCCTTCACCTTGAGGGCGGGATTGTCGGGCCGCACCGTGACGGCGTTGACCCACGATTCGTCGTTGGCGATGCCGATGAGGTAGGTATTGTAGCGGAGCGCGCCCACGAGGATGGGGACCGTGCCCGTGCCGCCCACGACCCATTGCTTGGCGGGGAGGGCTTCAAGCTGATCCATGCCGGTCTGGAAGAAATGGATCTGGAAATCCAGCCCCTCGTCCTTATCCCATCCCTGTTCCTTGGCATACCAGAAGATGAATGATTCGTGTTCCGGCATGGCGCAGATGTCGAGTTTGAACGGCTTTTCCGCAGCGGCGGAGGGCGCGGGGAGGCACATCAGAGCCAGCGCAAAGAGGATCGTCAGGGTTCTCAAGGCCTTCATGTGAAACTCCTTCGTGAGAGGGTTGCATGGGGGGAAAACCCCGCCGGGGCGTTACCACCAGCGGATCAGCTCGGTGACCTGTTTGCGGATGCGGATGAAGTCGTCGGATACGGTGTCCCTCGGGCGGGGCAGATCCACGACGATCTCCTTCTTGATGTTGGTGGGCTTGTTGGTGAGGACGAGGATGCGCTCCGCCACGTAGACCGCCTCTTCGATGTTGTGGGTGACGAAAAGGACCGTCGATCCGAGGGCCTTCCACAGCTTGACCAGCTCGTCCTCCAGATAGAAGCGCAGCTTGATGTCGAGCTGTCCGTAGGGCTCGTCCATCATGAGCAGATCCGGCTCGACGGCGAAGGCGCGGGCCACGGCGATGCGCTGCACCATGCTGGCGGAAACCTGATTGGGGTAGAGTTCGGCGGTGTCCGCGAGCCCGACGAGGGGAAGGATGGCGTCGAGCTTGTCTTCGATGAGCTTCTTGTCCCACCGCTTGATTTCCATGCCGTAGGCGACGTTTTCGCGCACGGTGCGCCACGGGAAGCAGGTGGGCTCTTGGAACACGAAGGAAATGTTGTGCTTTTGCGGATTGGCGGGTTCGCCGTCGATGTAGATGTCGCCTTCGGACGTGGGCATCAGCTTGGAGAGGCAGTTGAGGAACGTCGTCTTCCCGCAGCCTGTGGGGCCGACGATGGCAAGGAATTCGCCCTTGCGGATGGTGAAGTTCATGTCGTCGAGGACGAGCAGATCGCCGAAGCGTTTGGTCAGGTTCTTTACTTCAATCTTGATCGGCCGGGCGTCCTGTGTGGTCATGGCGGTTCTCCTTCTGGATGGCGCTCCTTCCGGCGGCGGGATCAGGCCTCGAGATCAAGGACGCAGAGGTAGTATTTCTTCACATACTCTCCGATGCGCCACACGGTCCGGGCTCCTTGCGGGATGATGAAGGCGTCTCCGGGTTTCACCAGCGTCTTGCGGCCCTGCGCGTCTTCAATCTCGGCGGAGCCTTCGGTAATGACGCACAGTTCCGTGCTCGCATGGCAGGGAAGTTCAAACGTGCCCGCCCGGCAATCCCATACGCCCGCGTGCATTTTCCCCGAGGGATGGGTGACGTTCCGCCAGACATTGGTGAGCGGATCGCCGTCCAGAACATGCTCGGGGCGGCCGGGCAGATGTTCCTCGGCCTGTTCCGTTCCCAGAAAAATCAGTCCTGTGTCCATTATTGCTCCAATTTTTTGAACGATGTTCTTTTAATTTGAACTTAGATGTATTATTTCCTAACCCCAAAAGCTTGTCAAGCCTTTTGTTCTTTTTTTCTTGAGCATGGCGAGAAATGGATGGATTGGTTTTGATTTAGAATATTATACTAATAGAATTCGTATGTTGTATGAATCAGAGAAACGAGTGGAGGTGACATATCCCGGTTGCGGGTGGTGAGGATGGACGTTTTTTCCCCGTGGGGTCAGGTTTCTGAAGTTGCTTCTCGTGGTATCTGTGGAGAGCGTCCTCCTTGTCTTAAGCAAGCAATCTATCAGTTTTCCTCCTGTTTTTTGGACTGAGGCCGTTGGAACAATTTGTTCTTTTTATTTGAATATACTTTGTATATTTTATATGAATGAAAAAGGAAGGCTCTGTTCCGGGCTGTCCTCTCCGCAAAAGCCACCGAAGCTTGCGGGTGGAGGCCAGCGGATCTGCGCGCCGGAAGTGCAACACGGCGTGAGGAGGATGTATTCCCCGAGAGGAGGGCCGCCCCGTACTTCTTGCGTTTTTTGAGGAAGTATCATTAACTACGCTTGTTCGAATGCACGTTATTCATCATGTGATACAAGAGGATTCCATGAAGCCATCAAACCCTTCCCGCGTCCTGACCCTTGAGCGGGGGTTGCAGATACTCGAGTACATCGTGGAGCGCCGCAACGTGACGGTCACCAACGTGGCGACGGCCTTCGGCATCCAGAAAAGCGCGAGCCATCGTTTTTTGAATACATTGAAATATATGGGGTACGTCGAGCAGACACCCCAGAGCGACTATGCCCTGACAGGGCGGCTGAGGTATCTGGCGGAAGGGGTTGTGCCCCGGATCGAGGTGAGGAATTTTGCGCGGCCCTATCTTGAAGAGTTGTCCAAAGCCGCGGAACAGCCGAGCAACCTCGGGCACTGGGACGGCCGGGAAATCACGTATCTCGCGCAGCGTCTCTTCAATTCGGCGCTTGAAGGGTATGCCGCGGGCAACCGCATCCCCGCGTACTGTTCGGCTATGGGCAAGGCCGTGCTCGCTTTCGCGCCCCGTGAAGAGGTGGAAGCCTATGTCGCACGGACGCAGTTTACCCGGTTCACGGAAAAGACCATCTGTGATCGCGCTATGTTTTTGAAAGAACTTGAAGCAATCCGTGAGCGGGGCTACGCGGTCATGAATGAGGAAATGGCTGCCCATCTGGTAGGCGTCGCCGCGCCGGTGTTCAACAAGGAAGGCTATCCGCGCTACGCCGTGAGCGTCGCCGGGCTGTGCTTCCGGCCCGTTGAGGCGTTTGTGGCGGAAGTTTGTGATGATGTCGTGCAGACCGCCAGAGAAATATCCGAATTCCTCGCCCACGCGCGTACAATGGAGGACAAGTAGGGATCGGGCAATTGGGAAGGAGAATCCTCCCTTGGCGGAAAGGCGGTTTGCCGGAGGGGTTGCCAGAGAAAGCTGGAGCAGACTCTCCGCGCAAGGCTGAACCCTTAGGTGGAGTTTGTGGCGGAACTCCAGAAGGGCAAGAGTCCGTGTCTTGTCTGATAAGCAGAACTCCCTTATGATCATGGAAAATCAGTTTGGGAGAACGCCATGCGCCACCGTAGTATTCTATTCCTTCTTGTATTGCTGTGCTGCGTCGCCGTACCCGCGTTGGCTGCTTCGGATCTGGCTCCGGCTTTTGTCCGGACCGTTGTGACCGCGCCTCTTGAGGGACGCGAGCCGTTACGGGTGATCTTTGAGCCCGACGAAGCCGCGTGCAGAAAAGCTTACGGCGACGACTGGAGCGTGCGGTGCGCCGCCGCTCCGGGGCAGGATGGCGCGGCTGTCTCCGGCGTCCGGCTTTCGCCTGACATTCCCGGCGAATGGCGGTGGTCGGGCGGGGATACGATGGAGTTCCGTCCGAAGAACCCGTGGCCGGAATCCACGGCCTATACGCTTTCTCTGGCGAAGCTGCCGTTGCCGTCGCGCATGAAGCTGGCTTCGCCAAGCCTTTCCTTCTCCACGCCGCCGCTTGCCGTGCTCGAGATGGACGGCCGGTTGTGGATTGATCCCGATCTGAACGGTGAGCGGGCCGTTTCGTTTGACGTAAGGTTCACCACGCCGCCGGATCGTCAGACGGTGCAGCGCGACGCCGCGTTGAAGGTTTCCGACAAGAGCCTTATGCTTGCCAAACCCGAGTTCGTCTGGGGTGAAAACGGGACGTGCCTCATCAAGTCGCGGATTTTGAGCCTTGCCAAGACGTCCTCCACGGTGACGCTCTCGCTGCCCGGCGTGGCGGCGGAAGTCCGGCGCGACGGTACGCACTGGAAGATCCCCAAGGGCAAGGCGGAGGCCCGTCAGCAGGTGACGGCCCCGGGAATCTCGTCCCTGTTCCGTATCAAGAGTGCCTCGTTCGAAACGTCCCGCGACGCCTCACTCGCCGGGGAGTACCGCCTTACCGTCGAGACGAGTCTGCTTGTGCGGCCCGACGCTTTTGCCAAGGCGGTCACCGCCCTCCGGTTGCCCCGGGCGCTTGAGGAAGGAGCCGTGGAGCCCACCCCGTGGACCAAGGCCCCGGTCATCGACGAAACGGTCCTCAACCGCGCCAAGCCCGTGAAGATCGAGCCGCTCCAGCCCGCCGATCAGCCTGCGGGCACGTTGCGCTTCAAGGTGTCCATACCGTCGGACAGCTACCTTTTCCTGAATCTTCCCCAAGGGTTCGGGCCAAGCCCGGCGTTTTCTCTGGCAGGGCCGTGGCGGGAAGTCTTCCATGCCGCGCCGTTCCAGCCGGAGCTTGACTTTCTCCAGCCCGGCAACGTGCTTGCCCTCGGAGGCGAACGCAAGCTGGATCTCCACGCCAGCGGCCTGACCGCCATCCGCTGGAGGGCTTCACGCGTCCTCAAGCCGTATCTCGGCTTTCTTGCTACGCAGCCGCAGCCGTTTACCAATACAGATATTCCGTTCGACGCCCTCAGCGACGTGCAGGAAGGCGTCATCGCGCTCAAGCGCACCGATCCGGGCGTACCGCAGTTTACGGTGCTCGACGTGGCTCCTCTGTTCAAAGATGGGCGCGGGCTCATGCGCATTGAACTGGCGGGCATGGCCGGCGACAAGGAAGTCGCCTCCGCCAGCCGTTTCCTGCTGGTGACGGATCTCGGGATGATTGTGAAGAAGAACGCCGACGGAAGCCGCGATGTCTTCGTGTGTTCGTTGTCGGAAGGCAATCCCATATCCGGCGCAGCGGTGCATATCCTCGGAACCAACGGCCTGCCCGTGGCCGAAGCCGTGACCGACGCCGGGGGCAGGGCGGCCTTGCCCTCCGTGTCCGGCCTGAACCGCGAAAAGCGGCCCGTCGCCGTGACCGTTTCGGTGAAGCGCGGCGCGGACGAGGATGCGGCATGGCTGCCGCTCGACGATTACTCCCGCGTCGTGGACTATTCGCGTTTCCCCACGCAGGGGCAGACCAGCAACGCCGACGGCATCAATGCCTATGTGTTCAGCGAGCGCGGCATCTTCCGGCCCGGCGAGACGCTGCGTTTCGGTATGCTCATGCGCCGGGGCGACTGGAAGGCGTTGCCGCCCGACATGCCCTTCTTCGCGGAACTGTCCGATCCCTCGGAACGGACGATCCTGCGGCGGCAATTCGTCGTCGGGGCCGACGGCCTCGCCGAGCTGAGCTGGACCGTCCCCGAAGGCGCGCCCACGGGCCGCTATCGCCTCAATGTACAGACGCCCAATGCCGACGGCTTTGCGGTCGTGCTCGGTTCCGGGGCCGTGCGGGTGGAAGAATTCCAGCCCGACACCATGAGCCTGTCCGCAACGGTCAACCCCGCTCCCGGCAAGGGCTGGCTCAACGCATCTCAGGCCTCGGCGGACGCGGCCCTCAAGAATCTGTATGGCCTGCCCGCCGTGGACCGCCGCCTGCGCGGTCAGCTTTCGGTGCGGCCCGCATCGCTGTCTTTCCCCGGTTATGAGGATTTCACGTTCCACGATGCCATGCCCTATCGGGGGTCGGCTCTGACGCTGGATCTCGGCGAAGTCCGTACCGACGCGCAGGGCCGCGCCGTGCTGCCGCTGCCGCTGGAAAAGCTGCGCGGCGGAACCCTCCATTGCCGCCTTCTTGTCGAAGGCTTTGAGCCGGGCGGCGGACGTTCCGTGACGGCCGTGCGCGACTTCCTTGTTTCTCCGCTTCAGGCCGTGCTCGGCTACCGTCCCACCGGGGCCGGGGGCAATCTCGGCTTCATCCCCAAGGGCAGCGAATCCACGCTGGAATTTGTGGCGCTCGGCCCTGATCTCGGCCGCGCCGATCCCGGCGTACTGACGTTCTCCGTGGCGGAGCGGCGGTACGTAACCAGCCTCGTCACGGACAAGGACGGACGTTACCGTTACGACGAAACCCCGGTCGACCGGGAAATCGCTTCCTCAAAGCGGTCTTTCGACGCGTCCGGCAATCTGGCGTGGCATGTGCCCACGGACAAGCCCGGCGAATTCCTGCTCAGCGTGCGGAACGCCGCTGGCCAGATCATGGCCCTCGTGCCCTTCACGGTGGCGGGCAACGACGACCTGCGCCTCGCCGGGCGGGACGAATTGCCCTCCGGCAACCTGCGCCTGCACATCGACAAGGCGGACTATGCGCCCGGCGAATCCATCCGGTTGTTCCTGTCTTCGCCGTACGACGGCATGGGCCTGATCACGCTGGAGCGCGACAGCGTTGCGGCCTCCCGCTGGTTCCGTGTCCGCGCCGGGAACAGCGTGCAGGAAATCGCGGTTCCCAAGGATTTCGAGGGCCGCGCCTATGTCAACGTGTCTCTGGCCCGTTCCCTGTCCTCGCCCGACGTGTTCATGCAGCCGCACAGTTACGCGGTGGCTCCGCTCACCGTGAATGTGGCGCGGCGGGACATGGGGCTCAGGCTCAAGGCTCCGGAACAGGTGCTGCCCGGCGGCGCGCTCTCGGTATCCCTGTCCGCCCGCCATCCGGGGAAGGCGTTGATTTTCGCCGTGGATGAGGGCGTGCTTCAGCTCACCGCCTTCGCCACGCCCGATCCTCTGCGTTATCTGCTCAATGACCGGGCGCTGGAAGTGGAGACGCGGCAGATGTTCGATCTGCTCATGCCCGATCACGGACAGCTCCGCATCCCGGCCTTCGGCGGCGATATGGCCTTGTCCGGCGGGCGGTTCCACAATCCTTTCAAGCGCAAGGCCGAACCACCTTTGAGCTGGTGGTCAGGCATCGTGGACGTGGGGGCGGAAACATCCGTCACCATCCCCGTTCCCGGCTATTACAACGGCCGCGTCCGCATCATGGCGGTGGCGGCGTCGCCGGATACGGCGGGCCGTGCCGAAACCGACGCCACAGTGCGCGGCCCGGTGGTTCTGACGCCGCAGCTTCCGGTTCTGGCTTCACCTGGTGACGAATTCGAAGCCGCGCTTGCCGTCGCCAATAATACGGGACAGCCCGTTTCCTTTACGCTGGCGTTGTCGCCTGACGAGGCCCTCCGCGTGGTTTCCCCGCCGCCCGCCGAAATAGCCGTAGGCGCGGGTTCTGAAAAGGTGGTTCCGTTCCGCGTCAAGGTCGGGGATGTGCCCGGCAACGCGGAACTGCGTTTTGCCGTGACCGATGCCGCCGGAAACCGGACTGTCCGTTCCGCAACGCTGTCCGTACGTCCGGCTTCGCCCCTGCGCGAAAGTTTGAGCGTTGGATCGGCCTCCGCTTCCACGGTTCTGAAGACAGGGCGCGAGCTGTACCCCTATGAAGCCAAGGGTTCCGCGTCCGTTTCGGCGCTGCCCCTGCCCGCGCTGCGTGGGCTGATCCGTTATCTCGACGCCTATCCGTATACTTGTGCGGAACAGCGCATCAGCAGGGCCATGCCTTACGCGCTGCTCATGAATCGGCCTGAACTGCTTGCCGATGCGGGCAGGGCGCCGGACGCGGCGCGCAAGCTTGCCCGGGAACGCATGGACGAGGCCGTGCAGGGCATCCAGTCGGCGCTGAATTGGCGGGGCGTGTCCCTCTGGCCCGGCGGGGAGCCCGACGTGCTGGTCACGGCCTATGCCGCCGATTTCCTGCTGACCATGCGGGAGACCGGGGCGGCTCTGCCCGGCGGTTTGCTGGCCGAGGTCTTCGGGGCGCTTGAGAATGCGCTGGACCGGGTGCCGGATTCGCTGGAAGAAGGCCGCGCCCAAGCCTATGGGCTGTGGGTCTTGACCCGCGAAGGCCGCATTACGACGCAAGCGATGGAGCAGCTCGTTTCGCAGCTTGAGGACAGGTTCCCCGAGTGGCGAAGGGACGTGACCTCCACGCTGTTGGCGGGAAGCTGTGCGATCATGCGCATGAACGACGACGCGCGCCATCTGATTGCGCTTTATCAGACGCCGGGCCCCGATTTTCAGGCTCGCGGCTATCTCGACGCGCTGGGCGTTCAGGCGCTGCGGGCGTCGGTTCTGGCCCGGCATTTCCCTGATATGCTGGATACGCAGCGCACTGAAATGGCACAAGAACTGCTCGATGTGCTGAATGGCGGGCGGTATGTGACCCTTTCCGCATCCCTTGGCGTCCGCGCCCTGTTCGACATGGGGGGCGCGGCGAACATGCCTTCCGGCATCTCTTTGCGCTGCACGTCCATGCAGCCGGGGTTCGAGCCCGTGGAATCCGCTCCCGCGGATCTGGGAGGCATGTTGACGCTTTCCGAGCCGGGATGTGCGGCGTATGCGCTGGATATGCCCTCAGGTTCCCAGCCTCTGTACTGGGAAGTCTCGGCGCAGGGTTTCGACCGCAAGCCGCCGTCCGAAGCCTTGGCGCAGAGGCTTGAAGTGTCGCGTGAATATCTTGATGCCGAAGGGCGGCCCGTGACGACGGTGAAGCAGGGCGATGTGGTGACGGTGTCCATTTCCGCGCGTTCGCACGGCGGGGCCGTTTCCGACGCGGTCATTGTGGATCTGTTGCCCGGCGGTTTTGAAATGGTGCTCAATTCTGACATCAAGGGCCAAAACCCAAGCGGTGAACCGGGTTACAAGTCCCTCGATCGCCGCGAGGATCGGATGATTGTATTCTCGGATCTGGCTGTGGAGCCCTCCGTGTTTACTTATAAGATCCGCGCCGTGAACAAGGGTGTGTACACGCTTCCGCCTGTGCAGGCCGAAGCGATGTACAACCGTAGCCTTCAGGCTCACTCGGCGGGCGGGGTCATGGTCGTGGAGTAGGAAGCCTCCGGGGGGTAAGCCGCCCCCCGGACCCCGGCGAAACCGGTGGTGCAGCGGCCAGAGGCGGTATTCGACATCCCGAGCGGCGTTACCGCTTGGGATGTTTGATATAACAGCTGCTTATATTATGGTTGGATGATAAGGAAGTATGGTTGAGGGGAAAATCAGACCCAAAGGGCGGCAGAGTCATGACCGTTAGGTTTACGGGCATCGCACGTAGAGCGATTCCCCCAAAACAGGGTCAGGGGGTGGAAGCCCTTTGTCGCCGGAGGTGTTTCCCAAAGGATTTTATGTGCGCAAAACCATTGCTTTCGCCCTCGTGCTGACGCTGCTGTTGCCGATCGCGGCGTTCTGGGGCTGGCTTGTCCTGAGTCCCAAACCGCCGCTTCTGGACGGCGTGCCGTTTTCGCCGCTGGTGCTGGATCGGGACGGGAACCTGCTCAGGCTGGGCCTTTCCGAAGATGAAAAATACCGTGTCCGTATTCGGCTGAACGAGGTCGCGCCCGAGATGGTGCGGGCGGTGCTGCTTTACGAGGATCGGTATTTCTACCGGCACCCCGGCGTCAATCCGTTGTCCCTGCTCAGGGCTTCGGCGGGGATGCTCGGCGGGGCACGGCGTATGGGCGGTTCCACGATCACCATGCAGGTGGCCCGGCTCCGGCTCGGCCTGTCCACAACCACGCTTTCGGGCAAGTTCGCGCAGATGGCCCGCGCCCTTCAATATGAATACCATTATGGCAAGGGGGAAATCCTCGAAGCGTATTTCAACCTCGCACCTTATGGCGGTAATATCGAAGGCGTCGGCGCGGCGGCGCGCATTTATTTCCGCACCACCCCCGGACGTCTTACCCGGACCGAAAGCCTTGCCCTTGCCGTCGTGCCGCAGAATCCGGTCAGGCGCTCTCCGCTGAACGGCCCGGATTTCGAGGCCGCCCGTGCCCGGATGCAGATGCTTGCCGATGCCGAAGACGCTCCGGGCGGTGGGCAGGGGGCGGCTGCTTCTTTTGGCGCGTCGAGTTTCGCCTTGGGGAGGGCCCTGCCGCCGCTCCGGGTGTATGGTCCGGCGCGGCTGCCGTTCGGGGCTCCGCACGTTTCGAGCGAGACGCTGCCGTTGTCGCGGGGTGGGGAGCCTGTGCATACCTGTATCGACAGCGGGTTGCAGCGGCTTATGGAGAGGGCCATTGCCGGATTCACGGCACGGGGAAGGCGTTATGGCCTGAACAATGCGGCGGCGCTGCTCATCCATTGGCCGAGTATGGAGATCCGGGGGCTCGTGGGGTCGGCCGGTTTTTCTGACGCCGCCATATCCGGACAGGTGGATGGAACCCGTGCCCGGCGTTCGCCCGGCTCGACGCTCAAACCCTTCATTTACGGCATGGCTCTGGATCAAGGGCTGATCCATCCGCAAACGTTGCTTCCCGATTCGCCGCGCAGTTTTGGCGGCTATGACCCAGAGAATTTCGACCGGGTGTTCCGTGGACCCTTGCCCGCCCATGAAGCCCTGCGCGCCAGCCGTAACCTGCCCGCGATTCTGTTGGCCTCGCAGCTCCGCCCAGATTTTTACGGTTTTCTGCTGCGTGCCGGCGTGGAGCTTCCGTTCAGCGCGGATCATTACGGCCTCAGCCTCGTGCTTGGCGGCGCGGAGGTTTCCATGCGTGAGCTTGGCGGCCTGTATGCCATGCTGGCGAACAAGGGCGTGTGGCGGCATCCCCGTCTGTACGAGGGGGAACCGGCTGGTTCCGCCTTTGCTGTCGCCCGAGGCCGCCGTCGTAACCCTGCGTATGCTGGAGGATGACGCCCATTTCGTCAGGTCGAAAAAAGGGCCTGTCCCGCTGCGCTTCAAGACCGGAACCTCCAACGGGTTCCGCGATGCGTGGACGGCGGGCGTGGTCGGCCCCTACGTGCTGGTGGTCTGGGTGGGGAATTTCGACAATACGCCGAACCCGTTGCTTGTGGGCGGAGACGTGGCGGCTCCTTTGTTCACAGATATCGCGCAGGCGTTGGCGTCCGATGCCGTGCCGTTTGATGATCTCGTTCCCGTTCAACAGGAAGGCCTGAACATTACCCGCGAAACCGTGTGCACGGCGACCGGGGATCTCGATGTCTCCCTGTGCGGGGACACCACCGAAACGTGGTATATTCCCGGTCGTTCCCCCACGCGATCATCGGGCGTATTCCGCACCATCCTCATTGATACGGAAACCGGGCTGCGCGCCTGCCGCCCTGTTCCCGGACGCACCGAGGAGCGCGTATGGGAATTCTGGCCTTCTGATTTGCAGGCGCTGTTCCTGCGGGCGGGTGTGGTGAAGCCGCCGCCACCGCCTTTCAGTCCGGAGTGCGGCCCGGAAACCGGCGTACAGCCCGGGCGTCCCCCCCGGATCATCACTCCAAAGGACGGAGTCATATATCAGCGGCGGCTGTCCGATCCGGAGCGGAGCGGTATCCCGCTCGTTGCGAGCACAGACGCGGACGCAAGCGCCGTGTTTTGGTTCGTGAAGGATCGGTTCATCGGGCGCGGCGTGCCCGGCGAGCCGCTGGTCTGGCACCCCGGCGACGGCGCGCAGATGTTGCGCGTTGTGGACAATTTCGGACGGGCGGCCATGCAGAAGATTGTGGTCAGGACTCTGCCGTAGAACAGATGTGTGTTGAAGGGATCTGGAGCCGTTAAGGGCGTGGCTGTTACATCTATCAAATACTCTTCGCAAAAGGGCGACACCGGTTCATGGTGTCGCCCTGGCCTTTTGTAAAGAGCCATGCCTTCGGCGCGTCCGTTCACGCCGGGGTCAGGGGCAGGGTTCGCACCCCGGGCAGGGTCCAAGGGACGGCAGTCCCTTGCCGCCGGGGGCATCCCCCTACGCCGAGCCGCAGGGGATGCCGTACTTCTTGAGCTTGGCGTACAGGGTGGATCGCTTCATCCTGAGCAGGGTTTCCGCACCGCTGGGACCGCGCACGCGGCCTTCGGTGCGCTCCATGATGTGGCGCAGATAGCGCTCCTCAAGCTCGGAGAGCGTCGGGACGTCCGCAACGGTTTCGAGAAATGGGGAGGGGCGATCGGCGGGCTGATGCGCTGTGGGCGAAGTCCCGAGCACGAAGTCGAGCTGCCCGGCATTGTTCAGAATAACCGCCCGTTCAATCTCATTTTTGAGTTCGCGCACATTGCCGGGCCAGTCGTATTCGCACAGGCGGCGCTGCTGTTCCGGGGAGAGCGGCAGGGGATGCTTGTCGTGGCGCCGGGCGAAGTGCTCGATGAAGGCCTGTACCAGGCCGGGGATGTCCTGCTTGCGTTCGCGCAGGGGCGGGATGGTCAGGGGGACGACGGAAATGCGGTACAGCAGGTCTTCGCGGAATCGCCCTTCCCTGACTTCTTTCCACAGATCGCGGTTGGTCGCGGCCACGAGCCGGAACCGGGAAAGGATCTCCCGAGTGCCCCCCAGACGCATGAAGCGCTGATCCTGCAGGACGCGCAGAAGCTTGGTTTGAATGAGCGGCGGGATCTCGCCCACTTCGTCGATGAAGAGCGTACCTTGGTCGGCGAGTTCGAAGAGGCCGATCTTCTGCCGGATGGCCCCGGTGAACGCGCCGCGCTCATAGCCGAAAAATTCGCTCTCGAAAAGGGACTCCGGCATACTCGCCGGGTGCACCACCACGAACGGCCCGCTCCGCAGGCTGATCTGGTGGATGTTCCGGGCCATGATTTCCTTGCCCACGCCGGTTTCGCCGAGGATGAGCACGGGCGCGTCGGTTATGCCCACCCGCAGGGCCTGTTCGAGGGAGGCCCGCAGGCCCTCGCCGACGACCGGGATTATGTCGCCGTCTTTCTGTCGGGTAATGGCAAGGAGGCGATCCTGTTGCTGGCTGGCTTCTTCGGTACGGACGAGCTCAAGCCGCAGGCCGGACCGGACTTCAGCCGCGAACAGCCGGGCGAGATCGTGGAGCAGGGCCGGGGAGAGGCGTTGGAACATGCCGCTGGTGAAGGCGCTGTCCATATAGAGGAGCCACGGGTAGGGCTCGCCGACGTCGAGCGCGAGGCACAGCCGCTGGTGTTCACTGTGGGTGGAGGCGGCATTGCGGAGGATGCTTTCCAGCCACTCCATACAGCTCCGCATCCCGTCGCTTTCCAGCTCCATACGGGTGAGGTTCACCGAGGCCACGAATTCCGGCCTGCCGTCGTCGGTGGGGCGGAACAGCGCGGCGCGCTCGGACTGGAGTTCCTGCTGCGCGATGTCGAGCAGATGCTGGAACAGTTCGTCGCTCCGATAGGCGGTCGGTTCGCGGTTGAAGGCGGCGTGGCAGCGGTCGAGAAGGATGCGGCCCGGCGTGTCCTCGGCCTCCGGCTCGGGTGTGGGGGCGAGGGCCGGGAACGCTTCCCCGGTCGCCGCGATGGCGGCGGTGCGGTAGGAGGCGTTTTCGTCGAGCGGGTGCCCGATGATCTCGGCGACGGACTTGCGCTGCTGGTGGGCTTCACGGTGCTGGCCCATCGCTTCGAGCATCTTGGCGAGTTCGTGATGGGTGAGCACGAGTTCGCGGGGATCTCCGGTGGGTTCCAGTTCGCGCAGGCTGTCGTGGAGGAGGGAGACGACTTCTTCGGCGGGCGCACCCCGCCCTCGGAGGCGCAGGGCATGGGCCCGCAGCGCCGTGCCCCGGAGCTGGCGGTTGGGCTGGCGGAGGAAGGTTTCGATCGTGGCTTCCACCTCGTAACGCGGGATGGGCGGGTAGCCCCGCTGCTCGAAGACGTAGAGGAGATCCAGCACGAGAGGATCGAGGAAAGGCGAATGGGGGACCCCGCGCGCGGCGGCGCGCAGGGTTTCGTTGCGGAGGACGCGGTAGGCGGCGTCGGTGCGGCCCGAAAGGTGGTGGTAGACGGCGAGGGCGCGCACGGCGCTGGAAGCGATCTTATGGTTCTGCTCGGGAGGGACGCAGTTGAGGAGGTAGTCGATTTTGACAATCGCTTCGTCCAGCGCGCCTTTACGGAGGAGCAGGAAGCACAGGTGGGCGATCCAGAGCATGGCGACGAGGCGTTCCCCGGCGAGTTCGGCGGTCTGGCGCGCGGATTCGATGATGCCGGTGGCGAGAGGGTACTCGCGCAAGTACATGGCGGCCTGGCTGGCGCAGAAGGAGAGGGGCTCGAAAAAGCGTTTGTACCACCAGTGATCCTGCGCGGGGCGGCGCGCATAACACTGCAGGGTTTCACGGAAATGGCCCTTGAGGAAGTTTTCGATGCCTTCAAAGACCGGGATGCGATCCTGCATGTCCTGTTCCTTGAAATGGCGCATCTTTTCCGAACCGTGGAAAAAGCGGTCCGTGAGCGGCGGCTCTCCGCCCGAGAACAATTGCAGATACTGCCGGAAAATCCAGATCATGGGCATGAAGCGTTCGCTGTTGTTACGGGCCGCGACCTCGTAGGCGAGCGGGGAGAGTTCCGTGGCGAGCTGGAGGTAGTGATGTGAAAAAATACACATGCTCTGAACCACAAGTACGAGTTCGGCGTACCGCCAGCTTTTCTGGCCTGCGTCGTCCATATGCGCGCGCCCCCAGCGGAGCAGGAACTGCACGACCATCTCGAAACAGGCGAATACGGCTGGTTCGTTGTCCTTGAGGCGGTCGTCGATGAAGCGGACCACGATTTCGCAGTCTTCCAGTGTAGCGTCTCCGCCGAGTACGCCCATGTGATAGGGGACGCCCGTATCCGGACAGGTGCTGCACAGGGTTTCGGCCATGTCTTCCAGCAGATCCGGCTCGATGCGGGTGATGGCCCATGCCGGGGCTCCGGAACCGCCGTCAGGGGAGCCCTCTGCGGGAGCGGCGGCGACATGCTTCTGAAGGGAGAGCTCCCTCAGCGCGGAGCGGACACGGATTTCGGGCAATCCGGTGATGGCGGCGAGTTCCCGTTCGTTGAGCGGGCGTGCGGAAAGCTGGAGGGCGAGCAGGAGCGAAGCGTGAGGGACACTGGAGGAGAGGGTGGGCATGGCGCGGACTCCTTGGGTGGGGCGTCCTGTTTTTTAGACGCATCCTGATTTCTGGACGCTGTTCATCCCGTTTTCTAGACGAGTGATAGTTCGCATTTTATCATGCTGTCAAGAACTTCTTGAAAAACGCTCGATTGCATGACTTGAGCCTTTTGGCATCCCCCTTGCTCTTTTAAACACATGTACCCGCTGGAGGGTGCGCATTCCAATGCCTCAAGGAGGATGTCTTCATGCAATATGCCAGTGTGTTGTTGTTCAACGCCGTGGTCCTGACTCTTGATGGAAACGATGCCGTGGCTTCGGCCCTCGCGCTGGACGGCGACCGTATCCTTGCCGTCGGCGATCGGGACGGGCTGGCTCCGCTCATCGGACCGGACACGGAATGCCGGGACATGGGGGGCGCTGCCGTGCTCCCCGGCTTTTACGACGCCCACGGGCATATTCTGATGACCGCGCAAGGACGCGGGCGCGTAAACCTCAATTCGCCGCCTCTTGGGACCTGCCGGACGCTCGGCGACATCCTTGCCGCCATCCGGGCCCGTGCGGCGGAAACGCCCGAGGGTGAATGGGTGCTTGCCTGCGGCCTCGACGATACGCTGCTGGCGGAAAAGCGGTTCCCCAGCCGTTGGGAACTGGATGAGGCTGCTCCGCACAATCCCGTGTTCGCACAGCATATTTCCGGCCATTTGTGCGTCCTGAACAGCGCGGCCCTGAAGCTGGCCGGGATTGACCGCCATACGCCGGACCCCGCCGGGGGCATCATCCGGCGCGATGCGGACGGCGAACCGGACGGCGTGCTTGAGGAAAGCCCGGTCTATGAAACCATCATGCCGCTGCTGCCCACGCAGACGCGGGAGCAGCGGATCGACGACCTTGCCGCCACCACGCGGGATTACGCCGCGCGGGGCATCACCACGGCGGTGGACGCGGCCTTGTTCTCCTACGACGACGCGGAGCTTTTGCGCACCGTACAGGAGCAGGGGCGCCTCGCGGTCCGGGTGCACGTCAATCCCTTTATGTCGCTCGATCCTGACGATCCGCGGCTGGCGTTCGATGGGAAGGATGTGACCATCGGCGGGGTCAAGCTGCTCGCGGACGGCTCTTTGCAGGGCTATACCGGCTACCTCACCAAACCCTACCACACCCCGTATCAGGGCGACCCCGAATGGCGGGGCTATCCCACGCACAGCCGCGAGAATTTGTTCGCGCTGATCGAAGCCGCGCATGGGCGTGGGCAGTTCCTCATCCATACCAACGGCGATGCCGCCACCGACGACGCCCTTGATGCGCTTGAAGCCGCGCAGGCCAAACATCCCCGCAAGGATTGCCGCCACATCCTGATCCATGCCCAGACGATCCGCGAGGAACAGCTCGATCGCCTCGAAGCGGCGGGCTACACGCCTTCGTTCTTCACCGCCCATGTCTATTACTGGGGCGACCGCCACCGGGATCTGTTCCTTGGCCCGGAACGCGCCGCCCGGATGGACCCCATGCGCTCCGCGCTGGATCGCGGCCTCGTGATTACCGCGCACTGCGACTCCCCCATCGTCCCCGCCGATCCGTTGCTGTCCATTTGGGTCAGCGTCAACCGCCTGACATCCTCCGGTCAGGTCCTTGGTCCGGATCAGCGCATTTCCGTGCTCGAAGCCCTGCGCGCCCATACCTTTAACCCCGCGTGGCAGAATTTCCAGGAAAACGCCAAAGGCTCCATCGAGCCCGGCAAGCTGGCCGACCTTGTGGTCCTCGACGCCAATCCGCTGGAAGTCGATCCCGCCGATCTGCGCAACATAGGTATTCTGGAAACCATTGTAGGCGGGAAAACCGTGTATTCCGCCCGTGCCTGATTGACGCGCGGGCGTGCTCATCCGCCCGCGCCGTCTTCCTTCAACCGCGGGCTCCGCTCCCGCACGAACAAGAGGATCCGCCCATGTCCCAAGCCACCCAGACGACCCCGATCGAGGCTCCCGTGGAAGAACCGGCCGTTCCTGTCAGCCGCCCCCGTTTTATGTTCGCCTTTGTCGTCTTGTACATGCTGTTCCTGCTTGACTTCTCGGCGCGCCTCGGCGTGACTTCCGTGTTCCCCGCCATGCAGAAAGCCCTCGGGTTGACCGACTCCCAGATCGGCGTGGCCGGTTCCGCTGTGCTCTGCGGTATGACCCTGTTCGTGTTGCCGCTTTCCTTCATCGCGGACAAAACGTCCAAGAAAAAAGCCATCACTCTCATGTCCGGCCTGTGGGGAGTAGGCTGTCTGCTGTGCGGGCTCGTCTCGAACTTCTTCCTCATTCTGCTTGGTCGGTTCATGGTCGGCATGGGCAACGCCAGCTATGCCCCGGTGTCCGTATCCATGCTGACGAGCTGGACCAAAAAGTCCCGCTGGGGCTCGGTGATCGGGCTGTACAACTCCTCCATGTCCGTGGGCCTCGCCGTTGGGACGGCCGTAGCGGGCATCCTGGCGCAGAGCATCGGCTGGCGCGCGCCGTTCATCGTGATGGGCGTGGCGACGCTACTGTTCATGGTGCTTTCCATGGCTCTGCCGAAGACTTCGGCCAAGCCTGAAAACGCCAAAAAAGACGACGTGAGCCTGAAGGAAGCCTTTGGCGTTACCTTGAAGAACAAGACGCTCGTCATGCTCGGTATCGGTGTCGGCCTCGGCAACATGGTCTATTCCAGCATGGTGGCGTGGATTCCAATGTTCCTCGTCCGCGAAATGGGCTGGACCAGCGCGGAAGTGGGGGCGTACATGAGTCCGGTATACCTGTTCACCGGCATTGTGATCACGCCCTTGTCCGGGATCATTTCCGACCGTCTCGGCCGGTGGAGCCGCAAAACCCGTGCGTGGCTCGGCGTTCCCTGTTTCGTCCTGTTGGCGGCCTGTTTCGGCTTCGGGTTTATGCTGAAGAGCTTCCCCCTCATCGCGCTTGGCGTCATGCTCTTCCTCATCCCGGTTACGGGCATCCATATCGCTACGCAGGAGCTCGTCCCCGCCCGCTACAAGGCGTCGGCCTACGGGACCTATGTGACGTTCCTCCAGGGGCTCGGCTTCTTCGGCCCCATGCTGGTGGGTGCCCTGTCCGATGCGTTCGGTCTGAACATCGCCATAGTGTATGTGCAGTTCGTCTTTGTGCTTGGCGCGCTCATGCTCCTGTGCGCGGGTTTCACGTATCAGGGAGACTTCGACCGCGCCCGGGCGCTTGATAAGCGGTAATATCGGGAAGCAGAGGTCTTTTCCGCTCTTTCTTTTTGGATTTGGATAACAAAGCGGCATGACGGGCGTTCATGCCGCTTTGTTTTGGGTGAACGGTACGGTGCTCTGCTATGTATGAGCTAGGGAAAGCGGGAACGGGCCGCCGTGAGGTCGAAAAAGTTCAGAAAGGGGACGGTTCCGCGACAGTGTATATCAATACCGGCGCATGATTTTGTGCCTCTCCATTTTTCCGTTGTTATTGCTGGGCGGCGTCTTGGGCCGGGTGGATTTCGACAATACTGGCATCGGTCGTTTATATGCCGAAACCTGTGGGTACGTGGACAAGGTGCATCACGCGAGCGCGACAGTTCGGATGTGCGTGGCGCATCAGGCTGCAAGGCTGAATGCGGCAGCGGTTCCGTAAAAAGTGTGTTTTGTATTTGACAATAAATTTCAAAATCAATAATCTCCGCCAAAAGAGAACGCTGCTGCGATGGCTTGCACATACGCTCATCTCACGGGGATTCTGGCTCTTCAGGAGGCCGAGTTGACTTTTTCGTATAAACGGTGCGCGCGGGTACTAACGCTGGTTGCCGTGTCCTTGCTTGGATTGGCGCTGCTTGTCCGGGCTCTCGTCGCCTTTATTGAGGCGTTGGCCGTGCTTTTCCTTGCCGTGGTCGTGGCGTCGTTGGCACTGCCGAGGGGGATCAGCTGGTACTGGCGTCAAGCACGGCGGGAAATCCCGCGATTGTTGCGTAATCTTGGTGATTTGTTGGATAATTCCGCGTCGGAACCGAAAGCGGCGGCTGACGGGCAGGCGAGAACGGAATGATCCGCAGGCTGCATCACCTGAGAAACGGGCAGAGTGGTTTTGTCGTTGCCATCGCCGCTGTGGGCGAACGTGCCCAGCGCCTCCGGGATATGGGGTTGCTTCCTGGTGTCGGAATTGCGGTCATGGGCCGTTCTCCGATGGGGGATCTCCTGTCTCTCCGTGTGATGGGAACCACGCTGGCCTTACGTGTGGCCGATGCTGAGGACGTCACCGTCAGCACGGATGACTGACGTTGCCGAGGTGAATCCTCCTTTTTTTGGTTTCATGTGAGTCTCTAACGATTTTCCGAGATGGTTTAATGGGTTTCTCCAAGGCACCTCCTTCCAGAGCGAAGCTCCCGACATGAACTCCAAAAGCTGAACCTCCACTGTTCTCCCGAGATGCTGCTACAGCGGCAACACAGGGTAATCTCTTTACATTTTTGAATAGCTGCTTATAGTTGATTAAGATTTTTATTATCAATAACAGAGATCGGCAATCGGCCGATTCTCAGTACAACCAGAGAGGAAGTTATGAACAATCGTTTCGGAACGACTTCGGACATGATCATTCAGACGGTGCAGGAAAAAGAAGGATGCGCTTGCCTCGCCATTGATGAAAAAGGGCTGTACCTGACCTCGCCGGAGTATGTGGATCGGCCCCTTGCCGATCCGAACCGCTACGCCGGAAACCGTAAAGATGTGGCTGCCCGATTGAATGCATTGAGCCTTGATGCGGGTAGCCTGCTTGAGCAGAATCAGCATCGCATCCCCAAGATTACAGGTGAATCCAAAAAGAAGGTCAACCCTCTTAAGGCATCCAAGCGCAGCATGAAAGGCTGATACGCGGGGTCATCGGTACTCATAGCAAAAGCGGAAGGGAAACCTTCCGCTTTTTTTATTAAAAACTGAATAAGGAAAAACAGCAGACAACTAACGAAGCGTACCATCTGAGGCTTCTGTCTCTGGAGCGGCGGCCGTGAATATATGGGAATGCCCGTTGAAGCCCACGTGTAAACCGTTTTGTACCCATGCACGGAAATATTTGTATTATCGTATGCGGTATAGAAAATGGAACATGTTGACGAGACAGGCGAAAAAAAGAAAAAGAGTCGCCTCGGGAATGTGCTTGTCAGAAAATCCCTTGTGAGAATCTTTACTAGGGAGGTGCAACAGGATAAGGAATCAGCAAGTGATATTGCCGCCCATTGGGATCGGAAGAAAGCGGAAGGGTCCGGTTCCGCGTGGAAAAAGGTTCTTTTTAAGATGAGGAACCAATGGTGTATTTTCTATAATGGGCCATGCCGCGTTCTTGCTCTGAAAATGATTGTTGTGAAATAAGATATAGATATGCTTTTGAGCTGTTGGGGGCTCTACATGGGCTCAAAGCAGTATCCCGTGTTTTCAATTCTCCAACGGCCCATATCCGGTCTTGATGGTGGGATTGTGTGCTTGGATGCCATTGCCCTATGGCCAGCGCATTTGATGGTCCGGTTACGGTAACTGTTTTTTAACGTATTACTTTAAGGATGTTTGAACCACCATGAAGTACGCTTGGACACTG
>OOAM01000889.1_pt1 | contig 23340 bp, 25 predicted proteins | sample 1671131 | NCBI WGS metagenome assembly OOAM01 (sample SAMN06348125, study PRJEB24527) | human gut metagenome | biome: human gut; feature: ankylosing spondylitis patient; material: feces | host: Homo sapiens | place: China | collected 2015-10 | reverse complement strand
ATCCCGCCGGTCCCGCACCGATAATAATTAAATCATAGATATGATCCGCCATATAAATATCCTATCCTCTCATTCTATGGGCTTCCCATTACATAAAAAGAATGTGCCTTTTTGTGTAATAGGGAATTCTAATGAATTTCTTATTACACAAAAAACTGCCGCAGAAAATCACTTTCCCGGGCAGCTTTTCATCAATTTTATTTTTACAGCAGATGAATGTTGTGAGCCTCTGCCTCTGCGCGCACACCGTCCGGCCAGATCGACGCCTGCACCTCTCCGATATGTGCTTTCCGCAGGAAGAACATACAGATACGGGACTGACCGATACCGCCGCCGACTGTATACGGAAGCTCTCCCTCCAGAACTGCTTTCTGGAATGGCAGCTCCGCGCGTTCCTCACATCCCGCCTTTACCAGCTGCTCTTTCAGGGAATCCTCATCAACACGGATACCCATGGAAGAAAGCTCCAGTCCGATATCCAGAACTGGATAATATACCAGAATATCGCCGTTTAATTTCCAGTCATCATAGTCCGGAGCACGACCATCGTGCTTCTCACCGGATTTCATCTTGTCACCAATCTGCTCGATAAATACCGCACCGTGCAGCTTCGCAATCTTGTACTCGCGCTCCTTCGGTGTGCAATCCGGATACATATCTTCCAGTTCCTGGGTCGTCACAAATGTGATATTTTCCGGAAGATAACGTCCAATGTACTCATACTCATATGCCATATAGTCCTCGGTCACTTTCAGTGCCTTGTAAACCGAACGGACAATGGATTCCAGTGTCTCACGGGTACGATCTTTTTTACTGATGATCTTCTCCCAGTCCCACTGATCCACATAGATGGAATGGATGTTGTCTGTATCCTCATCACGACGGATCGCGCTCATGTCGGTGTAAAGGCCTTCACCTTCCTGAAATCCGTACTCTTTTAATGCCTGACGTTTCCATTTGGCGAGAGAATGTACAATCTCAGCCTTCCGATCTTTCTGCTCCAGAATTCCAAAGGATACCGGGCGCTCTACGCCGTTTAAGTTATCGTTCAGACCAGATTCCGGCAGTACAAAAAGCGGTGCGGACACACGGGTCAGATTGAGCTGTTTTGCCAGTTCTCTCTGAAAAAAGTCCTTGATTTCCTTGATAGCAACCTGTGTTTCTCTCAAATCCAATACCGGTTTATAACCAGCCGGAGTAATTAAATGTTCCATCTGTTACATCCTCTCTTTTTTCCCGGTGCGTGTCCGGTTCCCTGCCGCACTGCCGATTTCTGCAGCCGCAGTTCATCCTTTTAGTCAAAGCTTGCAGGCACGCGCCTTTTAAGTCATTTCTTGTTATTGTACTGCATGGAATTTCTACTCAAAGAAACTCACCTGTGGACAATAACCGTTTGGTAGCTATTATATCATTTATATAGGAAAATGGGAACAGGTAAAATAGGAAAATAACTTCTTTAAAATAAATGAAGGTGTTCGCACGCTTTATAAATTCCATCTTCCCCGATCGGTGCCGTCACGTAATCGGCTACTTTTTTAAGCGCATCCACTGCATTTCCCATCGCCACGCCGATGCCGGCTTCCTGCACAACCTCAATATCATTCATGCTGTCGCCAAATGCCACTGTATCGGAGAGATCTTCTTTTTCTCCAAAATACACCGCCAGCCTGCGGAGTCCGTCCGCCTTGGAATTGCCTTTCTCGACCACATCCGCGCCATGTCCGCTCGCAAACATCGGCAATTTCAGGGTCGGAAATTCCCGTTCCATCTCCTTCACCTGTTCACGGCTGCCGACAAACGCCAGTGTCCGGACCGGCATCGTGAGCATCTTCCACGGATCCTGGAACTGCCGCCCGCAGCTTCCCCAGAAGCGGATATCATTAGCCGCAATGATCTCCGGATGGATATAGTAATCTTCATCCCCCACCGTCATGCCGATTCCGAATCCCTTTTCATCGCAGAAACTCAGCACCCGGCGCAGGAGTTCCGGATCAAAGATGTGCTCAAACAGCAGCTTATCTCCCACTGTGATCTTCGTCCCGTTCATATGTACAATCGCATCCGGACGGACGATGTCCCGGTACGATGTACTGTAATAATTATCCATATCGCGCCCCGTTGCCAGCACAATCTTGTACTTCGGGCGCAGCTTTTCAATCGCCTCCAGCGCACTCGGTGTGATCTGATCCGTCCGGTGGTCTAAAAGGGTCATGTCGAGGTCAAAACTTATCATGATGTTCTCCTTGGGGTTGGTTACTACAAAAGGTCACAGCCGAAGACTCTGCTATGACCTTTTCTTTTAATTATCCACGTTTTCATCATACCATTTTTCAAATTTGGAGTCAATATTGGGAAAATATTCATTCTATTGATCCATTCCATTGATTCGTAAAATTCCACTCAACCATCAAAATTACATCAAAAAACAAACATCCGGCAGCGAAAATTTAGAAGTCATAGTTGATTTTTGATGTAATTTTGATATAATGATACGCATATAATACTTCAACAAATGGCGGTATATGTCAGCTGAAAATTTGGCAAAGTGCAGCTATGATTTATTTTCGGGGTATGGCGTAGCTTGGTAGCGCGCTCGGCTGGGGGCCGAGAGGTCGCAGGTTCAAATCCTGTTGCCCCGATTTTTAGCATATTCTTAGCGTTCTTAATAAATGAAAAGAAGAAAGCCGGGCAGCTCTCACCGCCCGGCTTTCTTTCCCTCAGTTCACACCTCGTGCAAATTAAATCGCCCTCTCTAGTTTCCGCAGCCACAGCCACCATTATTGCCGCAGCCACAGCCAGACTGGCTGTCTCTTCCGGCATCATAGCCATCCCGGTAGCCGACTGCATAACCATCATTGAAACCTCTCCGATAGGAATTTCTTCCGTTATTTCCACAGCTATTCCAGCCCCATCCATTATTTCCACAGCCGCCGCATCCTCCGCAGTGTCCACAACCATTACCCCAAGACCAACACATATGATAATCTCCTTTTCATTTTTCATTGATAATATATCATATGCCTGTCAACGCAAAGTGTGTCCCACTTCCCCGGAAGCCACACCGTCAGCCGTTTCAAACATCTGTCCCAAAACCAGTCAAGTCATCCATCAGCCATTTTCTCTGCATCATGGCAGCAAAAATGGGCGCATGCCAGACACATCACGTCCACTTTTATCTACTTACACCCGGAAGTTCCGGCTCTTAAACACATACACATGCGCGAACAGTGTCACCAGCACAACCGCCGCCAGCACCAGATCGCCCGTGCCGCCGCCCAGATGAAACGCCATGCCAAACAGCGACAATGTATCAATCGCAAACAGCCATTTTTCAACCGCATACACTTTTTTCAGGTTATATCTCTTCGGATCGATCGAATCCGATATAAAAATCAGGAAATCTTTGCCGCAGAACAAATCAATTGTCTCCGCCAGTCCCAGACATCCCGTCAAAAAGAACAGTATATCCATCCGCACTCTCCTTCCCTAGAACCGTTTCCAGGTTTCCCTTGAAAACAGCAGAAGTACCGGAAAAATCTCCAGACGTCCTGCCAGCATATCAAAAATCAGAACCACTTTTGAAAAATTACTGAAAAATCCAAAGTTTCCGGTCGGTCCGACCAGTGCCAGACCCGGTCCGATATTATTAAACGTAGCCGTAACCGCCGTAAAATTCGTCACCAGATCGTATTCATCCAGAGAAATCAGCAGAACAGATACCGTAAAAATGAGCACATACGCGACCATAAACACATTCGTCGAGCGCACAACCTCATGCTCCACGATCTTTCCATCCATTTTGATCTTCTCCACTGCACTCGGGTGCAGGTACTGTTTCAGTTCCTTTTTTACTGATTTAAGCAAAATCAAAACACGTGACACCTTGATACCGCCTCCGGTACTGCCCGCGCAGGCGCCGATAAACATCAAAAGTACCATAACCGTTCTTGAAAGCTGCGGCCATTTATCAAAATCCACCGTGGCATAACCGGTCGTCGTGATAACTGAACCGACCTGGAATGCCGCATCCTGGAATGCCTGCAGTGCATAGCCGCAGAGTGATACCGTATTGACTGTAATGATGCCAATCGCCGATGCAATGATTAGAAAATATGCCCGGACCTCCTGCATTTTAAAGGCCTGTCCTATCTTCCGCATCAGCAGGAAGAAGTAAAAGTTAAAATTCACTCCGAACAGAATCATAAACACCGTCACGACATTTTTCTGAAATGCCGTGTAGCTCGCCAGACTATCATTCCGGATTGCAAAACCACCCGTACCTGCTGTTCCGACCGTGATCGTGATCGCGTCAAAAATCGGCATTTTCCCAAGAATCAGAATCACAGCCTCAAGAATCGTCATTCCCAGATAAATCTGGTATAACAGCTTCGCCGTCATCTGAACCTTCGGAACGAGACGGCTCACGATGGGTCCTGGGCTCTCCGCCTTCATCAAATTCATATGGGAACCGCCCACCATCGGCAGGACACTCAGAAGGAATACCAGAACGCCCATACCGCCGATCCAGTGCGTAAAACTCCGCCAGAATAATAAGCATTTCGGCAGCTGCTCCACACTGCTCAGAATACTTGCACCGGTCGTCGTAAAGCCCGATACCGTCTCAAACAAGGCATCGATCGGATTTGGAATATAGCCGCTTAATACAAACGGCACTGCTCCCATCACACTGAGTAAAACCCAGCTTAGAGAAACCGCCACAAAGCTCTCCGCCACATAAAAGATCTGATTTTTCGGTTTCCGGCGTACCAGAAGCATACCAACCATCAGGCATACTGCCATCGTTGCCAGAAAACACCATACCTCCGACTCACGGTAAATCAGCGCCACTGCCGTCGGAAGCACCATAAAAGCCGCCTCAAAATTCAGGATCCAGCCTATGATATAAAATACAATCGAATAATTCATCTATGCCGCCTACTTTCTCAGGATGTCACGGATATCCCGCAGACCTTTCTGACTCGTCAGGACGATCACTGTATCGCCCTGCTGGATGCAGTCCTGTCCACGCGCGATCTTGATATTACCGCCGCGGTTAATGCATCCGATCAGCAGGTTGTTCTTGAGATTCAGATTCATCAGCGGAATGCCCGTCACTTCCGACTCCTCGCGGATCACAAACTCCAGCGCTTCCGCCCGGCTGTCGAGAATATGGTACAACGTCTCCACATTGCTACCGATGGTATTCTGCATCGCGCGCACATACTGTAAAATGTAGTCCGCCGTAATGTATTTCGGATAAATCAGACTTCCCAGATCCAGCTTGCTGATCAGCTCGTCAAAGGCGATCCGGTTAACCTTCGTCACCAGCTTCGCGCTGGAATTTTCCTTCGCATACAGCGCAAGGAATACATTTTCCTCATCCATATTCGTCAGAGTGACAAATGCCTCCGCCGTCATCAGCCCCTCTTCCAGAAGAAGCTGCCGGTCCGTTCCGTCGCCGTTGAGGATCAACGCATCGTCCAGAAGTTCTGTCAGAACCTCGCAGCGCGCTTTATCCTTCTCCACAATTTTAACCCGGATCTTCATCGCCGCCAAAAGTTTTGCCAGATAATAAGCAATCGTACCGCCTCCGACAATCAACGTATTTCTGACCTGGTTTGTCTGAATGCCGATCTTGCGGAAAAATTCTGCCGAATTTGCCGGGGAGGCGATAATCGACACCATATCCCCGTTTTTGATCACAAATTTACCATCCGGGATCGCCACCTCATCGCCGCGCTCAACACCGCCGATCAGGACATCGCAGCGGAATTGGCTGTCAATATCCATGACCGAAAGCCCGTCCAGCTTAAACTCCGGTTTTACCTTAAATTTCAGAAGCTCTACCTTTCCCTCCGTCGCCGCCGCATATTCCGGGTTAATAATCATGGAAATTCCCAGCTGCTGCTTGATAAAGGTAAGCTCGTTGCTGTAAATCGGATTCCGCACACGCGCAATCGTGTGGCAATGCCCCACTTTTCTCGCAATCAGGCAGCAGAGAAGGTTCATCTCATCCGACCCTGTCACGGCAATCAGCATGTCCGCCGTCTGCACACCTGCCTCGATCTGCATGGAAATGCTGGCACCATTTCCCACCAGCTTGATCGCATCGATATCATCTGACACCCGCTGCATCCGCTCCGCAGACGTATCGATCATCACCACATTGTGATCTTCCCGTACAAGCTGCTCCGCCAGCGTCGTACCAACCTTGCCGCATCCGATAATGATTATATCCATAGTTTCCTCCGTTATTTTCTGTTTATCCGCCATACCGATACAGATTTATATACAAAATAAAAAATGTGCCTTAACACTTTCCTATGACGGAAAAAGGGTGCCTGAAAACCACGCCCTAATCCATACGGAATTATTATAACACCTTCTGCGAGTTTTTGAAATATAAATTGTTTTCATTTCAACTGTAATCTTGTAATTTCAGGAAGATTAAAAATGTCAACATTAAATTCGACATTTTTTCATGTTTTTATCGTTTTGCCGTTTTGCACAATACGCAGCCTGTTTTATTGTATATTTTCACTTTTAGGCAGCGCAATAGTAAGGCTGCCACTGCTGCCAGCCTCTCACGCTCCCTATTTCCGTTCTTATGCAAGCTGCTTTACCTCTTCCTCGAATAGTTCCCCTGCTGAATGATAGCCATGTATTTTGCGTGGGTATCCGTTTATCCAGTTCTCTATACTCTCTACCTCTTCCTCTGTCCTGTCGTCAAAATTTGTGCCTTTCGGTATCTTCCGGCGTATCATCTTATTTGTTACCTCATTTGTGCCACGCTCCCAACTGCTGTACGGGTGGCAGTAATATACCTTTGTCCGCTTTTCTCCCTCGTTGATAATAGAACGCTGTAAGCCCTCTGCATCTGCAAACTCGCTGCCGTTGTCTACTGTGATTGTCTTAAATACCCGTTTAAACATATCAGCGCCCCATTTTCTTTCTAATCTATCCAGTGCCGCTACTACCGCCTCGTCTGTATGGTCTGGCAGTTTAAATATAATCTCGTTTCTGGTTTTCCGCTCTGTCAGTACCAGCAACGTATTTTTTGACTTTCCCCGCTTACCTAAAACGCTGTCCATTTCCCAGTTGCCAAACTCTTCCCGTGTATCTATCTCTTTCGGGCGTTTGTCTATACTCTCTCCTGCTGCCGCCCTTTTCTGTTGCCTCTGTACTTTCTTATAATTTCTCTTCTTATTCTTCTTTACTGGCAAATTCTTATTAGACAGCTTAAGGAAAATACCCTTATCAATGTAGCTGTATAAGGTCGTTACGCATACTGTTACGGAAAATTCCCCCTCTTTCCCCTGTGCTTTCAATTCTCCCAGTACCGCAGCTGGGCTGTAATCTTCATTTACTATTTTATCCTCTATATAATTTGCGTATGCAATATCGTTTCCTATTTTAAGCTGTGTACCCCTTGCCTTTAAATTTTCCTCTGCTTTCATTTGTGCCTTGTTTGGGCTATAACTTAATGTTTCTGTATAGTCGCTATTTCTGTGCATATATTCCCCTCGCTTAAGCTCATTGTATATAGTGCTGCGGTGTACGCCCAGCTGTTCTGCTATCTCTATCACGCTATGCCCTGCTTTTTTCAATGCCTCAATACTTATACGGTCTGTCCATGTCAGCTGTCGGCTGCCTTTCTTATTCGCCATTTCTGCTACCTCTCTTTCGTTCCTGTTCTTTCCCCATATACGACGAAAAGCCGCAAACTCTTTTACAAGTCTGCGGCTTATGCCTTTACCTATTTACAACACTTTTTACAAGCGGTGTATTTCTTCTTTGCTTGGCTTAGTGGTATGCTCTTTGGGTTTTTCATTCCCGAACAGTTAGGCTTACTATGGTATTTTTTGTTGCTACGGTCTACATATACTGTAGTTTCTCCCGTATGCTGGCTTACGCTGGGCGTTGCGTCCTCGATTACGTCAAGCTCTATATTGCACCCGAACATTTGTACCCCACCCCCAGAAATTTCCAGTATTTCTGCGGTGTAGCGGGCTTTCGGGTACTTTCTCGCTAAGTTCCCCGCCAGCTCTGCCGATAGATTGCCTATTACCTTATCGCCCCACTTTACGTATGCGGCAGGCTCTCCGTTGTATGTATACTTTTCTACTGTAATATCTTCACTGCCGGACATTCTGCTTAAAATATCCTGCCTGTTTTCTCCGTCCTCATTATTGAACGTCACGCCTACTACTTTCGTTCTGATTGTATCTAAAACTCTGCCACCAGATGCAGCGGCAGGCGCAGGCGTTCTGTTTTCGTTCTCTTTTCCTGCGCTTTTCTTTTTCAGTCCAAAATAGGCGCATACTGCCGCAACCACAATGCAGCCCACCCCGCCTGTTATATTTCCAGACGGCAGCGCCGTTAAGCCGCTTACTGCAAATAATGCAGCCGCTGCCACTAAAATTACCTTTTTCTTTGTCATAGTAAGCCCTCGCTTTCGTATCTACTGCAATTCTAAAATTTCATCAGCAGAGGCGTTAAGCTCTCTGCATATTTTCGCAAACATTTCTATTGTCGGTGCGTGCGCCCCGTTCTCCCACCTGCTTATATCTTTCTGGTGGACTTGCAGGCGTTCCGCAAGTTCTGACTGTGAAACGCCCGCCGCTTTTCGTGCTTTCCTTATGTTCTCGCCTAAATTCATGCCTTACCTCTCTTTTTCCTTTGCTCTCAAAATGAAAGCAATAATCAGCTTTACCAGTCCTACTACTACTAAAAATACTCCTAATTTCAAAAGCATACTCTTTACTCGGCTGTGGGTTTGTGTTATATTTTTTATAGGCGGCGGGCTTATCGCCCGCCTGTCGGTTAGGGCTTTCGCCCTAACCTATGTGCTTACCGATTATGATAAGTATTATGCCTATGATTAAGTCTATCAATGCGTTGATTGTCAGGTCTCGCCATTCGATAGGCTTTTTCTTTTGTTTCTTTTTCTTACCCATTGTGCCGTTTCTCCTTTCCAGTGGCTTTGCCTCTTATTTGTTCTTATCTCCTTTCCATGATTTTATTATATACCAACTTTGGTATATTGTCAATTCTTTTATGCGGAAAATGCTATAAAATTGCAAAAAAATAGAGGGCAGACAGTGAACCGCCCACCCTCGAAAACTTAAGCTAATCTTGTGGCATAATCTAAGCTAATCCAGCCTGCGCCACTCTTCAAGCGTCCCCAGCCAACGCTTGCACCCTGTCCGGCTTTCACTTCCACAATGGTAAATACTCCCTTTCCTGTGGTTTCTCCCGTCTTTGCATAGTTCGTGCCTGCTCCTGTTCTGATATTAAGGTCTAAAATATCTACCTGTACGCTAAACGGAACGCCTGCGCTTGCCTGCTGCCCTGCTGCGGTATATACCGCTTTGCCGTTATCATCATATACAGTATAACCCGCCTTGCAAGCGCTCTTTGCATTTTCCAGCGACGTAAACGCCCCCAGCTGGCTTGCTGCGTCCGTCCAGCTCTTGCGCACTCTGTAATACTTTGTACCGTTTCCTGCTGCATATTTTTTATAGTATCCCTCGCCGTACTCTGCACGCTTTTTCTTTATTGTTTCGCTCTGGTCTGCTGGCTTTTCATATCCAGTAAGAACGGCATCAGATGCAGCACGCACGCTGCCCGCCTTTTTCAGTGCGTCCATTACTGCTGTGTATCCCTGCAATTCTTCCCATAAAAAGCCCAGCTGCATATTAAGGTCTGCAATGGATACGCCCGCCTGTTTTGCATGATTAAGCAACGCTTGCTTTCTGCTCCAATACGTCCACTGCGCCAGCCCATAGCCTGCACTGTCCTTTACAAAATTGCCATAGCTGCCATTATCCACCGCTGCTGTATATTCTGCGTCCGTCTTGCACAGCTTATTGTTATAGGTGTTCTGTAAGTTGTTCGGCATAAGCCCGCTTTCAGCATACAGATTACCCATAATACCAGCCACGGCATAAGCATTTAAGCCCTTTCCTGTAAGAAAATTCCAGATTGTTTTTTCATTGCCGCCCTGCGGTGTTTCTGCCTGTCCGCTGATTTTACGCTTAAACTCGTCCCATGTGTGGGCGCTGGTGTTATATACATACGGGTTAGGGCAAATCTTGCCCGTTACGTCGTAATGCCTGATTACATGAGATGCAGGCACGCCGTATTTATTCATAAGGTAACGGGTAAGCTCTGCCGCTGCCTCTACTGTTGCGTCCTCAAAATACCAGTCTTTATCTGTTGCGCCCATGCTCTTTGTGTTTTTCTTCCTTACGCACATTTCAATACCGATACTATTAGCGTTTCGGCACTCTGCGTGCTTATAGCTCGACGCTCCGCAATGCCACGCTATATTAGCGTCCTCTACGCACTGCCATACCTCGCCGTTAAATCCTACAAAGTAATGCGCCGACGCATTTCTATTGCCGCCGCCATAATATCGGCAGTTGTCCTCTGCGCCGCCCAGTGCGCCTACATAATGGATAACAATATACTTAATTCTGGAAACGCTGCCCTTATTGAAATTGTACTTACTTATCTTTCTGTTAATGTTCATATTTCCTGCCTTTCCGCATACAAAATAAGCGCCTGCGGTGTCCCGCAAGCGCTCTTTGCTGCTATGTCCTTATTATTCTTATCTTTCCTGTGTCCTGTGTTCCTCTACGTTGCCTGTGGTGCTGTCCCCGTCCAGTTCGTCTGTGTCCGGCAGTTCGTCCGTATATTTCGCCAGAAACTCCCGCACCTTTTCCCATACCTTTTTTACGGGCAGCCCGCATAATGCCATATTCTTAAAAATACTCACTACCTCATAGGCAATGTAAAGCAATGCGAAAAATTCAGCCACGCCCACGGTGTCAAGCCCTAAATATGTACGTGCCTGCTCCGGTATAAATCCGATTAAGTTAATCTTAATCAGTACGTCGATTGCCAGCATGAATACCAGAGAAATAAGCATACCTACTTTTCTGATAGCCCCGTCAATGCCTGCGCAGCTGTTAAATTTCTTCTCTTTGATTGCACGCAGCACGCCAAAAACCGTGTCGCACACAATCGCCAATACTACCAGCTGGATAATTTTGTTATGTGCCGCCGCCTCAATAAATTCTGTAATAGTCATGTTCATAAATCCTGCCTTTCTCTTAATTGCAAATTTTCTGCCCGCTCTTTCAGCTCTGCGCCGTCGTAGCCTGCTGTCTGCTCCCAGCTTTCCAGAGTGGCTATTAAATCAGCAATAAGCCTGCTTTGCTTTTCTATGGTTTCCTGTTGTTCTTGTACTACCCTTAGTAAATTGCTACTCATGTACTCGCTCCTGCATTCTGCCGCTTAAGCAGCCTTTTCTATGGCTGCCTCTGCCAGCGTTTCTATTTTCTTTCGTAGGTTGTAGCTGTCGGCGTGTCCTGCGTGTCCCGTCCAGCTCTGTATACTCTTTTGTAACTGCTCTTTTGTGATTTTCCCGCTCTCGCACTTCTTGATAGTACGCTTTATGCGCTTTATGCTGTCCTTTCGTACTTTCCTGTGCGTTGCCCTGTGTTTGTAGCCTACAAAGTCTATACCGTTCTTTGCTGCCAGTATGGTAGTTTTCGGGTTAAACTCTAACCTAAGCTCTTCCCGTAAGAATTGCTCTATCCGTGCAAGCCAGCTGCGCAGCTGTTCCTTGTCTGGGCTTAATATTACAAAGTCGTCCATATAGCGTATGTACGCCTCTACGCCCAGCTCATGCTTAATAAACTGGTCTAATGCGTCCAAATAGATATTTGCAAATAACTGACTGGTAAGGTTTCCAACTGGTATCCCTACGCCGTCCGGCATATTGCCGTTGTGGTCTATTATCCTGTCCAGCAATGCCAGTACCCCAGCGTCTTTTATAACCTTACGTATTTCAGTTTTTAATACCGCATGGTCTATGCTCTGGAAATAGTGGTGTATATCTGCCTTGATAGCATAAAGCGGCTGGTCTGGGTGGTATTTGTTCCACTCATACAGCCACTCTTTTAGCGTATCAGACGCAGCGTGCATACCTTTACCTTTCCGGCAGGCGTAAGACTGCGATATAAACCGCTTATCAAATATAGGCTCTAACACGTTGTTTATGGCGTGCTGTACCACCCTGTCATAGAACGGCAGCGCCATTATCTGCCGCTCTTTCGGTTCGTACACCTTAAAGTAATGGTATTTGCTCGGCTCATAGGCAAGGTTTATAATATCTTCCCGCACCTTGTCTAAGTTTTCCTCTTTGTCTTTCGTAAAAATCAGTACGTCTTTTCTGTGGCGTTTACACTTTCTGGCTTTGTTATAGGCTTTCTGTACGTTTCCATAGTCGCCCATAGCCTCTAAAAGCGTAATGTGCCGCCCGTCCTTATCGGTAATGTATCCTACTCTCTTCAAGTATTAAGCTCCTGCCTTTCGCCGTAGCTACTAACCAGCAGCCGTATTTTTTCTCTTTGCCTCACGGCGGGACAGCCACTCTGACTATAGGATATTAAACACTCGGTCTTATCCCTTTCTAAGTCCTTGCCAGTATTCCGTAGAACTCTGTGCCTGTAATGTTCTCACTAAGTCACACGCCCCACGAGCGCCAATGTTCGTATTGACATTCCACGGGTAATTGTTGCAATTCACGGCACGAGCGCCGCAATTCGCCCCATTGTTCCAGTTGCCGCCCGCTATCAGCGCCGCCAGAGGCTGTAAGTAAGCAGCTGCCCCATATCCTGCTATTTTCTGGTCTTTACCTCTTCTATCAGTTCGCCCAGCATAACGCCTATTTCTTTCAGCTTGCGGCAACTCTCGCCGTAGTGCCGTGCGTTCATAGCGCTATACTTCAAGTCATGCGCCAGCCGCAGCAATTCTTTACTTTCCTGCAATGCCGTATCTACCGTGTATAAGTGGCTTTTCGTTGCCGTCTTATCCCACTTTATAACCTCTTGCAGCATTTCAAGAATTGCGTTTCTTGTCGCCGTCTGTAAACTGAATTTCTCATACTTTGGGTACTTCGTAAGCAGAGGGTAAATATATAGCAGAAAATCGTATATTTTCTGGTGTATAATATCTGTTTTTGTCTGTATGTCCATGCCTTACCCCCGTTTATCCGGCTGGGCTTTCGCCCGCCGTCTACAGAGAGTCACACGCCCCACGAGCGCCAACGGCCGTATTGACATCCCACGGGTAATTGTCGCAATGCACGGCACGAGCGCCGCAATGCGCCCCATTGCCCCAGTCGCCGCCCGCTACCAGCGCCGCCAGAGAATATGCGTAATACTGGTAAATGTTACCAACGTCGTAAGACTTCTCGCCTGTGTTCAATGGGCTTTTCTTGTCCCAGCCCCACGCTACGCTTGCGTGGTAGTCTGCATTTGTGGCGTGTTCCGCTCTTGTAATAAGCTCGTCCAGCCACTCCCAGACACGCCCCACGGCATCTACAACGCCCACGGAAGAAACGGCATTTACCACACTGCCTGTTACGCCCCTACCTGTGTTGCTGGTGGCGCTCCATGCGTTTGTATTTGCGTTATCCAGTCCGGCAGGGCTGCCAAAAGCATAAGCGCAAAATTCCGCATAGTTCGGCAGGCGTTTACCGCTCTTTGCCAGACGTTCTACAAAGTTGTACCAGTTCATGCTTTCTGTACCCGTCATAGGTGCGCAGCCGTACTCTGATTTCAAGCCCTTTGCTCCGTCGTCAGAATTAAGGTAAATATCTACCCATGTGCCGCCGCCTAAATATACCATACCCTCTGGGCTGCATTTCGGGCGGTGTCCCAGTGTCCATACAGAACGTGGTACAATGCCGTTGCTTACTGCACTTTCCCAGCCTGTGCCAAAAATAACACTGCTACCATTAAGCGGCTGTAAATTGCTGTCCACCTTGCGGCAGCGTCCATAATGAAAGCCGCCGATTTTACGGCTGTTTGTAGCGTTCCAGCCTGTCGGGTATGTAGAGTTAAGGGAAATTACGTATTTCTCGTCTGCGCTGTCAATTCTGCTGTCGCAGATATATACGTAATAGTCCTTACCTACCGCAAAAGCGCTGCCTGCGTCCAGATTAGCAGCCGTAAGAATTGTATTTGCTGTCTTGAAAATTCCAGCGCCGCCCACGGCAATTACGCAACCCTCTACTACGGTCAGCTCATTTGCTCCGCTGGCGTAAATGTACTCATTGCTCGGTGCTACAATATCGCTGATTGTAGCCATTTTATTTACGTTCAAAAGCGCCCTTGCGTCGGTCTTTGTAACGTCGTCCACTAATAATCTACTCATACTGCTTTAATACTCCTTTCAGTGCTGCAATGTCGTCTGTTGTCATTCCTGCCACGGTGTCTGTGCGTTCCAGCGCAATTACCTTGCAGCCTGCTTTTACCGCTTTGGAAAGTGTAAGGGCTGTTCTGTCGTTTCCCGCCTCTCCTGCTGCCGCTGCCTCGTCGGTCTGGATATGTGTTACTCCCTGCACCGTGCCGGATACGTCGCCCGCTACAAATTTCATACCTACCGCTGCCTCGTCGCAGTAATATACCGTAACCGCCTTTTTTTCTTCCTCTACAGCTGCTACGCCGCACTCAATATAACGCTGGTTCTCTGCGCTCTCGATTTTCGCCAGCAAATCTGCTGCCGCCAGTTCTCCGCTTGCTACCATAGCAAGGCAGTTGTAATAATCCTCTTTTGTCTTTAATACTTTAGGAAATCCTTTCATGGTCTGCCGCCTTTCTAAAATGTATTTGCAAGATAGGAATTACCCACGTAGGTAGCCCCTAACACTGCCGTTTCTACTGTTCTTTCGTAATGCTGGCTCATGTATGCTGCACCCATGTAACACAATCCCAGTACAGCATCATGCTTATAGTCAATGCCCCAGCCGCTTTCTACTCTCTTAAGTCGCTCGTCCAGCGCTGCTATTGCCTCTTTGGTTTCTTTCGTGCCTGCCTCTGCCTGCTTTTTCACTTCCTGCATGGCTGCTGCCAGCTCTTCAATTTGCAGTTGCAGGCTGCCTGCTATGTCCTCGCCCAGCTTGTCCTTGATACTCTCAAACCATGTGTTAAATTCGTTTTCAGCGTCCGACTGGAATAGCTTAATTTTTGCCATAAATTCTGTATAGGCGCTTAAAAGTTCCTTGTCCCAGTTGTCAAGCGTGCTTTCAAAACTGCTGTATCTTTCGTTAAACTGGCTCTCATACTGTGCAAATAAGCCCTCTGTCTTGCTTACGTAGCTGTCATATACGCCCGCAATCTCTGTAAGGTACTTTTCCATACTCTGCTTATATGCGCTGAACTCGTCCAGCACGGCTGCGCTGTAGGTGTTGAAAAAGTCCGTAAACTGCTTTGTAAGCACGCTTGCGTCTATCTCTTCCACCGTTCCTGTTACAATGCCGCAGACTGCGCTATTAAATCGCTGGTCTGTGATGTTCTGCGTCTGTATCCTTGTTACGCCCTTGCCTACGTAAATATCTGCAAGCGCAAGCTCCCATATTTCCGTAGTGCGTGTTACTGCCGTTGCTGTCGGCTTTGCAGACGGTGTGCCTTTCAGCACCGCAATATACATATCTCTTTGCGGCAAATCCCAGCGAACTACTACCCTGTCCACCCTGTTAAGCGCTCCCTCTGCCGTATCCAGTGTTACGCTAAGCGTTGCAGGATTTCTAAAGGCGTAGCCGTTTATAAAGGCATAGCCTGCATTTACTCTTATTTCCATGCCGCTGTAAGCTACCACCTGTAGCCCGTCGCTCGGCTTTGGAAAAATGCCGTTTGCAATGAAAGTAGCAAAGTACCACGCCCAATCCTCGGCTTTATATACCCTGTCGTACTCTCCGTCTACTGCCACGGCATTAAACGGTAAGCTGTTTGCCATTTCTGCTACCTCACTTTCCTAATCTGGTCTACCAGCGTCGGCAGGCTGTCGCCAAAGGTCGCCTCTATGGTTTCCTCGCCTTTCTGGTATGTTTCCGTTACTTCTGTAATACGTGCATCTATCTGTATGCCCCACTTGGTTTCTTTGCAAGTAATACGGTCGCCTAAATCAAAATCAGCCTTAAATTTTAAGTTTGAATTTGTATTTATGGTACTTACAAAATTTATGTTCTTGCCGTAGTTTTCCAACTCTGCGCCGCCTCTCGTTTTCAGCATTGCAATATAGGTATTCAGCGGTATTGTTACCTCTGTTTCCCCCTGCTGGTACTTTCTGGCAATGTCCGTAGCGTCGCAGAATACCTCTACTAAATCCAGCCCCGTTGCGCCCTCGCCGTCCACTGTGGTTACTGGCTGGCTGCCGTCGTCGTCAGCTGCTCCCTGCACATAAATAAAGTTGCCGCAGTTCTCTATACTGGCTGTATATTCCTGCTCGTTGACATTATCAAAATCTCTTGAAAATATGCAGGGTGTGTTACCCTCGGTATTTGTGGCTGTAAGGTCATTGCCCTTATACAGATAAAAGCCAAACAGTCTCTCTCTTTCGTTAAGCAGAATGTCATAGCCCAGCTTTCCAGCCTGCGCCCTTGCCTTTACTTCCTGCCCCAGTTGTGCGTATACCTCGTTTGCATATTCAACCGCCACGCCGTCTATGGTTTCCTGCGCCAGAAATGCAAGCAATGGAAAACGCCGCTTTGTTCCTGCTGCGCTGCCGCAGTTGTTCTTTACCATAAGGTTTATAAGATACTGGTTTGTACCTGTCGCCACAATCTGCGGATAAATGCAGCGCTTATTAAGCCACCAGCTAAGCATATAGCCTTGTGCCTCTAACTGCTCTAAGCCGTTCTCGTCTTTGGTAATGTGTACGTAGGTTATCTGCGCTGCCCTGCGCCATACGCCGCCGTCAGCGGTCTTTACTTCCTTTTTTTCGTCGTGCTTGGTTATTAAGTTACCCTCTACCAGCAAACGGCTGTTATTGTCCGTAATCGGCGCAAGCAGGCTAAAAGTTCCTACGTCAAAATACTTTGTATGCCATAGCAGGCTTGCCAGCTCGTCTATAGCTCCCAGTGGCTGTACTGTCTTGTCGAATACTCTAAGCTCCATACCGTCACACTCCTAAAAATTCCTTGCTGTAGAATATGGATACTTCCAGAGAATTTACGCCGCTGGCTGCATCATACCTAAACATATTGTCGCCTATGGCAAGCTGCATAAATGTACTGTCTACATCAATGTAGCGGAAATAGTCGGTTTCTACGCCGTCCCTTATCAGCTTAGCGCCCTTGCTGCCGTACTTCGTGTTAATCTCTATCACGTCGCCCGTTTTCATAGTGGCGTTAATCTGTATAAATTCCTCGGTATCCACATTAAGCAGTATCGGGTTTGAAACTGTCCCCAGTGCTGTAAACCTTATCCTCATTCCTGTTGATACGTCGCCCTCGTTGTAGCAGTCCACTATTACGCTTTCCGCTCGGTATCCGTATATCATGCTCTTTGTGCTGTCCTTTTCGATAACGCAAGGGAAATGCCACGCAGCCACCCAGCTTGCTATATCCTCTTTTGTTTCTTCCTCTTCCCGCCAGAACGGGTTAAGGCACTCTATTTGTAAATCAAACTCATAAAGTACCTCTTTCTTTAGTATCTTAGGCTCTCCATACGCCCTGCAATCAATCACACGCTTAAAGCCGCCGTACTCATACACCAGCGTAGCGCTAAGCTCTGGGTTAAATATCTTAAGCATACGGCGGCGCAGTTCCAATGCCTGCGCCTTGTCCCGTGTGTTGATATGTCCCACTACGTCTATGTCCCTCGCCTCGATACGCTGCCCTACGTAGGTGTCGCCGTGCTGTCCCATACTGTTTGTGCTGTAAATGACGCTCGTAACGCCGGAAATGCCCTCTACGTCTTTACTTATATTGCAATGGTATACGCTGTCTACTCCCAGCTCTAACCGCTCGCCCCTTGAATTTATGTAAGTCAGTTTTTCATTTTCCATGTGTTACACCGTCCTTGCTATCATTCTGAACTGTCTGGCTGCCTCTTTCTGCTGTTTTGCATAGTCCGTGGTATTCGCATAAATATACTGATTGACAACTACGCCGCCTGCTGCACTGCCGCCGCCTCTCGGCTTTGGCTTTTTGTCGTCGTTATCATACTTAAATTCATTGCCTACATTTACCTTTGCGTCTACGTCAAACTCCTGCGGTACGCTGTCCTCAATCATTTTCTTAACGCCGCCGATTTCATTAGAAAAGCCAACGCCGATACCCTGCGCCAGATATACGCCGATTTCGTCACGCATCAGCTTAGACGGGCTGGCAATTCCAAATAAATCCTTAAGGAAGTCGGTAACATTGCCTACCCAGCCGCTTATTTTATCCTTTATCCACTGCGTAGCTCCGTTTATGCCGTTCCAGATGCCCTCTACCATGTTTTTACCGAACCCAGCAAACGTACTGCCAATATTCTTAAATACGTCTGTTATTCCAGTAATTACATTTTTCATGCCCTCTACGGCTTTGTTCTTTACTTCTGTACCCCATGTAGCCACTTTGGTAATTGCACCAGAAATGCTGTTATAAATCTTTTGCGGTATTTCCTTAACAATCGTAACAATGCCCGTTACCATGGCATTCATTACCTCTTTGGCTTTCGTAAGCATATTGTTACCCCACGTAGCCACTCTGGTTACTGCGCTTACTATACTGTTCCAGATTTTCTGCGGCAGCTCCTTAACAATATCTATAACTTTCGTTACAAAATTTGTTATAACTGTGCCGCCTTTTTCCTGCATATTTGCGCCCCACTCTGCTATTTTTTCAACGCCCGCAGCGATTGCCTGCGGTATCAGAGTAGGTAGCTCTTTTATTTTATTTATGATTGTCGTTACCAGCTTGCCTGCCGCCGTCAAAATCTTAGGCAGCCCCGTAATCAGTCCTGTTACAATGGCTGCTATAATCTGCGGAATGGCTGCGATTAAAAGCGGTATTGCATCTATGATGCCGTCAATCAATGCGACTATAATATCGCCCGCACTTTCGATAATAAGCGGTATGCCCTCAACCAGTGCATTTATGATAGCCGTTATGATTTCCGGCAGTGCCTCAATCAGTACGGGCAGCGCTGCTACCAGCCCCTGTGCCAGCCCCGTAAGCAGCTGTAATGCTGCTGTAATCAGCAACGGTATATTTTCTATCAGCATGGTTACAATGTTCGTAACCACCGTTACGATTGTTGGCAGCAATGTAGGTAACGCTTGTGCGATACCTTGCGCCAATTCCGTAATAATCTGTACGCCTGCCTCTAAAAGCTGCGGTAATATAGTAAGCAGCGTATCTATGATTGTCGGTATAATCTGCCCGATTATGCTTATCATTTCCGGCAGCATTCCAACCAGCGTATTAAGCAAGTCCTGTACGCCGCTCATTAAAGGCGGTAATAACTCCTGTATAACCTGTGGTATATACGTTGCAAGCTGCTCTACGATTTCTCCCAGTCCGCTTACCAGCCTCGGCACTGTTTCTATTACCCTCGGTGCTATATTCCCTACCACTGTTACAATACTGTCTACCAGATTGCTTGTAAGCTGTGAGAAATTCGCCTCGCTGTCTGCCATTCCAGCTACCCAGTTGTCCCACGCTGAACTCATAGAACTAACTGAACCCTCTATTGTTGTACTTGCCTCTTTTGCCGTTGTCCCTGTTATGCCCATTTCCGTCTGTACGACGTGAATAGCGTCTACAACGTCTGAATATGATGAAATATCATACTTAATGCCGGATAGCTTGCTTGCATCATCAAGCAGTCGCTGCATTTCCTCTTTTGTACCGCCATATCCCAGTTTTAAGTTATCCAGCATGGTATAATTCTGCTTTGCAAAACCGTTATAGGCGTTCTGTATAAGCGATATATCAGTACCCATTTTATTTGCATTGTCTGACATATCCGTAATTGCCACGTTTGCCTTTTCTGCTGCCGCTGCCGTGTCATTATTCATACTGGCAAGCAGCGACGCTGAAAAGCTGGTAACTGTTTCCATGTACTCATTTGCAGACATTCCGGCTGTTTTATATGCGTCGTTTGCATAACCAACAACCGTATCAGACGACGTTTTGAAAAGAGTTTCTACACCGCCTACAAGCTGTTCCTGTGCTGTGTATCCCTCTATCGCTTTTGTGGTAAGCGCTCCTATGGCTGTTGCCGCTCCCGCAACTGCTGCCGCCGTCGCCGCTGCTGCTGCTTTAAGCGCTGTACCCATTCCGCTTAGCACGCTTGTAAATCCAGAAAATTTTCCCTTTGCGTCGTCTGCCTGTTCCCCGCTGTCTTTTATTTCCTTTCCCATTTCGTCAGCGGCTTTTTCTGCTTTTTCCATTTCGTCAGTCGTTTTGCCTAATTCCTGCTCTGTCTTTACAAGCGCTGCTTTCTGGTAATTTAACTGGGTTTCAAGTTTTTTACTTTCTTCGCTATTGTCTCCTGTTGCCTTGCGACATTTTTCTAAAGCCGCCTCGGTTTCTTTTACCTTTTTTGCCTGCTCGTCGTATGTTTTCTGTAGTACCGCCTGCTTTGCTTTCAGCGCATCTACGCTGCTTGCATTGTCCTTATATTCAGCCGTTACAAGTTTCATTTCAGAATTAAGCACTTTAAGGGTGCTGTTAATTTCCTTGCAGGCTGCTTTATACTCTGCCTCTCCGTCAAAACTTAACCTTGTTTTGACGTTCTGCGTCTTATCTGCCATAATTAAAAGCCCCCTAACGCTATGTCTATATCGTCCATGTTTTCTGTAGCTGCTGGTGTTCCCGCCTGTTCCTGTCGGAAAATGTGTGGGTTATATTCCTTGTGATATTTAAACAGTGTCGTTATCTGGTATGGTGTTTTTCTCCATGCCTCACGTTCCCTGTATCTCAAAAGCACTACTGCAATATACAAAAGCCGTGCAGTATCTAATTTTCCTGCACGGCTGCCCTGTTTCCCTCTTCTGTTGTTTCTTCTCCGTCGTTTTCGTTCTCTGTGTCGCTGTTGTCTCCCGCAGTTCCTCTGTAGAACGATTTAAAAATAGCGTTCTGTACTTCCTGCAAATTTCCTGCGTGTATCAGTCTGCCTACCCTCTTCTCTTCAAGCAGCTGGGCGTTTTCGTCCTCTGCTAAAAGTGCCTCGTTAATAAGCAGCGTAAGTAACCACCTTGTATCTTTAAAAAGGTTTGGGTTATCTTTATTGAATACCTCACTTAATTTGTCGTAGCCCCCAAACTTTTCCTGCACTTCGTCTAATGCGTTCAGTGAAAAAAGTAAACCATATTCTTTGCCGTTCAGCTCTACGGGAAAAGCCCCGCTCTTTAATGCTCCCATGATATAAAATTAAGGCGCAGCCCATGCTACGCCTCTCTCCTTTCCTGTTTTATACACTTTCCATTGCTGCTGCCTTTTCCGGCACTGCTGTAAACCACGTTTTAGCCGCTGCGCTTTCCTCTGTTCCCACAAAGTCTGCTTTCCACAAGTTATCTTTCTTTCTTGTTGTAAAAGATGCCTCAATGTCCGGCGTGTTAAACTTGATACTCTCGCCCTTTGTTTCGTACTTTTCAGACGGTACTTTAAATTTTGCTTTAAGCAGCCATACGTAACGGTATTTACCACCCGTTTTCTTAGCTCTGAACCCTACAGCAACATACGGCGGCTCGTCCTCTTTTCCCGCCCATACTACGCTGTTCTTATCTACTGCCTGCCCCAGCAGCTCTGCCAGCACTTCCGGCGTAAGGTCTTTAATTCCCAGCTTAAGCGTTCCGCTTGCAAACTCCGTGACGCTCTCGCTTAATGTGTCGTCTGCATACAAGCTGCCGTCTGCTGTCTTTACGGATAAATCGGCGCTCATTGCCTCTGCCATTTTCTTAGGTGTCCCGTAGCTCTCTGCTCCGTCTGCCTCTGTGCATACGGCGTAATATAAATCTTTCAGTCCCAGTGTCATTGTTTAATCACTCCTCTTTCAAAATCTCGACTGTGATAGGCACTAACCAGTACCCCGTTTCTGTTTCGTAGCTTTCTGCGTCTATGCTGTTGATATAAACGCCTGCTGCTTTCAATACCTCTTTTGTCTTATCAAGCTGCGCCTCAAAATCGCCCTTATGGAAAAGCGTAACTCTATACATTTCCCTGCGCTCTTTCTCTTCGTCGTCTGCATTTACCGCAGGCGTACCCAGCAGCCGCAGAAACGTATAATATGCGTCTGGCTTATCTCGTCCAGTGTAAACTCCTCTCTGGGCTGGCAACCCTGCGCTTTCTAAAATCTCCTGTATACTCATTCGCCTGTTTCACTCTCCCATATACTGCGCTGTGCCTCTACTACCTTTTCGTGCGCCTTTTCGTTTGCCACTGTCATATAAGGGCGTGCAGCGTGGCTACTTGTGCCGTACTCTGCCACAAAGCCGATTGTTGCATAGCGCACCTTGCTTTTATCTCCTTTTCTGTCGTTTCCATGCTTTGCCCGTCCCTGTGGGTATATCTCTACGTATTTCTCCGTATCGTCGCCCTTTACGTCCGTAGCTTTTATGGAATTGATAAAACCGCCCGTTTCATTCAGTCCCATTGCCTGTGCCTCTGCTCTCTGTGCCTCTATCAGCACATCAGCACCAGCTTTAAGCATTTTGGGGACTGCCTCAACTGTAGCCGCCTCTCTCCGGCTGAAAGCGTCTATAATATCTTCCAGCCCGACTGTGTTAAATTCTCCCATGCTTACACCTCGTTTCTGTTGCGTAAATCTGTAAGCGTAAGCTCTATGGTGTCTGTTCCTGTATCGTAGGTTTTAAGCACGAAATAACGCCGCCCGTTTACTTCTACCACGTCCTCGCCGCCATAATCTGCCTTGTGTACCTCGTACTTTGCCTCTACCAGCTTTCCTGTCTGCTGGCTCTTAAAATATTCACTGTATCCTACTGTTTTTTTGTTACAGAATACAGTGCGGGCGCTTTCTTCCGGCTTTACTGCAAAGCCGTTTTTATTTACCCTGTTTTCTGCTGCTGTTTCTGCAATAAGCGTTAATTCGTCCTGCCACTCCACCGCTTATACCTCGCTTTCTGCGCCGTCGGTGTCCGTTTCGGACACTTCCGGCGCTGTGTTGTATTCCACTGATAAAGCTAAGCGCATTTTAAGTGCGTCGTATGACTTTCTGAATTGTTCCGCATTGTTGTTAAAGCCAAATTCTGCCTTACAGTACAGCGTAATTGCTCTTATAATCAGCTCGTCTGTCTCTTTTATTACTTTTACGCCGTCGTTTTTCAAATCAGCTTTGCAGGCGGCTATACAGTCGTTTATTTCCTCTGTGATTTTCTCACTGGTGCTACTGATACGCAGCGCCGCCCGCATCTTCTCGGTTAATGTAGTGGTATATGCTGCCATAGCCCGCACCCTCTTTCTTACTCTGCTACTTCTGCTACGCCTGCCTCTTTCAGAACTGCTGCACGTTCTCTGCTTACGGTGTAAACGTC
>OOAM01000853.1_pt1 | contig 24217 bp, 9 predicted proteins | sample 1671131 | NCBI WGS metagenome assembly OOAM01 (sample SAMN06348125, study PRJEB24527) | human gut metagenome | biome: human gut; feature: ankylosing spondylitis patient; material: feces | host: Homo sapiens | place: China | collected 2015-10 | reverse complement strand
TTCCGGACGATAATTGAACAGGAATTTCTGTTCCGGACTTGGAATAAATGATACTGCCGATATCAGATTTTACCATTTTCTTATAGTTGTCGGTATCGGTTTCTTCCACTTCCATAGCCGCTGCATCCTTCAGGAATGCTTTATCTGTGCACGGGATTACAGGACATGAACCGCCGGCCATGAATACAGCCCATCCCATAGCCGGATAATTCTGTGCGTAGAAGGTTACGGCTTTCTCCGGGAACTTCTGACGATATTCGTGGACAGCCTTGTAGGCTTCGGTGAAAGTGACCTTTCCGACTTTCATCTTACGCATATGTTGGCGGGGAGCCATGTTCTTCCCTCCTTCCGGTGCAAAGACTCCATCCGTTTTATAGTGCCAGTAGCGGATATCAATAATATCCACCACAGCCGCACGCTTCGGATCGGCAAGGATAGCGTCCTGTACATCTTTTGTGGTACTTAATGCTACTTTGGCTTTCTTTCCGGTTTCTGTTTCCCATTCGGCAATCACATCCAGCCAAAACTGTACAAAATGTAGTGGACCTGTAAATTCTGCACTTGTCAACTGAATGACATTCGGGTTATCAGCAAAGTTGTTCAGACACTGGCGGATATATTGTTTGTGTAACTCACGGCGAACCGGATGAGTGATATCATAAAACATATCTGCAACAAAGATTCGTTTGTCTCCGGCAAACGGAGCAGGTTCCGGAAATCCGGTCTGGTTGATATTATTGGTGCTTCTCCACGGACAATCTACCCAGTGTGCACCTGCTTCCAGAATATTGTGCTGGAAATAGTTCTCATGGAATAGCAATAGTCCGTCTTTACTTCCTTTTTCGGCAAACTCTTTCAATCGTGACCAATACCATGCATTAGGGCGGTTCAGATCATATTTGCTCAGTCCTTCCCAGGCAGTACCCTGACCGCTGCGTCCGAAAGGTTGTTCGTAGAAAGGTCCCCATACATCTCCGTCACGACGGCGCACTCGTTCATGATCATCTCGGCGACGGTCATACCAAAGTCCGTAGTTTTGATCAAATACCAATATATTCTTTTGTTTCATATAGCCGATTACGGAATCGATGCGATCTGTCAGTCCCAAGCCTTCACGTCCGGGGACAAAACGGGTGATGGCAGGACTTGCTTTTTTCAGAAAGCTGGTTTTAAGTTTTCCATTCCACCAAGGGGTGGTATGGCTACCTCCTACCAACAAAGTACCGTCCATTTGGATACGTCCGTTTGCAATAGTTACTTCCGGTTGTGCTGATGTCTTGTTCGGAGTTATCTTCTTTTCTTTCATATCATCGATTGATTTTACTCCGGACATAGCTATTGAAGGAGCAAAGGCTCCTTGTTCAATCCAGTGTTCCAATGTCAGGCGGGGATTGTAAGCCTCTTTGGCCAGTTCCATAGCAACTTCAACGGTCGGACTGCTGGTGGCGCTTGTATTCCTTGGCAGGATACGGGCACGTTCTGCACATTTCTTCTGCAAACGATCCTCCAATTGAGCATAGAAAATGCTTCGGGGCTGCACATGATTGTTTGATTGTGCCCATTCGCCGTCACCGGAGAATTGTGCCCAACATCCGTACGCACGGTTCATGGCATCTTTTGCCGGAGCATAACACTCTATTTCGGCAGCGGTACATTGCCAGAACAGACTATTTGCTGTATTCCATCCCGCTCCGTTCTTGTCCTGTCCCAGATTCTTGAAACTCAGATTATGCCCGTCTATATTAACCACGTCAAACAATAAACCGCACGCCCATGCGTCAATAGATCCGCTGAAACCAAAAGACTCATACGAATCACATTGTACGAAAGCATTCGGTCCGGCAGCACAATATCCGGCTGCAAAGTCATGAATACCCTGTTCCGAATAGCAGCGCTGGAAAAGTGTCAGTTGTCCTAAAGTATAGAAAGTACAGCGGCGCATTCCTCCGATTTCAGAAACAGGTTCCCGTGAGATACAGTCCTCAACCGTGATTTGGGAACCGGTACGCTGAACAAGGATTGCACTTCCTGCAAAGTGCTTAAAGTTCACCCTGCGTACCCAGCAATTTTCCGCATCTTCGATCGAAATACCTGTCCAGCAATGATCTTCATCTTTAGGGTACCGTTTGTCATAGTCGGAAATCAGAGTCATGTTTTCTACTCCGCACTCCCGGATGCGCCCGTTCCACTGATAAGTAATCACGGAAGAAGTACCGTATTTAGCATCCAGCGCCACTGTCAGCGGAGCGTCCAGCGTTATCTGATTACCGTTTACTTCTGTCACGGTTCTATCCCAGGTGAGATCCATATCTCCTTCTTTCCAACCCAGTGCACTAATTCCTCCTCCAAAGATATCACATCCTAACGAAGCAATCCATTCTTTGCCGGACGGACGGTCCACCAGTATCCGATCTCCCTTTCTCAATGAAGTACCTGAAGCAACTTCCAATGTCCTCGCATTTACCGGAACATACTTCGAGAGAACCTGCAATGTATCCTGCACCTTCATATCGTCTGTCCCTTCCATGTAGATAAGGGCACCTCTGTCCACTCCTTTTTTTAGAAGTATCGTTTTCTCTTTATCCACTCCGCGCAGTACGATGCCGGAGGCATTTATACGAAGGCTTCCGGATAAAGAAAATTCTCCCTGATCCAATAACACGGCTCCCCTGAAACCGGAAGCATCAGGTACTAATGAAGCGACATAGTCAATGGCGCGTTGAATACGTGATGTATTATCTCCTGCTGTCCAAGGTACAAACACGGCATTGCGGACAGAAGGAATATCTTGTTCGGAGCCCTTGTAGCCACAGTACGAGAAATCAAGAATCCGGTTTCCCTGTTCGTCATTCAAGTAAGTGATCCGGTCATCCTTAACCTGTAAAGCAAAGGTTTGCGCATATCCCTGCGCAAACCCTATGCTCAATAATCCTAAAAGGATAGTTCTTAATTGTATATTCATTACAATAAACGTTGTTTTCTAATTATTCAATCCTGAAAGATCATTTGACCATAAGCAAATCATACGATTAAAACAGACTTTTCCGTTTGGATAAGGTATCGCAGTTGTTCTTCAGATCTGTCCAGTCTACTTTCTTCTTTGTATCCAGCCCATTGATATATTTCTCGATATTGGTATAGCCATCTCCATTACAGTCCTCCTTTGCATCAGTCGGATCGTTTGGATTCAGTCCGTTGGCTATTTCCCATGCGTCCGGCATACCGTCACCATCCGAATCAAGATATGCTTCTCCTTTATATTCAGGAAGTCCGCCCACCTGACGGATATCGGTGATGATGCCTTGTTTGTAAGAGTCTGCCGGCAAGCGTCTTTTCACATAAGGAGAGACAAATTCCGGAGCGTCTTTCGCATAAATCGCTTTTCCTGTCTGTACAGTCTTGATGACGCGCGCGTCTACCGCATCCCGTTTCGGGAGAGTAGCACCTACATTATCCAATACAAAGTTATAAGCTTTTTTGGTATCCATAATCGTTACAGGAGACATTTTGAATGCTTCGTCCACTCTGATTTGCGGTAAGAACTTTCCTTCATCCACTTCACTGGCAAGCTGAACTCCGCCATCCCAGTTATCTTTTGTCACTTTAGCATTTCCGTGAACGATGTTACCGTTTACATAAGCTTTTCCGAAGGACATCGGTTTGCTTTTATCGCGTCCGGCTTCCGGTTTCAATATACGATAAGAGATAGGCTTATCCAGCGGGGTGATAGGACCGGGCTTAAAATAGTTATTGATTATATTATAAAAACTCTTGTTATCTCCTCCGTCGACAGAACGGTTCCACCAGTTGAAGACCACATTGTTTACGAAGTTAAAGTCTCCGTCCATACCCACCGAACTGTTACGACTGATATTGGAAGCGAAAAGATTACGGCAGAACATACTATTATGTCCTCCGATAGTGGCGCCAAACGCATGATTATAAGTATCCAATGCTTCCGAGAACATCGAATTCTGAATGGTAATGTTTACAGTAGGTAACTTCAGTCCGTGCCCGGTTTCATCCCTGTTGTAGACGTGGCGATAGATAGACATATTTTCATCCAGTCCCCAGCTTGCCGAACAGTGGTCTATTATAATATTGCCGACTGCATTTCCTCCTACTGCATCATCACGGAAAGCAACATCCTGTGCCCCCCGACGGAAACGCATATGACGAATCACTACATCATGTGTATCGATCAGGAAAGAATGACCGGTCACGCAGATACCGTCTCCCGGTGCTGTCTGTCCGGCAATCGTTACATAAGGGGCACGTACACTGATCGGGCTTTTCAGGCGAATAATACCTGACACATTAAATACGATAACACGTGCACCACCGGTTTCACAGGCTTCGCGGAATGTGCCGGGACCGGAATCTTCCAGGGAAGTTACCACAATCACTTTGCCTCCACGACCGCCGGGAGTGTACATACCACCACCTTCCGCACCGGGGAAGGCCGGAATATTACTTTTTATCAAATCCTCCGGTTTGGAGGCCCAAGGTTTGTAAGGTCTTCCTAACCTTGCTTCTTCCAAAACTGTTGGCAAGGCTTTTTCCCATGCCGCATTTGATTTCTGTTCGAACTCTGCTTCTTGTTTTGCTCCTCTTTCTTTTACCGAGTCGGGGATCACCGGATATTGGGCTGTCACAGGTAGTACACAGGCAACCAACATCCATGCTGATAATACTTTCTTAATCTTGTTCATTCTTCCGAATCTTAATAGGTTTTTAAAAAAGACGATTAAGAAAGTATTTTGTAATCGGTCTTTCTATCCTTTCCGCCATTCATTCATATATTCACGGGGAGTCTGATTATATTTTTTGCGGAAACACTTGCTATAGTAGCCCGAATCTTTGAATCCGACAGCAAACGCCACTTCCGAAACACTCAAATCCGTATTTTTAATCAGTTCGATCGATTTATTCAGGCGAATCTCCTTTACCAGGTCGACAGGTGCCAGTCCGGTAAGGCTTTTCAGCTTTTTGAAGAATGCCGAACGGCTCAGTCCGATGCCGGAAGCGATCGTATCAATATTGAAATCACTGTCGTCCATGTTTTCCTCGATCACTTGGTGTATCTTTTCAAGGAACTGCACATCTTTCTTCACCAGATATTGTTCGTAGCTGTCTTCTTCCGTTGTCGTCTGGTTCTCCATTTGCTGGCGGATACGTTCGCGGAACAGTTTCCGTTCGCCGAGCAACTGATCGATCCGTGCCAACAGATACTCTTTGCTGAATGGCTTGGTTATATATGCGTTCGCACCCAGAGTGATCGCTTTGGTCTTGGCACCTTCATCGTTCTTGGCTGTCAGAATAATGACAGGGATATGGCTGATCTGAAAATCCTTCCGGATAGATTGCAGCATTTCCAGTCCGTCCATTTCCGGCATCATCTGATCGGTCACTACGATGTCCGGATGATACAGATGCACTTTCTTCAGTCCTTCTACGCCGTTATTGGCTATATGGATATTGAATTTATCTTCCAATTGCAGTTTTATCAGCTGGCACAGGTCTTTATTATCCTCTACCAGCAGAAGAGTCGGTAATGAAGCATCAATTTCCAGTTCCTCCTCCGGTTCCTTTTCTGAATCGATAACCATCTTCTTGTCTGTAGCGGCGGGAGCAGTTTCCGTATCACTGACATAGAAGTCTACTTCCGACGGACGATAATGGTCCTTGTCCAGCAATAGCTCTACAATAAACACGGCCCCCTGCCCTTCCGGACTTTCGGCACGGATGATACCGTGATGCAGGTTTACTATTTCTTTGGAAAGTGCCAGACCGATGCCCGTACCCTGATAATGTGGATTATTCGCATTCTCTCCTTGTGAGAAACGCTCGAAAATTTCACTCAGCTTATTTTGCGGAATGCCGACACCGTTGTCTTCTACCCGTACATAGCAGGATTTTCCATCATCTGTCAATCCGGTAGTTACATAAATACTTCCACCAGAAGGAGTAAATTTGAACGCGTTCGATATGACGTTGCGGATAACAATACTCAGTTTGTCCTTATCTGCCCATACCATAATCGGTTCGTCCGGCAGTTGGAATGTGAAACTGATTTCATTTTCCTCCGAAAGTACACGGAATTCTTTTTGGAAGGAAGCTATCATTTCATTGAAATCAATCAATGATACGTGCAGACGCATCTTGCCATTCTGAATCTTTCGGAAATCAAGAATCTGATTGACCAGTTGTAACATTTGGTTCGTATTCTTTTCCATCAGGTCCACGTATTGCAGTCCTTTCGGAGACAGTTCTTCCCGCTCCTTCAGTTCTTGTATCGGCCCTTTTATCAGTGTCAGAGGAGTACGAAGCTCATGAGAAATATTGGTGAAGAACTTGATTTTCATTTCCGAGACTTTCTGCTCGATATAAATGTCGTTCTTCATCTTAATCATGAAGAAGGCCAGGCGCAGACCGAAATAGAGGGCCGCGATGCCAAGGATTACATAGATAAGAGTTGCCCACCAACTCAGCCACCACGGCGGGAGAATGGTGACAGCCAATGTGCATGTGGATACAAGTTCCGGATTGGCTTCATCCATCGTTTCTACACGGAATACGTAGTCTCCGGGAGGAACATTGGTATAAGAAGCAATACGGTTTTTGCCGTTATAGTGCCATTCTTTCTCATACCCTTCGAGTATGTAACGATAAGATACGCGATTCTGATTGTAGAAATTTAATGCGGCAAATTCGATTGTGAACATAGACTGATTATACTTCAATTGAAGTGCATCGGTGTATGTGATAGACTCCTGAATCGGACAGTCGTTCAAACTTCGCAGATTACGATTGGATACTTTAAAGTCTACGATACGGGTGTCATAGTTGGTATGTTGTGTCTCCAGTTTATCAGGAGAGAATGTCAGAATCCCCTGTCGCGAACCAAGCCATAAGTCTCCGTTCAATGCACGCAACGCACTGCCTTCTTCCAGTTCAACATTCAGGAAACCATCGTATTTGTCGTAGTTACGGAACTGCTCTGTCGCCTTATTAAAGCAGGACAGACCAATTTCGGTAGTAAACCACAAATTTCCGTTTTTATCTTCCACGATGGACTTGACCACATCGTTATTCATTCCTTCACGTATGCCATATGACTTGAATATCGGTTCACGTTTTTCTTTGTCATAGCGGACCAGCTTATTCAGACCTCCGCCGAATACACTCACCCAAATTTGCGAATCACTGTCTTTATATAGTACATAAATGTCATTGTCTGCCACATTGGAACGATCGCTGATCTGTCGGTACGTCTCAAACTGAATCTGTTCGGGAGTCGTAAAATGTCCGTCAAAAGACATCAGACCATCCATCGTACCTACCCAGATACGCCCGTCTTCATCTTCTGTCATTGTACGGACTTCCATATACAGACCATAAGCGGGATATTGTTTCAGTCCGTTGTATTTATGCTTGAATACAAGTGTCCCGTTTTCTTCGGAAATCAAGTTCAGCCCTCCGCCTAGCAGACCGACCCAGATACGCTCCTGACTATCCTGATAAGTGAAATACACATCATTGTTACTGATAGAATTCGGATTCTTGGGATCATTCTTATAGCGGGTAAAACGCAGACCATGTGGTGAGTTCATATCCGGTTCGGCTTTGACAAGTCCGTTTCCCTTAGTGGAAAACCACAAGTTTCCTTCTTTATCTTCCATGATATGATATACGGCGCCTATCAGATAATTCTGATCCGTAAAAACCTGTTTTATCTGCCCGTTGCTATCCAGACGATAAAGTGCCTGCCAACGGGTACCGACCCAGATGTCTCCATTCTTAGCCTGATACAGTGCACGTATCCCCTGATTCCAAGAGGTCGCTCTTTCTGTGTCTACAGGGACAGGAGAAACTTCTGTCAGCAGTTGAAATTGCTTCTTGGGAAAGTTAACCTTGTATACTCCGCTGCCTGTAGATGCCAGCCAAAGAATACCGTCTTTATCCAGCAACAGATGAAAGAAGAGCTGATCGGGAAGGTCGTCGGAAAAAGGTTTCAGTTGATTGATACGGGTCATTTCCAGTTTTTCCCTATCGAAGAGCAGAATTTCTCCACCGGGGGTGAGGAAAAACATACCCTGTTCACCGGCATCCTGCTTTTCAAAGTTACCGATGGCATTTTGTTTGGGGAAAGGAAAGCGATGATTGCTTTTGTTCAGAGGATCATAGTACGTCAATGCCTCATTACCTTCCTGAAACCAAATTTTGTCATACTTGTCATTGAATATCATTCCTACTTTTTTCCCTGCGATGGAGAACGGTAGTTTGGTCAGTTGTTTGTAGCCGATGTTATATTCATACGCACCATCAACGGTGGTGATATACATTAATCCTGATTCAGTGACCAGTATATTGGAAATCGGTTGATCAATCTCCGGTATTTCGTAGCGGTTGACTACTCCATTTTGCGGATCGACGCTATAAATATGTCCGTTCTTATCTCCCAGCCATAAGAATTTGGAACTGTAGGAAGCACAAGTGAACTGGTCCGGATTGGCAGAAACTTTCTTTTGAATAAAGTCGACAGGCTTATCTTTCAGAGCCTCTCCTTTTCTCAATGAAAGAATCTGATAGTCCATACCGATCCAATTGATAAACTCGGCAGTTTCACAAAACACATTATGCTTGAGGCGTAAGTCGTAGACGTTGACATTGGGACGCGAATCGTGCAACTGCTTCATGGTGATTTTACCGTTCTGGTCTGTATTTGCACGCAGCAGGCTTTTATCTTTGGTCAGCAGCAGTACGTCTCCGTCATCTGTCGTCTGTATCTTGATAATCTGAATATTTTCAGAGTACTCTTTTACATCGTCATACACTGCGTGGAAACTTTCATGTTTCTTATCAAACAGATAGAGTTTGCGGTCGATAGTCTTGATCCAAAGGTATCCGTTCCTGTCTTCTACAATACGCTGAATCTTACGGGGAGGAATATCTGCGGAGTAAAATCCATCATGATTATCATAGGAACGGAATTTGGTACCGTCGAAACTGCATAGTCCGTACCAGGTGCCGAACCATACAAATCCGTCCTGCCCTTTAAGTGTACAATTGACGATATTATTGGGTAAGCCTCGTTCGGCCGTATAATGTTCAACAATCATGTTAGGGTAGGCAAAAGCACAGATTCTCGTCATCAAGAGAAACATAAATATAAAAAAGAAGTGTTTCTTCATTGTATATTATATTAGTGGAAATGAATCTTGCATCAAAGATACTATTTTATCTTTAAAAAAGAAACTGAATTTTATAACTTATCTTTTTTATCATCGAAGATATTCATTGAAATTTCGCGAGAATTTCAGTGCTAAAGCTGAACTGGAAACAGCCCCAAAGCAATGATCCGAAGCAAAGATTCAACAAAAGCGAATGTCATATTTAAGTACTTACATTAAATGCTGTATTTCGATCTAAACTACCTCATTTTTCATTCTCAAATTCCAGTAAAGTCTAAAAATCCAGTATTAGGCTTTTCAAAAAGAACAAAAGGGGTAAATAAACCTATAAAAACACATCTATAAGCTTTGTAACGCCTATTTGCTTTTTTAGAAACACGATTCTTGCTACCGGTTCCCACTATGTTCGGGAAATATTTCATGATAGGATATAAAAACAGAGCCTGTTTAAGGTTTATGTATATATATATCACCATTATTCCCTTTCCGTGAGAACTTATTTTCTTCATTTATGCATTTTTGAAAAACCTAATATGGACTTTTAGACTTTACTGGATTTTGAAGTCCCGAAATTAAGGTGTCAGCAAGCCAAAAATTAGCTATTAGCAAAACTGAATTTGCTATTAGCAAAACCAGATTAGCTATTAGCTTATTCATTTTTGCTAATAGCCTATGTTCGATATAACTCAGGTCTGAAAGAATGAAGCATATTGATCTGTCATTCAGTTTCGACCAAGCTCACTTTTCTATTCCAAATTCAGTTTGTTGCCGTTCCACTTCATCCAACACCCGTTGTCGTTCTTCTTCTGTCAGTTGCACTTTGCCGTCGGTTGCATTCTCGGATAAAGTAGCTTTTACAGTTAATGAGGGTGTGTCCTGACTAATACAGTACTTCTCATCATAACAGAAAGGAAGCTCCGCAGGAACACTTTCAAATTCCATTTCAGCGGCAGTCGGAGCCTGAGTCCCTTCAAATTGTACATGAGCTTTCACTTTAATCTTCCCGGCTTTTCGTGTGGAACGGATCAGCAGAGGAGCCGAACCGAATTCTACGGCACGAGGGTTGGCACCGATCCTTGCGTCACCAATGATTTCTCCTTCCCCTTCTACCGTGAATACGATATTTTCCTTTGCCAGACGACGAACGTTTCCGCTATCGTCCGTCACTTCGGCAACTACTACTATAAAATCCGAACCGTCCGCTACCAAGTTTACTTTTTGAGTATCTGCATACAAGCGAAGTTTGGTAGACCGGCGGGAAGGCATTTTCTTTTGGGTACATACTACTTTCCCGTCGATAATACCTTCGGCAACCATATTTACTTTCTGCCAGTTCTTTTGAGTATAACTGTATCCGCGCGCTTCCCAGAAATCCCATACATTTTCGAAGATGACAGGTGCGTTCGGCATATGCCCTTTGGCATGTACCACAGGTTTGGTCCATGTTTTTGTTCCATCGTAGATAGAAAGGCGGATGGAGTCACAGTTACTGAATACTACTACATCCTTATCGGAGAATTGTGACATTTCATGAGCAAGGAATATCATCGGTCCGCATTCTGCCAACGGATGTTGGAGGCTTGCCGGAGATTGGCTGCGGAACATTTCATACGCATACTTTTTCTGACGGAAAGCGTCATAAATGCCTCCCCAGTATGGATCGGGGTGATAACCACGCTGGTGATCGAATGGATGCCACTGTGTGCCACCGATAAACTGACCGGTAGTGCGGTACATCTCATCATAACTTTTAGCCAGAGAAAGTGCCTGTATCAGCAGCGGACGTTCACCCCAACTGCGGCTTGCACGGTTATTGTTGTTGTGGGCATACCAGTCATCTACGTTTTCTCCGAATTCACGGGTGAAGATGCATTGTTCCGGTTTGTCCTCCTTTTCGTCATCACCCGGCCAGCCGTAGACTACATCGTAATGTTCCTTTACACCGGCAGAATGCACATCGGCAGCGGCTATCGGACGTCCCGGATACGGATATTCTTCCTTCGTAATTTCAAGTGCCTTCAGTGCAAAGTCGAGCGGATAGCGAGTCTCATTCAGAATGGGCTCCCACATCAGCACAGAAGGATGATTGCGGTCACGACGAATCATCTCACGGGTATTCTGATGAACCAGTTCTCCGAATTTCGGGTCTTTGTTCCAGTATTGCCAGCCAGGAGTAGCGACGATGACAAACAAGCCGAGTTCGTCACAGGCATCCATAAAGGATGGGTCCTGCGGGTAATGCGCTACACGGATGATGGTACATCCTGCATCACGCAGACGCTTTGCATCACGCCATTGCTGTGAATTGGGAAGAGCATTGCCTACGTATGCGAAGTCCTGATGACGATTGGCTCCGACTAATTGTCCGAAAGGTTTTCCATTCAGCCAGAAACCCTCCTTGCCACGAAATTCCGCTAGGCGGATACCGATACGGGTCGTTCCTCCGTCAATGGAACGGTTTCCTTTCTTTATGCGGGATTGTACTCTATATAGATAAGGAGCATCCGGTGACCAGAGTTTCGGATTCCTCACTTCCATCTGCTGACGGATTGATTTCTTTTCTCCGGAGTTCAGAGAAAGTTTGCCGGACGTACGTTTGATAACGTTGCCTTCGGCATCTGTAAGGGTCGTTTCTATAGTGACGGATTCCGAACGGGTATTATCGTTCTGAATCTCCGTTTCTACATATACTTGTGCGCTCTTTTCGCTGATCTTGTCAAAGTGAACGAATACGCTGCCACCGCCAACTGTGCGGGAGTCGATGGCATCGGTAATGGCAACCGGAGATTTGGCAATCATCCATACATCACGATAGATACCTCCATGATAAGCAAAATCCAGTGTGTATTGGGGCTTTCCGGGAGGGTATGATTTATCGTTGCTGTTGTCGGTATAGACGGCAAGGAGGCAGGAGTCTCCGGCTTGTACGCCGTTTGCCGTCAAGTCCAGTGTGAAAGGCAGATAACCTCCAAGATGTTCCTGGACACGTTTGCCGTTCAGGTAAAGTACTTGCTTTCCCATTGCCGCTTCAAAATGAAGGAGTACACGCTGTCCTTTCGTTGCAGTGGGAACTACAAAATGCTTGCGATACCACGCAGGACCCTGATAATTGCGGCAACCACTGCCTTCGGCGGGCATCAGTTCCACTGTGTGAGGAGTAGAAACGACCTCCCAAGAACGATCGTCAAAATTTACAGCTTCCGCCCCCCGGATATCGCCTTTGAAGAATCGCCATCCCGGATTGAAGTTATATACTTGTCGCCCGCAATCGGGAAGCGGAATAAATCCGGCAACCGATATTTCGGGACGATAAGTATCTGCTGCCTGCCCATCGAAGGAGAATAGCAGTAGAAATAGGGATAAGATTAAAAACGGTCTTTTATTCATAGTGCTTTTTATTTATGTATTCTTTTTTTTATTTTTCTATCATTATAACAATGTCTTTCTTTCTGCTTTCCGGTGACACCTTTAGGATTGTTACTTTTCCATCTTTTAAAGTTGCTTCTACCGTCGTATTGCCCGGAGCATGGAGTTTGAAATGGACGTTCCATTCTTTGGGCCAGGCGGGGAACAGAAGTATTTGTGTTCCATTCGTTTGTAAGAGCATCTCCTGAAGTCCTATCATGCCGCTACCTCCCCAGTTGTGGTCGGGTGTCCAGTCATATCCCGGTCCCCAGAAGGCAGGAAAACGGTGGGGACCATCTGATAGCTTTGCCAGAGAAAGGCTTTTGGCTTCTTCGGTCAGCCCCAGACAGGCTGCCCAGATGTTGTCTTGCTTCCATCCGGTATGGGAGCGGAATTTGAGTGCGTCGGGATCATAGAAATACGTATCACGAGCTATTTCCAGATTTTCCTTGCCTACTCCGTAGATGCGCCAGGGAAAAACCGGGTAGAGTTGTGGTGTCTCTATATTGTTGATTCGTTCCCAGCTTTTGGCGGGAGAAATCGTTTGTTTCCATGCCGGAGTCATGGTAGAAGCCTGAAGATTAAGAGAATCCTTGACTTCGATATAGCGTAATGGAACCGGAGGAATTGTTTCCAGCATCTTTTGCCACTTTTCATTGTTGCAAACTTTGATGTAAGTCTCCAATACAGTTCGCAGTGCGGCGATGGTGCTGCTGGCGTTGTTGGTCATCTTGTAAGTTTCGCAGGCAGAGCCGGGGAACAGTATCAGGTGTCCGTCACCATCCAGTGCTTTGCGTCCCCGACGGGAAGCGAGTAGTCGATAATGTTCGTCGAAAAAGGTCAGCGAACTTTCAATCAAAGGCAAATACGGAGTTATGTCGGCACCGGCATAATTCTTCGTTTCCAGAATCATCTGGCAAAATTCAAGAATAGTATCCCATTCATATTCCAGCCACGCATTGTATTCCAGTCCTTTGTCAAACCAAGCCGGACGTTTGAAACCATATTCTGCGGGATTGGGTAAGCCGAAGTTTTCTATCTGCTCACAGAAGCAGGCTCCCTCGTGTTGCCAATATACATGGCTGCGGAGTTCCGCATTCTTCAACATCCGGTTATAGAAATTGAATTGGGAAGGCATCATGTCGAAGTCACCGCTTTTCAGCATCGGCCAGTAGACAAGACGCTGATTCTGTGCAGTCATCGTTCCTCCTCCCCACTTTCGGTAGTCAGGAGTGAATGCCTGCTTCTCGTCTATGTGGCAGGGATCGAAGGTGAATAAACCACCGTTGAATTTGGTGGGGACACTGCCGTAAGCATTGCAGCCCAGCATATAGCGGAAAAGAGTGTAGTTTCGGGTGATTTCTTTCAATGCATCTTTCGCGTCGCTCTTTTCTTTATTTCCGGTTTCTTTTTCTACTTTGCTGTTCTCCTTGTTTTCGGTTTCACCAATCGTTTCGATAAAACTCCGTTGCCAGAAAGCATTCCACCATAGGCGGGTTTGTTTTTTATCCTGTGATACCACTTTAGACGATATCTTTCCTTGTGGGGCAATTCGTTGCCAGGCTGTTTTCAGACCTTGCTCCCATTGGGTGACGGTTTCCGTCTGTTCTGTGTGTAACACAACTGAGAAATGATGCTTTTTAGAAGCTTTCAGAGAACGAAATCCCCAGGCGCGGTAATCAGTTCCGGCATATACACTGTCTGAAGTGCCTATATATTCCAGATTCTCTCCTGACAGATACCCTCCGAAAGTCAGATTTTTAAGAGGATTCATCATCTGCGACTTCACTTCATTCATCCCTTGCTGGGCAACTGCCACGTCAAACACTGTCTCTTCCGCATTACGATGATAAAACAAAAGGCGTTTACTATCCTTTTCGGATGAATTCTCCAATGAAATGAAGTCGGCATGCGTCATCGTTCCTTTTGGAGGAGCCCACTTATAGGAACATTGCTGCCCCTCTCCTTTTCTGATCAGCCGATCCTGGTATCTCCAGTTTTCATAAAAGATTTCCGCCTGCAAAGGCCGGTCATTAATCACTTCTATGTGTACAACCGGATGAAAAACATCTGCCCAGAGTTGTACTTGTGTCCCTTCGGCAGAGATTTCAACATAACCGTCGATCAGCTTTAATTCCTGCCGGAAATCCTTTGCGTCTTCAAAAGGATTGGGAGATAACCGGAGGCGAAAACGTCCCTGCTTCAACTGGCAGTTGTTTTCATCGAACGTACCGCTCCTGCTCAGATAAAATAGTATATCCCCCTCCTCTACCCATATGTTCATGCCGATATCTCCCCCGCCGCATGGCATCGATTCGGAGGAATTCCGGCTGGGAGTATCCCAAACGACATTGGCATGCTGGCTCCAAAGAACCGACACGCCAACGAATATCATTGCTATAGCCAGATAAAATCTCTTCATATTTTCAAATTACCAATCGTCCGAACGGAAAGACCCCAACGGCAGCCCATCACAATATACATCTCCTTCCACATAATTCTCAAATCCATAGCGGACAGCTACCGGATGCGGAACTTTATCACTTTTTACTAGCATTTTGCTGCGTTCGATCCATGCTTTCGCCGGGTAGAATACTTTGTCTTCACCTGCCACCTGAAAGTTTTTCGATTCAAAACAGTTTTTACCGCTGATCCACATATTCGCACGTTCAAAGCTGACGACAATAGTGTCATTCTTGATTTCAATACTTTTGTAATAAGGGCTTTCTCCGTTTACTCCCTCTATTCCGTACGTCTTTGTCAGTGCAAGGAGTGCCAGACGTTCTCCCGCAGCCTGTTTCTTTGCGGGATGAATTCCCTTTTCCATTCCAGCATCCAGCAGTACAGCCATGCCGCTGTTAGACACACGATGTTCAACCTTTGCCTGTGCTTCCCGTAGATAAGCAGAATTAATCACCTCTTTACCTTTTTCAGTGATAATACCATAGTCATAAGGGGCTATCTGACAATAGTAGAAAGGAAAATCACCTTGTTTCCATTCGGCACGCCAACCGTTAATCAATGTGGTAAACATATCCGCATAGGTATGGGCACGATTCCAGTTATCTTCTCCCTGATACCAGATCACTCCTTTCATGGTCATGCCGATCAATGGATGCAACATACCATTATAGAGTACGGTCGGGGTACGGTTTTTCGATTTGATATCAGCTTCCGATTGAGGTATCTTTGCATCCGGAAATGCTTTCAGCCAATCGGCAGTCATCCATGCCTCACAAGCAGAACCGCCCCATGCCGCTACTACGAGTCCTACCGGAACTTCTAATATTTCATTGACCAGTCTTCCGAAATAATAGGCCGTCGCACTGAAATCACGGACACTGACCGGAGCCGCTTCTTTCCATGAGCCGACAACGTCGTTCTGAGGGGTAATGGTAGAAGTTCGTTTTACCGTAAACAAGCGGATATGAAGATTTTTGCTGCGAAGAATATCCATATTGGCATTCTCTACAGGTTGGTTCTTGAATCCTTTCATAGGCATTTCCATGTTGCTCTGACCGGAGCACAGCCATAATTCGCCTATCAGAATATTATTCAGTGTCTTTTGGGTTCCATCGTCGAAAGTGATGGTATACGGTCCGCCGGCTTCCGGAGTGGAGACTGAAAGTTTCCATGAACCGTTCTTGTCTGCTGTTACTGCATATTGTTTTCCGTTCCAGCCGGTAGTGACTGTTACTTTCTTGTTCGGAGTTGCCGTTCCCCAAAGGTTGGCATTGGTTTGTTGCTGCATCACCATGCCGTCAGAGAAAATAGCGGGCAGTTTCACTTCCGCACGCATTGACAGGCAGGCAGCGAGCAGAAAGCTTGCTAATACTGTGCTTGTTTTAATTCCTGAACTTTTCATTCTTATTTGTTTTTATTCGCTACATCAAAATTCAAAGGTCCGAGCAATCCTGCAGGAAGCAGGGTGTTTTCTGCTCTTCGGTATTTGGCATTCGTCCATATTCCATCGAAAGGAGCTTTTCCTTCATCGGCTCCTTTGAGTGCATTCGCCCAAGTATTGGTCACTTCGATTTCCAGTTCATTCACACCTTTCTTTAAGGCTGCCGTAATATCAGCCCGATAAGGAGCTGTCCATATCGTTCCGCAATCTATGCCGTTCACACGGACAGTAGCCAGATCACATACTTTTCCCAGATTCAGATATACTTGTTGGTCTTCTTTCACTTTACTTTTCCAGCGGAATGTTGTTTTATACACTGCTGTTCCGGAGTAATAGCGTATTTGCTCATCTTCTTCTTTGCTCCAGTCAAAGAGTTCCTGTCTTTGGATAGTCTTACCGTTTGCTGTAAAAGTCACGGTATATTCTGTTGCTTCCAAGCCTGTCTCCGAAGCTTCTTTTACCGAATCCTTCTTTTCCTTGCGCTCTTTTTCCGAAGTTTCCTTATCATCTTCTTCTGCAGGGTATACGATGAAGACAGACTCATTCGGAGCTAATGTTAAAGTGATTTCCGTACGATGGCTTTTTTGTTCGTAAGGAATGTCAGCGTTAATCTCACCCGTCACCGGATTCCAGCATTCCGGCTTTCTGCCGTCGATGCGCATACTGGCGGTAAATGTACGTGTTTCTTCCAGTTGGTTGGCGATAAAATAAATATCCCCCTGTTCTCCTTGCCGATGTGTCCAGGCAATGTTTTCCGGTACGATCAGATCACGTTCCAGACCGTATGAGGAGAAATCATCTTCTTTATATGGAAGAGAAGGAATCAGTATGCCTGCTTCTTTCAGTTCATTTATCTTTTGTTTTACTTCCGGAGACAGTGCTGCGGGGTCCGGATTCATCGGACGTGGAAGTGGTAATACTAACACTTTGTAACTGGCTCCACCCGGTAACGTCATCCTGCCGTTTTCCGCTTTCGCCAAACGGAGTAACGCGTCTTTGTTAAAGCTGTCATAAGCATATCCTCGAAGTGGATTTACCCACTTTTCAGGATCGGACATATTTGCGGAATGTGTTACGCCTACAGGACGCACACGTAAGGGTTGTCCTTCGTTTGCCAAACGGATTCGTTCGCTTTCCACCCGCTCTGCACCGAAGATGCCCGGTAAAGAAGGAACTAAACGTTCCGGCAATATCGAACGTCTTGGCATCTCTTCTCCTGTAAATACTGCAATATCCGCCACCGGATGCCCGTATTGCAGCAATGACTGGCAACGGGTGATGTATTCACAGAAAGCCTTTGCACCCTTATTCCACCACGTCTGGTCACGCTGGAAGAAAAGGCCGATACCATCCAAAGTCATTCCCGGTTTGCGGTCCAGCCAAGGATTATGGACATATACATGGAAGAAAAGGCGGTTGATGCCTAAAGCATAGTTGCGGTCCAGTAAGGCTTTCAATATTCCCGGATGTTCGTTCCATGTTCCGCGTACTTCCGTGAAACCTTCTGCCTGGATGATATTCTTGCCGTAGATATGCGCTCCGCTGATGGCATCCAGCATATCATTCGGTTTGTCGTGGGTTGGGCTGTTCAGCCAGAATTCTCCCATGGGAAGGTCTACTTTCTGATAATGCAGTAATCCGTCACTTACCATGGTAGGCGCTACGCATTCGGCTGAGAACTGGCAATCATATTCTTTCGCACAGTCGGCCAAGACTTGATAGAAAACATCGACGACCAGTTCACCTATCGTTGTGCGGACATCACGCAGAATCTTTTCGCTTCGTTCGGCACTCTCCATCGGAATACCTGCCAACAATGGTAAATAAGGCATCAGGTCGTATCCACGGCGTTTCCGGAATTCTGCGGCAAAAGTATCGCTCCAGTTCTGGCTTCCGCATTCCCAACTATCCACGTGCATGTATTTTAATACGCGGCGGGCAACGTCCGGATTTGTCTTTACAAATGCTTGCGCAAACCAGTTGTCGAACTGCTTGCGAACAGCTTTTGGATTAAATTTATCACATTCCAGTCCTTTTCCTCCTCCGGCAGTTGCGTTCGTATGTCCGGTGGCGGTATGTCCCATGCGGAGTAGTTTCCACTTTCCTTTGGGGAGAGTAGCTGTCAGTGTTCTCTCTTTAAAATTGTCGCTCGGACTATTTTTAAAGGGATCTGTCAGGTTGATAATCTGTGAAAGGGCATAGCAATCTTGCTCCCCTATTTCCTCCTTCTTCGTGGAGGAAGCTACACGCCATACCAGTCCGGCTTTGCCTTCCCACTGATCCAGTCGGGCTTCCCGGTGCAGACGCAGTTCCTTGATTTTCAGATTTGGTTTCCATTTTGCGGCATCCATGTCTTCACTTCCCGGTTCACTGCCTTCGGGTGTCCAGTAGAAGCGGAAATAACGGGCAGTTGTAGCAGGAATTGCATGAGTGGAATTTTCATCTGTATTCTGCCATCCCTGACGTGCAGGGACGAGCTGTTTCACCAAACGGTAGTTAACCCCATCATCACTTGCCATCACTTTCAAGCGGTGCGCCTGATAATTATTGCCACTCAGAATGATTTCAATATTGCGGCAGGTGAAAGGCTGTTCGTATTCATATTGGATATAGCAGGGATATGATGAACGGATTACTCCGGCATCATCCATGTTCACAGTCTTCTTGATGTCAATATGATTTCCTGTGGCTATATTGGCACAGGTTATTTGGGCCGGCATAACGTCTGCCGCTTCCTCTTTTACAGGCAGGGCAAATAAAGAAATATCTTCATAAAAACCTTCGTATGCCTCCGGTTGCGGTAAGTGTAGTCCTTTGATTTTGCCACCATCAACGATTGTATCACTCCAGACTATCTTTTGCATCGATTCTTTCGGAGTCATCCACGGACCACCAGCCAATGCAAAACCATCACAAATATGCATTCCTAACTTTAATCCCAAGCGGTCGGCTTCTTCCATGCTGAAACGAACCATTTCCCACCATTCGGGTGTTAGTTGTTGCGCCTTTCCATTGTATTGTGGTCCTTCTTTGATACCTTTGATAGGCATCAGATAAGTACCTCCCAGCCCAGCACGTTTCATTGCTTCCAAGTCAGCCGTAATCCCTTCTTTGGATACGGCTCCAAACATCCAGTACCAAAAAGTCCAAGGCTTTGCTTCGTCAGACGGATTTTGGAATTGTTCGCGAAGTAAATGTGTTTGCAGAGCATTGGCAGGAGATATAGCAGTGCATGCCAATAATGAGATTGCAAATATTTGTTGTTTCAGTCGGCTTTTCATTCTAATCTATATTTTTACTTATAGATAAGACGAAAAACGGACTGTTTTGTACTCACAGTATTCTCCTTGCTCAAATTAAACTATTTAATTTCTTAGGCAGTATTGCTTTCTACAAAATAAGTCTCATTTCACCGCTTCTTCTATTCGGGATACTAACTGCGGATTACTGGGACGTGCCGCAGTTCCGAAATCAATAATCTGCCCCTTTCTATTTATTAATACATAGTAAGGCATCCTGTCTATTTTCCATTGCTTACAAATTTTCTGATAGTTATCTATTCCCAAATAATCAGTCACATGAACACATTCAATTCCCCGGTTTTTCAATGAATACTCATTCAGGCATTCCTCCCATTGTTCTTTGGGTTCACTCACACAAATGGAATATATAATCAAATCATCCGTAGAGAATTTGCTGCGCAATTGTTTTAAAGGTTCCATTTCAGCCAGACAAGGAGGACACCATCTAGCCCAAAAATCGAAATAAATCACTTTCCCACGATTCTTTTCGAGCACATCATAGACAGGTTTCATGTATGGCATACGTGTTGTATGCTTTGAGTTCTCATGGAATTCGCCATATAATAAATTGTCGGAAACAGGCTGTGGATTTTTTAGATACGATTTGGTCTGATTATAGATCTGCATCACCTGTGCACGTAGATGTGACATTTTAACGATTGAGTCAAACTGTGTACGTTTTTCGTGAAAAGCAAGTGTGTCATTAGTACATAAAGAACCGGCTATCAACTTAGTATATAAATACTGATTCATCTCACTCTCCCCCATTGTAGCCATGATTTCTTCTATCGAAGGATTCTTTTTATCTCTGAAAGCGATCCCATAAGCAATATATCTTTCTGCTTCATCAGCAACATCGTATAAGCGTGCCGAGAGTATGCCTTTAGTATATAGTTTATTGATTTCAGGTAAAAGTGTATGATAACGGTCCATCTCTTTTCTCGTTTTAAACAAGTATGACATACCATTGAATAACAGCGCATAATAATAATCTTGCTTCAGCAATTCTTCAGTAAACAGTACTACATCTTCCATTGGCTTGTACTTCACCAGATACTCATTCCTACGTTCCAAACGAAAATTATAATCCTTTTTTAATTCAGCCTCAAAATCCTTAACGTCTGATTCCGGTTTCATATTGTAATTCTGTATATAGTAATATGCACTTTCAGTGAACGCTAATATCTCCTGATTTAGCTTTTCGGCATCACCTGTCACTTTAGGATGAAAAAGATCTTTGAAGTCTATTTCTACATGTATGCTGTCTCCCGGGTGGATATAAAGATGTTCTGCATAGTTGCGGATAGAAACCTCCCTTAATTTGGCATAAACCGGAAAGAGAATGAACCATCTTTTTGTATGGGCGAACGATACTGATTTCCCATATCTCTGAAAAATGGGATAATGAGAGTCAGTTCCTTTTCCTGAGGATAGAAATCCCGATTTAGTACTTTGCCTGTGATGACTGCTTCTTCAGCATACTCTTCCAATGAGGGATTACTTTCCTCTGTTTGTGCAGAAGATTCGGACAGGAAATTACTCTGGGCTTTTTGACGGCATCCGGCAAACAACAAGGTAATTATTATCAGAAAGTATAAGCTGTGTTTCATTGTGTTTGAATATTAGTATGTTCGTAAATCTAACATTTAAGAGTTCTTGCCTCTAAATGTATGAAATTATTTTTAGAGGCAAGAACTTTTGACAGGTTATCTGTCTCAATTTTAGATATTTCACATTATATATACATATTTTGTGGGATAAACAGGCCGAATGCTATAGCCAACGTACAAACTTCCTGATATACCAGTTCTTTACCAATTGCGTCAGGATACAATAGGAAAGCAAAATACCAATCAGCCAGGGAAAATAACCCAAAGGAAGAGCCGTCAGGCCGATGGAACGTCCGAAAGCTGTGAAAGGAATAAGAATGCCTACTGCCATAATTAAGAATGTCAGCCCCATAACAGGCCACGTAGCCCGGCTTTGTATAAATGGTATTTTACGGGTACGTATCATGTGGACAATCAATGTCTGAGATAACAAACCTTCTACAAACCATCCGGTCTGAAACAAAGTCTGATGTTCGGGACTGTTACAACTGAACACATACCACATGACCAGATAGGTAGCAATATCAAAGATAGAACTGATAGGTCCTATATAAATCATAAAACGACTTAGGTCGGATGCATCCCATTTGCGCGGTTTCTTCAGAAATTCCGGGTCCATACGGTCGAATGGAATGGTTGTCTGTGATATATCATATAATAGGTTCTGAATCAGCAAATGTATCGGCATCATGGGCAGGAACGGCAGAAAGGCGCTTGCAAACATCACGCTGAACATATTGCCAAAATTGGAACTGGCAGTCATCTTTATATACTTATTGATATTACCAAATGTCTTTCTACCTTCAAGTACGCCGTCTTCCAATACCATCAAATCCTTCTCCAGCAAGATGATATCCGCACTTTCTTTTGCTATATCTACCGCCGAATCGACAGATATGCCAATATCTGACTGCCGCAAGGCGCCTGCATCATTGATGCCATCTCCCAGAAACCCAACTGTATTACCTTGCTCCTGCAACAGAGAGATTATTTGCGTCTTCTGCAATGGAGTGAGTTTGGAGAATAAAGTGGTGTCTTTTACTGTTTCTTTCAATGTTGTTTCATCCATTTCCTCCATTTCTATTCCGGTAAGGGAGTGCCCGGTATCAATCCCCACCTGACGGGCAATAGCTTTCACTACGGTATCATTGTCTCCCGACAATATTTTGACTGCTACTCCATGCATATATAATTGTTCGATGGCTTCGGCGGCAGAAGGTTTGGGAGGATCAAGAAAAGCAAGATATCCGATCAACACCATTTCCTTCTCATCTTCGATGGCAAAATTACAGTCCTTCTCGATGAAACTTTTCTGGGAAACCGCCAATACTCTCATACCTTGCCGGTTCATTTCCTCACTGATCTTTTGCGCTTTTATTTTCAAGGAGTCAGTCAAAGGATGTATCTCCCTGTCGAACTCGGCATACGAACAGACATCGAGAATCTCTTCTACTGCTCCTTTGGTAATAATTTGGCGCTTCCCTTGCCTGTCTTCTATAACGACAGACATCCTTCTGCGTGTAAAATCGAAAGGAATTTCATCAACCTTGGTATAGGCATCCTTCAAATGTTCCAGATTCAACTCTCTTACATGAGAGAGGATTGCCTTATCCATCAGGTTTCTTAGACCAGTCTGAAAATAACTGTTGAAGTATGCGTGACGAAGAATACGTTTACTGTTGTCATCGCTGCCGTCTGCATTGATATACTTCTCCAACACAATTTTATCACAAGTCAATGTGCCGGTTTTATCGGTACAAAGTATATCCATTGCTCCAAAATTCTGAATGGCATTGAGGTTCTTTACGATTGTTTTCTTTTTGGACATGGCGATTGCTCCTTTAGACAGGTTGGCAGTCACAATCATAGGTAACATTTCGGGAGTAAGACCGACCGCCACAGATACGGCAAAAATGAAGGCTTCGAACCAGTCACCTTTCGTAAAACCATTCACGAAAAACACGAACGGAACCATAACCAGCATAAAACGAATCAATAAAAAGCTGACCTTGCTAATACCTTTATCAAAGGCTGTAGTGGCACGATGTCCGACCAGACTTTTGGCTATTGTACCCAGATAGGTTTTATTCCCCGTTTCAAAAACAATTCCTTTTGCCGCACCGCTAATCACATTGGAACCCATATAACAGATATTATCCAACTCTATGACACTTCCCTTACGAAACTGTTGTCCCTGTACTTCCGGAAACTTTTCTATCGGTTCGGACTCACCCGTCAATGAAGCCTGACTGATAAACAAGTCTTTTGAATCGATGATACGTATATCGGCAGGAACCATATCACCGGCTGCCAAGTACACAATATCTCCCGGAACGAGTTCTGTTATATCGATCTCTTCTTCCTGTTCTCCGGCACGTTTCGCCAGACAAGTGTTTTTTACCATCCTCATTAAAGAATCCGTAGCTTCACTTGCTCTCCATTCCTGCCAGAAACGAAGAACAGCACTGAATAATACCATGGACGAAATAATGATTACCCCTGTCCATTCTTGCTCTCCGGGTTCAGCCATCAACACATCCAGAAATAAGGATATGATAGCAAGTCCTGTCAGAACGCCTATGAAAGGATTGATAAACGTTCTGATAAACAGTATAAACGGATTTTTTTTTTGTTCATGGATGACTTCGTTTCTTCCATAAATGGATTGTCGCTCCTGTACTTCTCCCAGCGTTAATCCAAGCTTTGTAGTCTGTAAACAGGAATAAATTGACTTACCGGGTTGCGTGGCAACCAAAAATACTCTCTCTGAATTGAATGTGTACTGTGATGAACGCAGTTTTT
>OOAM01000836.1_pt1 | contig 24739 bp, 20 predicted proteins | sample 1671131 | NCBI WGS metagenome assembly OOAM01 (sample SAMN06348125, study PRJEB24527) | human gut metagenome | biome: human gut; feature: ankylosing spondylitis patient; material: feces | host: Homo sapiens | place: China | collected 2015-10 | reverse complement strand
CGCGGCGGGGGATTTCACGCTGTTTGAGCGGGAGTCACTTGTATTTCATGTCTCCGGCGGCACCACCGACCTTCTTTTGTGCCATGGGGCCGAGCGTATCACGCCGCTGGGCACAAGCAGCGATCTGTACGCCGGGCAGGCTGTGGACCGGCTCGGCGTCAAGCTGGGCTTTCCGTTCCCGGCGGGCGTCTATGTCAGCGAGCAGGCCGCTTTGTGTAAAGAAAAAGTCCATCCCAAGGTCAGTGTACACGGGCTGACGTGCAGTCTGTCCGGCCTTGAGAACCAGTGCGCAAAGCTGCTGGCCGACGGGCATGACGCGCCCTATGTCTGCAAATACTGTCTGCTCTGCGTGGGCGAAACGCTTGTGCGGATGGCAAACAACGCCCTGGCCGAGCATACGGGTCTGCCCGTAGTTTTTGCGGGCGGCGTTATGAGCAGCGATCTGATCCGCACCTATGTGACGAACCGCGTGCCGAACGCACATTTTGTACCGGGAAAATTTGCCAGTGACAATGCCATTGGCATCTCGATCCTGGCGGCGAGGGAGTGTGGCGCATGGCCGACTACATCAATGTAACCAGCCTGAACCGGCTGGCAAAGCGCGTATTGGAGCAATGCGACCCGCTGAACGATCTGATCGTCTGCGGGGAGATTTCCGGCTTTACGCGGCATTATAAGAGCGGTCATCTGTATTTCACGCTCAAGGATGAGAACGCCTCCATCAAGACTGTCATGTTCCGCTCCCAGGCACAGCTTTTGAACTTCGAACCGCAGAACGGTATGCTGGTGCTCGTCTACGGACGCGCCACGATCTATGAGCGGGACGGCGCGTTCCAGCTCTACGCTGACTATATGAAGCCCTTCGGCGCGGGTGCCGCGCAGATGGCGTTTGACGCGCTCTACAAAAAGCTGGAGGCCGAGGGGTTGTTTGCGCCCGAGCGCAAGCGCCCGCTGCCCGCCGTACCGAGGTGTATCGGCGTTGTCACGAGCAAGACCGGCGCAGCGTGGCAGGACGTGCAGAACGTCATTGGCCGTCGCTGGCCGATGGTAAAATTGCTGCTGGCCCCCGTCAGCGTGCAGGGCATCGAGGCTGAAAAGAGTATCGTGGACGGCATCCGCAGGCTGGACCGAGACCCGCGGCCCGACCTGATCCTGGTCACCCGCGGCGGCGGCAGCAAAGAGGATCTCTGGGTGTTCAACTCCGAGCGTATCGCCCGCGCGGCAGCCGCCTGCCGCAGGCCGGTGGTCTCGGCGGTAGGGCATGAGATCGACACTTCGATTCTGGACTATGTTGCCGACCTGCGCGCGCCGACACCGTCCGCCGCGGCGGAGCTCTGCGTGCCCGATCAGGGGGATGTACGGCAGAAAATATTCATTTTGCAGCAAAATATTCAAAAAAATATACAGAATTGCTGCAATCTATGCTATAATAGGTTTAACCAGCTGGCCACGGCGCAGCTTTTGCAGCGTCAGCACCAGCAGTTAGACCGCCGCGGGCAGGAGCTTGCCATTGCGCAGGCCGCTGTCCGGCAGGCCGCACAGCGCCATGTGCAGGATGCCCGGCGCAGCCTGCAAAGCGCCGCTGCGGTGGCGGAATCCTGCGATGACGTCATCTCCTTGTCGCTGGACTGCTTGTATTCCTCTGCGGTCTGCCCAACAGGAACCACCGCTTCCTGAGGCATCACCGTGGATTTCGAATCGGCCCACGCCACCAATGCCTGCGCGTTCGACACCGGGTACCCTGGCACGCCTGAAGCATTGACCGTGACCAACAGCAGTTGGCCTGAATCCTTATACGTTTTCGCACCGGAAACGGCGATGACCTGCTTGCCGGAAACCTCCCCGAGCACATTCTGCGTCGGGCCGGGCACCTGCACCACATACGCGCTGGGCATAATCAACACCAATACGCACAGTACCGCCACCAACGGTCCTGCAAGATAACGCCATGAACGCGCGGACAGCCAACCTTCCGCGCCTATCAGCCATCGTTTGACACGTCCCGGAGCGCCGCTACGTGTGTTTTTGCCGTGAATTCGTCGTGTTTCCTTCATCTTGGGCATACCTCCCATAACATAGTATGGAACCAACCAAACTTGAAAAAACGCTTAGGAAAAGGCAGGGCCGGCATGGACGAGAACGCGATCCGCCAATGGTTTATCGATTGTTTCGGACCAATTCAAGGCGAGATGGCATGGAACCAGTTTTCCAACATGCCGGAAGAGTTGCGCGACCAGTTGATGAGTCAGGATGTGAGCAAGCTTCCCAAGCCGGCCGAGGTCAGGTCGATGATGCAGGCGTTCACTGCGGGCGGGCTCAACACTTTCGGAGACATCCAGCACATCACCGAGGAAGGTCCAATCAACGTCAAACTGGCGAAATCATTGGCATTGCAGCAGGCCAATGGCGAAGGATCGGAAACCAGTGTGAGCGCGGAGTACGGCGAGATGGCCCGGCGAGCCATCAGCGAGGCGAATCTGTGGCTTGACACCGCTTGCGAATTCAACCCCGCGCAAGGCGAAACGCAGGTGCTTACCCGCGCAGGCTGGGTGGAAGGATGCATCGATTCCTGGGCGCAGTTTGCATCCCCGATTGCCGAGTCGATGAGCGACGCTCTGGCTTCGATTTTGTCACAGCGTTTCGGCGATTCCGAATTCCATACGGAAATTTCCGGCATTTTCGCCGGTCCGGTGCAGATTCCGATTCCCGATGATATGAAAGATCCGGCAAAACTCATGCGTTTCGTCGGCAATACGTCGTTCGCCATGCAGCTGGGACGTGCCGCCGGCGATTTGTCGCATGAGGTGCGCGGCAGTTTCGACCAAAGCATTTCGTTGCTGAAGAATCCGGCTGGAGGCCTGATCGTGCAGAATGTCGTCGAATATGCGAAATCCTTGGAAATCGACGTGAACGAAGTAATGAGCTATCTTGCACTGCAAGAGCTCGCCCATTCGCGCCTGTACGCTTCCGTGCCGTGGCTGATGCCACGCTTCGAGGCGCTGTTGGGCAAGTATGCCCGTGGCACCAGCATCGATTTGGACGCCATGGAGGAGCAGATCCGCGATGCGCAGTCCGTCGACCCGGATTCCATGGCCGACGCGGTGAACATCACCAAGGTGGCGTTCCCTGACACGCCTGAACAACAGCAGGCCATGAAATCGCTGGAGAATCTGCTCGCCTTGGTAGAGGGTTGGGTAGACACCGTAGTGTGGCGCGCCGGCATGGCTCATATTCCGCATATCGAACAGCTTCGTGAGATGCTCCGCCGCGAGCGCGCCATCGGAGGTCCTGCGGAACGCACCTTCGAAAGCCTGATCGGCTTGCAATTACGCCCGAAGCGCATGCGTGAAGCGGCCGCATTGTGGGATAACATCTGCGCTACGGAAGGCGCGCAGGCACGAGACGCGAAATGGTCACATCCCGATCTACTGCCGCAACTGCCGAATGATGACGATGACAACACCTCACAGTCGCAGAACAACGGATCGTCGGAAAACACGGAAAATACGACGTTAGCCGCTTCCAATGCCACCGATATGGCGTCGCAGCCCCTTGGCGACGCCGATGGCATGACCATCGATTGGGATGCCGAACTCAGCAAGCTGCTTGACGAGGAAGAGCACAAGGGCGGCGAATCCGATACCAATGGCAGCGACTCTGACGATTCCGCAGAATCCGGCAGCAACAACGATACCGACGCCGAGTAATCGCGCTATTCCGTTAGCAGTATCAGCGGAAGAAGCGCGACACCCGTCGTGCCCTTTCACCCTCATTGCCTTCACGGGTACGCGCATATGAGACGTCAAGCGTGTCTTCGGCGCGCGTCACGGCCACATACATGAGCCGGCGTTCCTCCTCAAGCACGTCGTCATCCTGCGGCAACCCATACGGTATGAGTCCTTCCGAGCAGCCGATAAGGAACACGTGCTTGAATTCCAAACCTTTGGACGCGTGGATAGTGGAAATGGTCACGCCGCTCAGATCCGCGCCGACGCCCAATGCCTCCAACATGGCCAGTCTGGTCTGCGTGTCGTCGGAAAGTGCGGAATTCTGCCATCCGCTATCCCTGCGCACGCGATATCTCAAATGCTGTTCGGCCAATGCCTTGCACAGGATTTTCTGCTGCGCGTTGACTCTGGTGAGAATCGCGCAATCGGCCGGCGACTCCCCCGCATCCACCAGTTTGCGGATGCGCGCCGCCACACCTTGCGCTTCCTCCCAATCGCTGCCATATATGGTTTCCACGACCCTCCGTCCTTTGCTCCTTTCAGAGCTGAGCTTCAGATAATCGGCCCGCTGCGGCGATGCCGCAAGCACACGATTGGCATAGTTGACGATCTGCGGCGTGGAACGGTAGTCGTTGTTCAGATTGATGTCAGCGGTGAGCGGACCGAATTCCGAATCGAAGTTGAGCAGACTGTAGCTACTTGCGCCCGCGAACGAGTAGATGGTCTGCGCCGGATCGCCCACCACGCAAATATTGCGGTTTGAGCCGAGCCATCGGGTGAGCAGACGGTGCTGCAATGGCGAAACGTCCTGGTACTCGTCGACGGTAAGCCATCTGATGTTGGAGCGGATAGCTGAGGCCACTTCCTCGTCGCTTTCCATCAGATGACAAACGATCAGCAGAATATCGTCGAAATCGATTTCGTTGCGGTTGGTTTTTTCTGCCTCATACGCTTTGTATACGTCTACGAATTGGCTTGGTTCGAGGCCTGATGGCGGCTGCCGATGCGTTGCCGCGCAAACCCGCGCGTAATCTTCCGGTGCGATCAGTGAGATTTTGCACCAGTTGATTTCCGCTTGCAAGTTACGTATGGTGTCGTCATCCACTTGGAAGGTGGTGACGCGGCGCAGCGAGCGCTCCACCAGTTCACGTGGATTTCTGGAAATGAACGGCATCGGCCCCTCGCATACGTCCGGCCACACTTGGCGTAGCTGATGGAGGGCCGCGGAGTGGAAGGTGGCTGCTTTGACGTCGGCTGCGACATCGAGTTTCGATAGGCGGCTACGCATTTCCGCCGCCGCTTTGACGGAGAATGTGACTGCGATCGTGCTTCGTGGATTCCACGCTTTGGTGGCGCACGCATAGGCGATTCTGCGGGTAACGGTTCGCGTCTTGCCCGCGCCCGCGCCCGCGATGATGCGCACTGGACCGTCCACGGCCGTTGCGGCCGCCCTTTGCGCCTCATCCAATCCGTCAAGAATCTCTTCCGCTGTTGCACTCATACGTTCCATTGTGGCAGATTGCCATCGCCATGTGACGATTTGCCCGCGGTTCACCTGCAGTTTTACTGGCAAGTCGGCAACGCTTCGCCCCTATTGTGTATTAAGGTTGGAATTGTGACCGAACGAAGCAAATTTATGATAGCTGCCCTGACGAGTGCGGCGATGCCGAACGCCGCCATTGCGGGCGCGCGTGCCAGCGAACAGACCAACCCGACCGACGAGGGGTACGGCGTCGACCATGCCGTGGTTCAGGATGCAGCGGGCAAGCTGTATGACGTGTTCGCATCCAACACGCCTGAAGGCCGTAAGCGTCTTGCCGGTCGCGTGCGCGCTGCGCAGACGCTCTCGCAAGCCCGCGAATTAGGCGGATTGGGTTTTGCCGTCGATAGCATAGTAGCTTTTTCAAACGGCGATTTGAAGCATTCCGCCACTGGAGATACGTCCGTGCTGGTGGCCACCCACCATGTGGGTCAGGCGCGGCCGTTGGAGCTGCTGACTTTGGATGATTGTTCCAGCGTAGGCACCGCTTTGGGCGCGATTCATCGCCTTCGTCCCGACTTCCTGCAGGAAGCGGGCTATCCGACGTTTGTCACCGGCCAGATTCGCGCTCAGCTGACCGCTTGGATCAAGCGCCTGCGTCAGGCTGGTCATGTTCCGCAGGAGATCACCACTAGTTGGGCGAATATTCTTGAGACCGACGGCCTGTGGTCGTTCTCCACTTGCCCGGTGCATGGCGGGTTGCGTGACGGCGATGTGCTTTTTTCCGGTTCGTCCATCACCGCGGTCACGAATTGGCAGGATATGCAGGTCAACGATCCTGCCCGCGATTTGGCTTGGATTTTCGCCAAGCTTGACGAGAACCACCGCAATGCCTTGCTTTCCGCATACGGTCGCATGTTGGGCAATCGTTTGGATGATCTGATTATGCTGCGGGCCAATCTGTGGCTGCAGATGGAGCAGGTCGGCGATTTTATTTCCGCTTTGAACAAGGCAGACAACGCCAAGATTATGCAATTCAAGGCGCAGGTGGAACGCCTGGCCCACCAGTTGGGTGTCGCCACAGCGAAGAATCGCGTGCAAACTGAAACGAAGCAGGAGTCCAAGGATCGCCCCCAGCGCCCGCCGAGCACAATCACCGTAGGCACGTTGCTGAACGAATCGGAGCGTCGCCGTAACGCGGCCGCACAGCAGAATGATTCCGACACGACCGGCGAACGTCATGTTGACGCTGTGGATATGGATGATTCCACTGGCGATTTCGACGCGACCGGCGATTTCGACGTGACCGGCTCCCAGCCGGTCCGCAAGACGAAGGAAATCGTCAACGACGCGACGGAAGCGTTCGCACCGGCCGGAACCCAGCAATCACAAGCACCGTCCGGCAATACGAATGAACATGAGGCGACCTCGGTCAGCACTTTCATTCCGGAACATTCCGCAAAAGAACGGCACGAATCCATGCCGTCAAGTTCCACCATGGTAATCAGCAGGCTGGAAACGGCCGACGACAACGACGATACGAACGAGGAATCGATTCCCGCATCGCACAGCGAGGCCGCGACAGTACTCATTCCACTGTTGGAGCGAGATGAGGCGACCATGCAGAAAGCGCAGGCGCAGATCAATCAGTGGGAGGCGGAAGACGCCACCGATGAGAAGCCACGCGTAGAATAGGCGCACATAACCCGTACATACACGTGCGCATGCATTGCGCATTATCACGAAGGAGCATCCATGGATATTGAACTCGGCATTCAGAATGTGGCCCGCACCGTCACCTTCAGCACCGAACAGAGCGCCGATGAGGTCAACGCGGCCATCGCCGACGCCGTGGAGAACGGCAAGACCATCAATCTGACGGACGACAAGGGTCGTCGCATCGTGGTGCCGGCAGGCTCGCTCGGCTACGCCATCATCGGTTCCGAAACCAAGCACGCCGTCGGTTTCGGCAACCTCTGACCCGTTCGCATCACCAGATTTCAGCTTCGAACTGAAACACACGTTTTCGACGTAACAAGAAAAGCCAGACGTTCGCGCCTGGCTTTTCCATTTTGGGCGATCAACTCGTTTCTGGTTTCATATCTCAATTACGCGTCGATGATTGCGTTTCGGTTTTTTATTTTCGCCTTCGACGATTCTTTGCTCAAGAGGACGCCTCGATTGATGATTTCCTGAACCGTTTCGTCGCTGGTGAGGTTCTCCCCCAGCGCGTTCGGCTTGCCTTTGCCGTGCCAGTCGGATCCGCCAGTCACCAGCAGGTCGTGCCGGCGCGCAATGGTGAGCAGACGTTCACGCTGTTCTGATGGATTGCCGCGATGCCACACTTCCAAACCGTCCAAGCCTTCGGTGATGAGAGATTCGATTTGCCGGTCGGTCAGTAATGTCCGATTGCGCCGGGGGTCTCCGGCGTGGGCGATCACCACCACCCCGCCCGCACCCTTGACCGCGGCCACCACGTCGTGCGTGGTCGGCGACGGCGTGGGAATGTAATATTTCGACGTTGCGCTCACCGCATCGGCGAAAGCGTCGGATCGTGTTTCATACACGCCGGCAGCCACCAATGCGTCGGCGATATGCGGCCGGCCTATCGTGGTGCGTTTGCCTTCACGCACCTGCGCGAGCACATCATCCCACGTAATCGGAAAATCCTGCGCCATCAGTTCGACCATGCGCTTGGTTCTACGCAGTCGCGCCTCGCGGGTGGACGCGAACATCTCGCTGATATCGGCGTTCAGCGGATCATATTGGAATGCGAGCATGTGCACGGATACGCTCTCATCGACGGCAGTGATTTCCGTACCGCGTAACAACGGCAATCTGACCTCCCGCGAAGCAGCCAACGCATCCTGCCAACCGGAGGTCGTGTCATGATCGGCAATCGCAACACCATGCAATTGCAATGCTCTCGCTTCCTGCAACAACGCACGCGGCGTTTCCGTACCGTCGGAAAAAACGGTATGGCAGTGAATGTCCCAACCTTCAGCGGGCGGTGCCGCAGTGCCTACGCGAATCATGTATCCATCGTAAGCTGTTTTTGGCGCGACTCGGCACAATACCGCGTAAACTAGGCGATGACAACGTTTGTATTTTGATTCAAGGATGCACGATGAGCGATTTTTCCGGCGAACAGGTTGCCGAAGCCACTCTCGACGATGATTATACGAAGCCGCGCGGTTGGCGGCATACCGTGACATGGACGTATCTAGTCATGCTGATCGCCTCGGCGGTAGCGCTGGTCGTATCGTTCGTGCTTTCCGCCGAGACACTGAAATTGGCGCGCAATCCCGGTCAGAAGCTCAGCTGTGATGTGAATGCCGTGATGTCGTGTTCCGCGGTTGCGGAATCGTGGCAGGCTGAGGTTGTGAAGTTCGCCGGTTTGAGTTTCCCGAATGCGTTCTTCGGCATCGCCGCGGAATCAGTGTTCGTAACGATCGCGGTGATCGGTTTGACGAAGGTCGCCGTGCCCCGCTGGTTTGCGTTGTGCACATGGCTGGGTGGATTGGCCGCGCTGGCTTATTCGTATTGGCTGACCTCGCAGTCGTTGTTTGTGATCAACGCGCTATGCCCGTGGTGTCTGTGCCTGATGTTCTCCACCACCGTGCAGTTCATGGCGTTGTCTCATGCCACGGCAGTGGTTCAGGAGATTCCGGCCAAGCGCGAGGGCGTACGCACCTACTACCGTCTTAATTACGATCTGATGGTCGATGCCTTATGGATCGTGACATTGATTGTGATCATTCTCGTCGAAGACGGCCCCCTGCTGTTCAGTTGACGTCAAGTAACGTCCAATCAGCAGTAGGGATTCACTCGCCTACAAGAGAAGCCGACTGGAAACAGCCGGCTTCTTTCTTTTGCGTATCCGCAAATTTCAGTGTTATGCGCAAAACCTTACAGCAGTTCGATTTTGCCGACGATGGTGGCCGATCCGGTGAGTTTCACGTCGTTATCGGTCACGTCGACGCGCAGGGTGCCGCCACGCACGGTGATCGTCCAATGGTCGATGCCGGTTTTGGCACGCAACGTGATGGCGGTGGCGCACAGGCCGGTTCCGCACGACAGGGTTTCGCCGCAGCCGCGTTCGTTGACGCGCATGGTGGCGTTGCCCTCGTTGTCGCCTTCGCTTTGCTCGTCGATGCGCACGAACTCAACATTCTGGTCGCTTTCGATTCGGGGCGCGACCACCGGCTTGGTCACCAAATCAAGCTGTTCCACCGTCGGCAGGCTGGAGAACGCGTCTTCGATGACGGCCACCACATGCGGATTGCCCATGTCCACGAACGTGCCGCGTGCGGAACCGGCCGTGCCGGGAATCGTCACTTCGTATCCATCAAGATCGCCACGCTTCCATGAACCCATCTCAACCTGGAACACGTCCTTGCCAAGAGTCGGCACATCGCCAAGTGAAGTCAGAACCTTCACACCGGCACGGGTGCCGAGACGGAACGGTTCACCGCCCGGCTGACCGGCAATACCCTGCCGTTGCGCGAACAGAGTGATCGCACGCGTGCCGTTGCCGCACATCTCAGCCAACGAACCATCCGCGTTGCGGTAGTCCATGAACCAATCCGCATTGTCGGCAGCACAAACGGCAATCTGCTTGTCGTTCAAATCGGACACCGCCTGCGGATGAGTAAGGCGGATCAAGCCATCGCCACCGATACCGAAATGACGGTCGCACAGGAATCGCACTTCATCGGCGGTAGGCTCGTACGTGCCTTCGGCGTCCAGATACACCACGAAATCGTTGCCGGTGGCGTGTGCTTTGTAAACAATGCTTGGAATGCTCATACCGATTCACTCTACACGCGGTAGGCTATTGAAGAAGTTGGACGCAACACGTGTGCATTATGTTGCAGTATGTTTGCGTGCGGAACAAGGGAGGACGTATGACTTCAACGGCACCAATCGGCGTTTTCGATTCCGGTTTGGGCGGGATTTCCGTGGCGCGCGAAATCCGCCGCGATATGCCGAACGAACGCGTGCTGTATTTTGGCGATTCCGCGAACGCTCCGTACGGAACCAAATCACCTGAACAGGTACGCAAGCTGTCCGACGCCATTGTGAAACGTTTCGTGGAGCAGGGAGTGAAAGCGGTTGTCATCGCTTGCAATACCGCCACTTCCGCCGCAGCCAACGAGTTGCGCGACAAATACGACATTCCGATCATTGGCATGGAACCAGCGCTGAAGGTGGCGTGCGATCGAGGCCATGGCAATCGTCAGCGTGTCATCGTCGCAGCTACTCCCCTGACGTTGCGGGAACGCAAGTTCGCCGTGCTGATGGATCGTTTCAAAACAGACCATACGATCTTTCCGGAACCCTGCCCCGGTTTGGTGGAGATCGTTGAGCACGGCCAACTCGACGATCACGATGTTGTGATGCACACGCTGCACCAGTATTTCGACCAGTATGATTTGTCGACGATCGATTCGGTAGTGCTTGGCTGCACGCATTTCGTGTTTTACCGCGACTATTTCCGCGAACTGCTGCCCGACACAGCGGCAATCATCGACGGCAACGAAGGTACCGTGCGCCATCTTGGCGTAGTGCTCGAATCGTTGGGCAAACTCTCTCCGGAAGACGCGGACGGTGGTATCGAGCTGGCCAATTCCGACACTTCCACACAAATCGCGCAATTAGCGCAATCGCTGCTTGATCGCTGAGCGCGAATGTTCCGATAGACCGCGTAAAGTCGATTGAAACCCGCAAAAGGGACGAACGGCGAAAGGACAGGACGCATATGGCTCACAGGACGGCAATGATCGACGTCGGCGGCGGTTTCCGTGCGATTTACGGTGCGGGCGTGATGGACCGCATGCTTGAGGACGGCATCAGCGTCGACCACTGCTATGGTGTTTCCGCCGGCAGCGCCAACATGGTTTCGTTCATCGCGAAGCAGCATGGGCGCAACCACACGTTCTACACGCAGTACGCGTTCCGCAAGGAATACGCGAGCTTCGACAGCTATGTCAAGAACCATAATTTCGCCAACCTCGATTACGTGTATAGCACGCTCAGCAATCATGATGGCGAAAATCCGGTTGACTACGCGGCTTTCGAAGCCAACCCGACCGGTTTCACCGTGGTTGCGTGCAACGCCGAAGACGGCTCCACGAAGTATTTCGGCAAATCCGACGTGGGCTACGACAATTTCGACATCCTGAAGGCGTCATCAGCGGTGCCGGTAGCTTGCGAACCGTATGCGATCGATGGCATTCCCTATTACGATGGCGGCATCGCCGATCCGATTCCGGTGCAGAAGGCCATCGATGACGGCCACGACCGCATCGTGGTGATACTCACCCGTCCGAAAGACACCGTACGCGAACAGAAGAGGGACATCGGCCCCGCCAGGATTTTGAGGCGCACGCATCCACAAGCCGCGGAAAAACTGCTCAACCGCTACCAGACGTACAACGACGAAGTGGCGCTGGCCAAGGAATACGAGCAGGACGGCCGCGTGCTCATCCTCGCGCCGGAAAGCCTGTACGGCCTGAACACGTTGAGCAAGTCGTTCGAAGGTTTGGAACGCATGTACCGCGCGGGCTATGCGGCGGCCGAGGCCATCCCCGCATTCCTAGAAAGCTGAAGATAACGTCCATATCCAACGCCTGCCAGCGGTTCGTTTTCAAATTGAGACATGACACGAAAATTTTATAAAACTCCCATATTATGTCCTATTGTTTTTTCGTCGACATAATCGGCGGAAAAGTCGACATTAAAGGAGAATGAAATGAAGAACAACACATTCCGGCGTCTGCTGGCCATGGCCGCGGCGGGTGCCATGCTGACGTCGATCGCCGCATGCGGATCGTCTTCCAACGATGACACAGCCTCCAACGGCTCCGATAGCACCTCGCTGATTTCAGTGAACAACAGCGAACCGCAGAACGGTCTAATTCCAAGCGACACCAACGAAATGGGCGGCGGCAGAGTTATTCGATACCTGTTCGAAGGTCTGGTGAGCTTCGACGCAAAGGGCAAGCAACATCTCGAAGTCGCCGAGAGTATCACCCCGAACGAGGATGCCACCAAGTACACAATCAAGTTGAAGAAAGGCTGGAAGTTCACCAACGGCGAGGCGGTAACCGCCCATTCCTTCGCCGACACCTGGAGTTTCGCCGCCAACGTGAAGAACGCGCAGAAGACCGCAAGCCGATTCTCCACCATCAAGGGCTATGACGAACTGCAGGATCCGAACGTCGATCCGAAGGCCACACTTTCCGGTCTTTCCACCCCGGACGACTACACGCTGGTCGTCGAGCTGAACAAGCCTGATTCCGTATTCCCGACCAAGCTCGCGCACCAATCCATGTTCCCGCTGCCAAGCGTGGCATTTAAGGACATCAAGAAGTTCGGCCAGGCTCCGATTGGCAATGGTCCGTACAAGTTCAAGTCCTGGTCCCACGACAAGAACATCATCGTCGTACCAAACAAGGATTATAAGGGCAGCCGCAAGGTGTCCAACAAAGGCATCGAATACCGCGTCTACACGAATGAGGATTCCGCTTACTCCGACGTGCTGTCTGGCAACCTCGACGTGATGGATCAGATTCCACAGTCTGCGGTGAAGACCTTCCGTCAGGATTCCAGCGTGATCGCCTACAGCCAGGCAGGATCCTCGTTCCAGTCCTTCATCATTCCGGAACGTCTTGAGCATTTCGGCAACGACGAAGAAGGCCAGTTGCGTCGTCAGGCCATTTCCATGGCCATCGACCGCGACCAGATCGTCAAGAAGGTTTACAACAACACGAAGACCCCGACCACCGATTTCACTTCACCGCTCGTCCCCGAATATGTGAAGAAACTGGAACAGAACGGCAGCAACCTGAAATACAACGCTTCCAAGGCCAAGGAACTCTGGAAGAAAGCCAATGCCATCAAGCCATGGTCCGGCAACTTCCGAATCGCCTATAACGCCGATGGCGGCCATAAGGAATGGGTCGATGCCGTGTGCAACCAGATCAAGAACACACTCGACATCGACGCCGCTGGCGAGCCGTACGCCACGTTCAGCGACGTGCGTAACCAGGTGACCAACCGCACCATCAAAACCGCGTTCCGTGCCGGCTGGATGCTGGATTACCCGTCCGCTGAAGATTATCTCAATCCGCTATATGCCTCCAGCTCCGCTGACGGTCATGGTTCGAACGATGGTGATTACAAGAGTGCGGAATTCGACGAGCTCCTGAATGCCGCACTTGCCCAGACCGACGTAAAGAAGCGGACCGAGGACTTCACCAAGGCGCAGGAAGTGCTGGCCAAGGATCTTCCGGTGATTCCGCTGTGGAACGACAACGTCGCCGCCGCGTCCGCGACGAACGTGAAGAACGTGTCGTTCGATTACACCAATCTGCCTACCTACAACACCATCACTAAGTGATGTTTCTGGCCGGCGGACGAACGATTCGCCGGCCATATAGGGAGCTCAAGCACAGTGGGGTTCGAATCCTTCATGGATTCGAACCCCACTGTACTTTTGTGGCTTGTTTGCCGGTTTGCCACTACAGCATCAACTCTGCACGTAGCTACCCTTCGGAGACTTCCAACCGCAGTTCATCATCTCGCTATTGAACACCATTGCGCCTTCACCATGAGCCGGAACGACGATCATACCGCCATCGCCATGATGACGGGCGACACCATCCAGCGCCGCCTTCGCAGCCTCGACCGGCTCTTCCTTGGCGTACAGAACACGATCGGAAACCTGATGCGCAGCGACTTCCTTGACGAACGCCTCACCGATGCCGGTGCAGGAGATCGCGACGGAATCGTTGTTGGCATAGGTACCACAGCCCGGCAGAGGCGAATCGCCGACACGTCCCGGCATCTGGTTGGTAATGCCACCGGTGGAGGTGCCGGCAGCGATGTTGCCGGACGAGTCACGGGCGACAGCGCCGATGGTGCCATGCTTCTCCCACTCATCGCCGTTGGATTGCGCCTCGCGCAAGGATTCCTGACGTGCCGGAGTGATGAAATAATCACTGTCGCACAGTTCGATTCCCCACTCCTTGAGCAAATCATTACCAGGCTTGGCAAACATGACATGCTTGGTCTTTTCCTTGATGGCACGCGCTACGTTGATCGGATTCTTAGACGTGGTCAGACCGCACGCGGAACCAACCTCGCCATCGACACCGGTCATCAGGCAGGAATCCATGGATACGATGCCTTCACTCGTCAATGCAGCGCCACGACCAGCGTTGAACTCCGGAGCATCCTCCATAACACGGATAGCCGCGCACACGGCATCCTCCGCCGGAGCCCCCTGCTCCAGCAACGCATAGCCAGCTTCAAGAGCCCTGTTCAAATCCTGCTCCACCTGGGCACGACGTTCCGGCGTATCCTTTTTGCCACGATTGCCGGCACCCGCGTGAATCACCAGCAGAATCCCGTCCGGATCAGCTTGGGCGATGTGGACCGTCGACTGAGGCAGTGCAGCTTCGTTCATTGATATCTTCTCCACTCCATTTTTGTTGATTATTCGCAGATATCTTACGTCGTCCTTCGATAAGAAATGACCGAACACGCAAAAATACGTCAATTAGACCGCGTAAAGTCGATTGAAACCCGCAAAAGGGACGAACGGCGAAAGGACAGGACGCATATGGCTCACAGGACGGCAATGATCGACGTCGGCGGCGGTTTCCGTGCGATTTACGGTGCGGGCGTGATGGACCGCATGCTTGAGGACGGCATCAGCGTCGACCACTGCTATGGTGTTTCCGCCGGCAGCGCCAACATGGTTTCGTTCATCGCGAAGCAGCATGGGCGCAACCACACGTTCTACACGCAGTACGCGTTCCGCAAGGAATACGCGAGCTTCGACAGCTATGTCAAGAACCATAATTTCGCCAACCTCGATTACGTGTATAGCACGCTCAGCAATCATGATGGCGAAAATCCGGTTGACTACGCGGCTTTCGAAGCCAACCCGACCGGTTTCACCGTGGTTGCGTGCAACGCCGAAGACGGCTCCACGAAGTATTTCGGCAAATCCGACGTGGGCTACGACAATTTCGACATCCTGAAGGCGTCATCAGCGGTGCCGGTAGCTTGCGAACCGTATGCGATCGATGGCATTCCCTATTACGATGGCGGCATCGCCGATCCGATTCCGGTGCAGAAGGCCATCGATGACGGCCACGACCGCATCGTGGTGATACTCACCCGTCCGAAAGACACCGTACGCGAACAGAAGAGGGACATCGGCCCCGCCAGGATTTTGAGGCGCACGCATCCACAAGCCGCGGAAAAACTGCTCAACCGCTACCAGACGTACAACGACGAAGTGGCGCTGGCCAAGGAATACGAGCAGGACGGCCGCGTGCTCATCCTCGCGCCGGAAAGCCTGTACGGCCTGAACACGTTGAGCAAGTCGTTCGAAGGTTTGGAACGCATGTACCGCGCGGGCTATGCGGCGGCCGAGGCCATCCCCGCATTCCTAAAAAGCTGAGCACTACCCTCATATGAACACTCCAGCCGATAGCAACACGCGTGAAAACGCCAACACGAACACCGACATCAGCATCACCGCAAATGCCACGGGATTCAGCACGAAAACACTGAACCCGCAGATTCTGGTGACCTTGTGGAACGTGGAGCGTTTGGGCTCGTTCTCCGCGGTCGCGCGTGAAACCGGATGGTCGCAACCGGCCATCAGCCAGCAGATCCGCAAGATCGAACGTGAACTTGACGCAAAACTCGTGCAGCGCACGTCGCATGGCGTGGAATTGACTCCGATCGGCCGTATTCTGGCACGTCACGGGCAGCTTATCGACAATCGCGTCACCCAAGCCGTCAAAGATGTGGAAGAGTACCAGCGCAACGGATCGACGCATATTCGTTTGGTCGCTCCCCCATCGGTATGTTCGTCGTTCGTGGCACGCGTGCTCGTGCATATCAGCAAAACGTCCGACATTCGCGTGAGCCTCATGCAGATGGAGCCGCCTGAGGCCATGGAGGCGTTGGAACAGGGGCTTGCCGATTGCGCGATCATCTTCCAATACAATTCACTCCCCGCTTTGGCCGGACCGGACGATTTGGAAGTCGCTCCTTTCGGTGTCGATCCGCTGATGCTGCTGATCGGCGCGAACAATGCGATCGCGCGCCAGTACGAAAGCTCGCACCTGCCGGTCCAATTGGTTTCGGCACGCAGCGAACAGTGGATCGCCGGCTGCGAAACCTGCCAGGCGAATCTGGTGTCGTTGGCGCGTGCCGCCGGCTTCACACCGGAAATCACACATTCGACCGACGATTTTTGGGCCACGCAGAATCTGGTGGAAGTTGGCATGGGCGTCTCGATCATATCTCGCTTAGCCACAACCGCTGGAATCCAACCCGATTTGGCCGCACTGCCAATCGCCGACAACAACGCATTCCGCACAGTCTGTTTCGTCACAAGAAAAGCGGACGACCGACCGGCAGTGACCCGCGTCAAAGACGAAATCGAAAGGGCATCACACCAGTATTTGGAAAACATTTGATTCATCGTTTGATATCCGTGCTTATTCGCAATCGCGGAATACTGCAGCAAACAATTGTTTCCGGTATTTTGCTATATCATCATAATCAGATTAATAATTGAATAGCAAAAGCATCTGATATAAGAAAACTTCATAACAGTCTTTGCTTTCAGTACAAGAACACACTGTTCGTGCAAGCATCGGTACGTCATGCTGGAACCATGGAAGAAATCATGGAAATGAAGCATCGTACCGGTTCCGGCTTTGACGCCGACGCCATCGACCACACCACCGCAGCCGATCTTGCCGCAGTCGGCTCCGACAAGTGGACACGCTACCCCGGCTGCATCGGCGCGTTCATCGCCGAAATGGACTACGGCCTGGCTCCCTGCATCCAAGAAGCCATCGACAACGCCTGCGACCATTGCAAACTCGGCTACATTCCCGAACCCTGGAAACAGCGCGTGGCAGCAGCATGCGCAGGATGGCAACGCTCGCATTACGGATGGGATGTCGATCCGAGCATTATTCGCGTGGTTCCCGACGTACTCGAAGCTTATGAGATTTTCTTGCGTGAACTGGTCGGTGCGGGCAACAGCGTGATCGTGCCGACGCCTGCCTACATGCCGTTTTTGAGCGTTCCGAAACTGTACGACGTTGACGTGATCGAAATCGAAATGCTGCAAAGCGGCGACGCCGAAACCGGAGAGGCGCAATGGGTGTTCGACTTCGACGCCATCGAACGCGCGTTTGCGGCCGGATGCCATGCGTTCGTGCTCTGCAACCCGCACAACCCGATCGGCAAAGTGCTCACCTTGGAAGAGGAGCTGCGTCTGAGCGATCTTGCGGCACAGTATGACGTGCGTATTTTCAATGATGAGATTCATGCGCCGTTCGTGTTTGAGGGCAAGCACATTCCGTTCCCCACCATCAGCGAGCAGGCCGCATTACAGTCGATGACCGCTACCAGCGCGTCGAAATCGTTCAATATTCCGGGCACGAAGTGCGCGCAGGTGCTGCTTACCAATCCTGCGGATCGTGACATGTGGGCAGTCAAGGCGGAGTGGAGCGAACATCAGACCGCCACCATCGGCGCAATCGCCACCACCACCGCATATAACGAAGGCGACCTGTGGTTCCAGGATGCGTTTGCCTATGTGCGCAGGAATTTGGCGTTGTTCGACGAGCAGATGCGTGAAAGGTTCGCCGGCGTCGGCTATATCAAACCGCAGGGCACATATATCGCATGGCTTGATTTCTCGCCGCTTGGCATCGACGATCCGGCCGCATACTTCCTTGAGAAGGCGCAAGTGGCGTTGACCGACGGGCGTTCATGCGGCGAGACCGGTGCCGGATGCGTGCGCGTGAACATAGCAATGCCGTATCCGCTGCTGGTCGAATGCCTGGACCGCATGTTCAACGCATTGCACGCCGACGGATTATTGTAGGCTTCGCCACATATTCAGTGTTTTCCTCAACCAACGGCAGCATAACGGTGAACGTCATGCCCTTCCCCACTTCGTTGTCCACCGTTATGGTGCCGTTGGAAATCTGCATACTATCGACATGCGATGGGAGGATGACATGCGTTTGAACGTGAGTACCAGCATTGAGACGGCCGCCTGCGAAATAGCCGGCGATGATCTGCTGTTCTTGGGATTTCACGGATTCAGCAATGATGAAAATGAGATGATCCGCATTATTGATGCGATTTATGATGTTCCGAAGCGAGACGCATCTTCAACGGACAACTCCATTGCTCCTGCCCAGCATCCGAATTATCTGTCGTTCCAAGGCACGTACGAACGTCCTTACATCGGAAGCTACTACTGGTATCCAGATGGATGTTCCGTAGAAGAGCGTCGACGTGAGTGCAGTGCCGTAGGCGACGCCGTCGTACGATTGCTGGATTCGCCCGCATACGCGCATTTCCGCAAGGTACTGATCGGGTTTTCGCAGGGCGGATACCTGTCGTATCGCATGGTTGCGGAACATCCCGATGCGTTCGACATGGCGATTCTGATGAGCCCATCATTCAAAGGCGAAACCGCTGAGCCTTTGCCCGCGACCGGACGCACGCGATTCGCACTCTGCTACGGCAGCGAAGACCGCACAATTCCTTTAGCCGACCAACAGTGCGCGCACAACAAACTTGCGCAAACCGGCAATCTCACGTATTTCGAATATCCGGGAATGGGCCACGGCATCTGCGATCAGGAAATTCGTGACCTACGCGCCTGGCTGGGATTGTGATATGCGCTGCGTGAGGAGTTCTGCGCATCTGAGACTCCGCACGCGTGCCCATAAACTCGTTTTCACCCCCTCGGATTGTCATTGAAACCAACTCGGAACTCTTGATACACCCTAATCGTCGAAATTTATGGACATATACCCAGTTCATCTGAACTGAACCGCGATATCTGGCTTATATATGGCAGATTTGGCATCTTGACCGGAAGTTTCTCGCTTATATATGGCACATGCCCTTCGAGAAAAGCCACTTAGGGGGCATGTTTTTGGCGCTTTTCGCACGTACACCTGCCATATATAAGCGAGAAGCCTCCGTACGAACCTCAAAATCTGCCATATATAGGCGAGATAGGCGGCATAATTAAGCATTTTCCCTCACTGATGAGCCGCAGAACAAACCAGACGACCGAAGTTTTACGATGTTATGTACGTCAAGCTCACCACGAACATCTCTCCACATATGTCGCAACAATATGGTCAGCGATCGCCCTTTTCCAATGCTCGGGCGGCCACTGCATGATGGTCGTAAAGTCAAGCTTATGCGGGTTGGATTGTCAGCCTGCCGCCGAGAGCGTGCACGATCCCTTCATAATGGTATGGAAGCTCGGGTTGACATTCCTGTCGAGGCTCTTGTAAAGGCTTTCACGTCCCACACCCGCCTCCTTCGTGATCTGCCCCATACCCTTCGCTTTGGTCATATCGCCGATTACGGCCTGCCGCAACGCCGAATCGTCAAGCTCGGCCACCGATAAAGCAGCAACATGAGCGAGTCGCTCTTCTGCGCGGAGCAAACACGGTAGCCGGGACCGAAATTGAACCTCAGCGCGCTGGCCCCGTCACCAACCGTATGCAGGTCACCCACCGGCCGCCCCATCTAGAAGCGCAATCGGAGTCTCGCGCTGATTCGGGCTTTTGCGTTCCGCTCCTTTATCCGGCTGAACCATTGGCGATATTCGCCAGTCATATGTATTTCCATATGACATGTTGCATCCCATGGGACACAATATGTCTAGCTTGACGACCACTCACGAGATGAACGACCAAAGTAAAACAGAAATTCGACAGGTTAGCCAATTTCTCGTGCATCCGCACCCACCCGACCGTTTTCACATACACTATTTCTTTTACATAGCTTTCAGAAGCGACCCCATGCGAAACACCCAGTCGCAGTTCCTGCTCGTATTACCGTTGAAGTCGCCCCGAGCGGACAAAAACCCAGGTTTTCCGTTACCAACAGTCCCGCACATGCGGAATCATCCCCGCATGTGCGGGGAACACTGGACATAAACAGAGAGAGCGACATCCACGCGGTGGCCGGAACGCTGCAGACACCGATTTCAATCTACGCTCTCCGTGAGGAGAGCGACCAGGCTTCTGCGGTTCGGCGGACTGGGCGTCCTCCGAACCCTCTCCCCTGCGGCTGTTGGGCGTTGTCGATGGTGGCTGCGTCGGTCATTGCTTCTGCTCCTTCCGTCCTGTTCCGGGGCTGTGAGTGGTGGGTGCGGGACTCGAACCCGCGATGTGTCAGTGTCGGAGATTTACAGGCTCCTGCCGTCGCCGCTGGGCCAACCCACCAAAAGTGTGATAGGATATACAAAGATCGGGGTCCTCTGCGGCGTTGAAATAACACGCAATGAGCGGAGGGGGCGCTCCCAGCTGTTTTATTTCAATTTGATTTCCGAGAACCCTTCACCGTCGAAGATGAAAAGCCTGCGGATTTTCCATTCGCGGTCATTGTATTTCTCCAATTGGTGCACGAGTTTGTCCTTACGCTTCGCCTGGCCGAGGTCTATGACGAAACAGTCCTTGACGACATCGTGATTCTCTTTGGCGATTCGAACGGCCTTGGTGATGAGGTCTGCGATCTTGCCGAAATCTGCTTTCGCCATGGATTTCAATTCGTACAATTCGTTCGTTTCAATCCAACGATTTCAATCCACGCTCTCCGTGAGGAGAGCGACTCCTCACCTACCTCGTCCGCGAATACCCGCTCATCATTTCAATCCACGCTCTCCGTGAGTGTGTCTGTTCAATAGAAGTTAGGCCGATGGGGGCGGTGCTGTTTTGTTGGACTCATCGTTGATTCCATCACCACCAATCATGCCACAAGACTGAGTCTGCGTCGACGGTCCATGATGCCCGTGTCCGGACTCCGTCTTGATCCTCCTGTCCCGGTACCAGACCATGTAGTCGTCGAGCATGTTGATGAACCCGTCCATAGAGACGCCCGCGAAGCTGCGCTTGTGGAAGAACTCCTGCTTGCTCCGGCCGAAGAACCCTTCCGCGGCCGCGTTGTCCGGACCGCATCCCTTCGCGCCCGTCGAACGCGTCAGACCATGCTCCTTGCAGATGCGAATCCATTCCGGCCACCGGTAGTGGCAGCCACGGTCGGAATGGATGATTGGTTTCTCCCCGTCCTTGAGCGTGGAGCACGCGTCGGCGAGCATGCCGTTGGCCAACGCCGAGTCCGGGCTCGTGCCGATCGTCCAGGCGACCGGCATGCCGTCGTAGCAGTCGATCACGGGCGACAGGTACGCCTTGCCCGCGGGGATGGAAAACTCCGTGAGGTCCGTGACCCACAGCATGTTCGGCCGTTCGGCGTGGAAATCCCCGTCCACCAGGTTCTTCGGGGCCTTGGCCAGCTCGCCCTTGTACGAGCCGTACCGCTTCGCGCTCTTGAACAGGGGCACTAGGCCGTGCCCGGTCAAGAGCCTCATGATCCGCTTCGCGCTGGCCACGATTCCCATGCCCTTCAACTCCAAGTGGATCCGCCTGTACCCGTACCTGCGCTTGCCGTTCCCGAACGCCTCGCGCACGAGCTCCAGTAGACCGGAGTCCTTGTCGGGGCGTTTCATGGCGTCGGGCTGGTAGTGATACGTGCCGCGCGCGATGCCCACCACGGGCAACAGACTTTTGGCCGTCACGCCCAGCGTTTCGCCAGCGGTCTTGACGAGGAGCGTCTTCTCGCGGCCGGCCGGGCTTTTCCGGGTCTGCGCCCGGCTCTTTTCCCAACAGCTCCAACGTGCCCTTCCGGATCGCGATCTCGATGTCCAGCTCCTTCTTCTCCCGCCGCTGCCGTTCGACGTCGGCGTCCAGTTCGTCCAGACGGGCCCGCAAGCGCGCGAGTCTAGCCTCCATGGACGCCAGCGTGTCCGACGGATCCGCCGTGTCCCGAGGCCCGGATGCGGACGTCGGCATGTTTTCCGACGCCATAGGCGCCACGCCGGCTTTCCCTTCCCGGCCGTCGAGGGCTTCCTCCCGGGTGTCTCCGTCACGGGCGTCTCCTTGGATCCGGCGCGCATCCGTCGTTTCCAGTTTCCCGACGACGGACGCCTCCACGCCCAGTCCGGCGGCCGCCTCGCGTGATTTCAACCGTCCGGACGCGACCGCGACCACCGCCTTCCGCTTCAGTTCCTCGGGCACGGGCCCGTGCCCCGGCCTGCGTTGGCCGGGGCGAGCTCGTCGATCCACGCCATGAGCAGCTCCTTGCTTTTCGGATATCCCAGCATCCGCATGGTGCAGCCGGGCCGTCTGCCGTATTCGAGGTAGTGATCCACCGCGGCCCGCTTCTGCTCGTCGCTGTAGCGCCTGTAACGTTCCCCGCGCCTAGAGGGGACGCCGGTGCGCTCCTCCTCGAGCCGGTCCGCGTACCACGACAGCAACGCGCCCTTGCTGGGATAGCCAAGCTCGCGGATCACGTCGGCGGGCGCAGCGCTCGTATTTGACGTACAGGTCCACGGCCCTGTCACGCTGCTCCCTGCTGTAGGGGTTTTCCTCCCGGTCGGGGAGTCCAAGAAAACGTCATCACCTCGTTCGGACTGGATTGACACGCCATTTTGGACTACTTCAATTTAACAAAACACATTGCGCATGGATAACGTCCTCTTCGCCCCTAAGACGGTCGAGAAAATTCTGATAATCGTTGATACCCATGAGCACGTAGGACAGCGTTCCGTTTGACGACAAGGACCGGCGCACGGTCGGCCTTAGACAGCACCGTAGCGGTGCGTCCATTACTGAGTTCGCCGACTGGCACAAGATCCTCAAGCACAAACTCTGTCAAGGTCACATCCACTTTCCCTCCGGTGGTCTAAGTCTTTGATCTGACAGGCATCTGAAACCATCACGAGTCTTCCGCGACCAGGTCGGCGGTGGTCTAAGTCTTTGATCTGACAGGCATCTGAAACATCTGGTAGAGGCGGTCGGGGCTGATGTTGGTGGTCTAAGTCTTTGATCTGACAGGCATCTGAAACAGGTCGGAGACGACAAGCTCCCGTTCGTGAGTGGTCTAAGTCTTTGATCTGACAGGCATCTGAAACGCATTGCCGACCTTATTCAACCGTGTGACAGTGGTCTAAGTCTTTGATCTGACAGGCATCTGAAACGCAAAGGAGGACACGAAATGAGCTCCCCAAGTGGTCTAAGTCTTTGATCTGACAGGCATCTGAAACCCTCGATGTGACCGTCCGCGAAAACCTTCGTGGTCTAAGTCTTTGATCTGACAGGCATCTGAAACTCCATTATATCTAGTATGCGATACCGGCCAGGTGGTCTAAGTCTTTGATCTGACAGGCATCTGAAACGCAGTAGTATTACCGTCGATATTGACTGAGTGGTCTAAGTCTTTGATCTGACAGGCATCTGAAACACACGACCGGCTGGCAGTATTCGGACGTGAGTGGTCTAAGTCTTTGATCTGACAGGCATCTGAAACTCCGCATGGAACACCACAACGGAGACGGCTGTGGTCTAAGTCTTTGATCTGACAGGCATCTGAAACAACACTGATTCCACCAAGAGCGCACAAGCTGTGGTCTAAGTCTTTGATCTGACAGGCATCTGAAACTGGCCACCGGATTGTATTCACATGTGCGGCGTGGTCTAAGTCTTTGATCTGACAGGCATCTGAAACCCTTCACGTCGTCGCGGTCGCCGGCCTGTTGTGGTCTAAGTCTTTGATCTGACAGGCATCTGAAACACAGGAAACGCAACGTCGCAAACGCCACAGGTGGTCTAAGTCTTTGATCTGACAGGCATCTGAAACATATTATCTAAATTTACGTCCAATGCGCGGGTGGTCTAAGTCTTTGATCTGACAGGCATCTGAAACACCATTCTGAGAGGACTGCCCGGCTCGGGAGTGGTCTAAGTCTTTGATCTGACAGGCATCTGAAACCGGGGCTGTGGTATTGGTTAATACGGGTGGGTGGTCTAAGTCTTTGATCTGACAGGCATCTGAAACCTACACGGTGTTCGGCATCTCGAAACGTTCGTGGTCTAAGTCTTTGATCTGACAGGCATCTGAAACTATCCGCTCCAGTCGTCCGTGTTGGACTCGGTGGTCTAAGTCTTTGATCTGACAGGCATCTGAAACGGCCACGCTCGATGACATGTATCTTCATTTGTGGTCTAAGTCTTTGATCTGACAGGCATCTGAAACTGAAAATCGTCGCGCGATTCGCATGGCTGAGTGGTCTAAGTCTTTGATCTGACAGGCATCTGAAACAACCGTATTCACACAGACATATTTCTAGCCGTGGTCTAAGTCTTTGATCTGACAGGCATCTGAAACCGATAGCCTTGGAGAATCCTGAACGTTCTATGAGAACTGAACATAATCTCCATCGATATACCGACTTCTTCCCTCTGTCAAAAGGACTTTTTTGTCGCAGCATTCCAGGTCCAGAAGCTGCATATGGTGTCTTAATAATTCTCGATGCAAATAAAGTAATTGGCCATTATCACAATATTGAGTTATATGAAGCATCACAAGCATCCTGCCCTCGGCAAGAGCG
>OOAM01000833.1_pt1 | contig 24869 bp, 25 predicted proteins | sample 1671131 | NCBI WGS metagenome assembly OOAM01 (sample SAMN06348125, study PRJEB24527) | human gut metagenome | biome: human gut; feature: ankylosing spondylitis patient; material: feces | host: Homo sapiens | place: China | collected 2015-10 | reverse complement strand
GTGACTAGGAGGGGAACGGGTGTCTTGTGAAGAAATTCATTCTTTATTATTTCCATGCATTAATTATTGTGATTTAAAAAAAACGCATAAACACTGGGAATGTTTGTGGGCAAGTTGGGCACTTTTGTGGCACTTGGTGTTAGGGGGAGTGATATATTTATATTGGATTTTTGTTTTTATTATTCTGATTATTGTGTTAAGATAAATAAAATAATTGTTTTTTAAAATAAATTATAATTGGCTTATATATTAGAGGTGAAAAATGCAGGAAATAAAGAAATGGGGATTTGGGGCAGCACCATTAAAAGAAAAGCAAGAAAATAGATATAAATATAATTTAACAGTGGTTTTGAGTTATATTCATAACATATCAATGCCAGTAAGTGAATCATTATTAAATAGTATAAGTGAAGTAAAAGGATTATTTAACAGAATAATAAAACAAGATCAATGGGATTGGTTTACTGTAAATATGTATTTTGACTATCCTTCAAATAAAGAATTAGTTAAAATTGTTTGTTTGTTGTCAGATTTGAGGCGAAATGTTAAAGAACTGAATATGACTCAAATTGAGAAGACAGTAGAAAGGATTTTAAAAACAAATTTTACCCAATATAGTCAGAATTTTCTAGAATTTAGCAATAAACCTGATACAGATAATTATATTTATATTTTATCAAGAAGGGATAATAAAGATTTACTTAAGATAGGTATGACTACAAGGAATGTTATTAAAAGGTGTAATGAAATAAATTCTGCAACAGGTATAGTTTTTCCATTTTCACCTAGAAAGGTTTTTAGAGTTTATGATGCATCATATTCTGAAAAATTGGTTCATAAAGAATTAGCACAGTATCGAATAAGGAACGATAGAGAATTTTTTATATTATCATATTCAAAAGCATGTGAAATGATAGAGAAAATTTTAATAGACAATAATATGATGTATTATAAGTATGAAAATAAAGAAAAGTAGGAATTTGAGTATTAGTTTATAGGAGTTTTATATGAGTGATTTAAAAGCGATAGAGTATAAAAGATTTGAAGATATAAAGCATGTTAATGAGAATGGTAGTGAATATTGGAGTGCGAGAGAATTAGCCATTGCTTTAGATTATGTTCAGTGGCGAAATTTTGAAAAAGTAATAAAACGTGCTATGATTGCATGTGAAAATAGTGGACATGATGTTTTAGACGATTTTGCTGAGGTCAGCAAAATCGTGGAAGCTGGGGCAACACACAAATCTACAAAAGATTATGAATTATCAAGATATGCTTGCTATTTAATAGTTCAAAATGGTGATCCGAGAAAAGAGGTCATTGCTTTAGGACAAACATATTTTGCCATTCAGACATATAGACAAGAAGTAGCTGATCATTTCAATGAATTGGATGAGGATAATAGAAGGTTGGTGGTAAGAGGTGATATAAAGCAATGGAATCAGATGTTAGCAGAAACTGCTCATAATGCAGGTGTTATTACAAATGAAGAGTTTGCTATTTTTCAAAATGCGGGTTATATGGGACTTTATGGTGGGCTTGATGTGGATGATATTCATACAAGAAAGCAATTGGAAGTGGGGCAGAAAATCCTTGATTATATGGGGAGCACAGAGTTAATTGCCAATTTGTTTAGAATATCACAAACAGAAGAAAAATTAAGAAAAGATAAAGTGCAAGGTGCTGAAAAAGCAACATCGGTTCATTATAATGTTGGAAAAGAAGTGAGAAACGCAATAGAAAAAATAGGTGGAACTATGCCAGAAGATTTACCAACACCAGAAAAAAGTATTCAGCAAATTGAAAAGGAACAAATGGAAAGATTGCGTAGCAAAGCCAAAAATGGGAAACTAATGTTGGATGAATAGGTTAAGAAATATTTATATTTGAAATAAAACAAATCCTGAGTGGTCATATGAATGATTGCTCAGGATTTTCTTATATAATATTTATTTTGTGCTTATGACACCTTTTTAGGCACTTCTGAGAAGATATGATGAAGAATGTGGCTTAGTATGCTTATGTTTAATAAAGCGTCGTAGATAGCCTGTTTGATACCGATACGAGTTACTAACCCGATGGGGTTAGCAAACAAGGGAATTTGTCTATAAAAATAATTGTTGCGTTGCATATATGCTATATAAATGCTAAAATAAAATAAATTAATTTACGAGTAATTATGGTGGATTGTGACTATAGAATGAAATTATATTTAGAAAGTATGTTCATAGAGTATGGAGGGAGAATATGGTAGAAAAATTTGTTTCATCATTATCTGTAAAAGCACAAAATATTGTAAAAAAATATATGGAACAATATGAAGATTTATCATTTGAAGTATTGTATACGGATGAAACAAAAATGATTTCTGAAAATGGTACATATATTATATGTCTTGATAAGAAAAATACATTAGATATAGAATATAGATTTATGCACGAATTTTTTCATTGCATACAAGATAAGGAAGGTTTTCCTAGTTTGATTCCGATTAATAATGAATATAGAGATTTAGCAGCGGAGTTATCATCTATTATCTTGGATTTAAATATATATAAAAGATTAGAAGAGTATGAGTATTATCAGACTACGAAATATGAAAAAGAACTGGTCAGGGGAAATATCCAATTGCTAGAAATTATAAATAAATATCATGATAAAAAAGAACTTAATAGTCAAGAGGATTTTATTAATTTAGCAGGTACAATTGTCACTAGCGATATATTAAAAGTTGATAATAGTAAAATGGTGAACTTGATAAAGCAAACAAGATATAAAGCTATTAATTATTATAAGACTTTTAAAAATATTCTTGATAAATATGATTATAATGTCCCCGATGATGTATTTATGATTTTTAAAATGTTGATAGTAGAGTTTAATTTATCATCATATGTGAAAGTGATAGGAGATAGAAATATAACTTAAAAACTATAATTTGTATAAGCATTCTAAGGTATTACATAAAAATATTGGAGGTAAAACAAATGGATAAAAAAGATGATTTTTATGACAGTTATGATGATAAGTCAGGAAAAGGGGTGATTATATTTGGTAGTTGTTTATTAGGATTATTTTTTTTAATTATATCATTTGCTGTATTAATAGACGATGGAAATCCATTTGCTTTAATAATAACTCTCTGTTATATTTCGATTGTTTTTGGATATATATATTATCAAAAGAAAAATAGTAAACTTTCTGATGATTTTGTTCCAACAACAAAGTCAAAAGAAGAATTAATGAATGATTATGCTATACAACATATTATAAAAGAAAAAAGACAGAAAGAGCGTGAAGAATATATTAAGAAATCACAGCAATATATTTTGAATAAAACACTAGAAAATGTTCCTAGATGTCCTACATGTAACTCAACTAAAGTTGAAAAAATATCTACAACAAAAAGATGGGTTAGTACAGGATTATTTGGATTAGCAAGTAGCAATATTGGTAAAACTATGCACTGTAAAAATTGTGGATACAAATGGTGAAAATGATTAAGAATTGTGTTAGTATTTTCATATTACTAGCAGTACATAGAATAATTTAATAATGGCAGAGGTAGGGTCTTGGCATTAATTATAGATGATAATAAGGTAAATACAACAATTAACAATGTTAAAATGTATTATGAAATAATATTCAATGAGAATTTAAAAGATGTAGATGTTTTTGCATCTACGGATATAGATTTAGATACTAGGAACTTTGTAAATTTTGAGGAAAATACAAAACCGAATGGAAGATATATTGAACCTAATTCAATTACACAGAAATCTATAATTCTTACAAGGTATGAGGCATATTATAAAAATGGCTGTACGGCGGTTTCTACATTAATACATGAGTTGACTCATTATTCTGACTATAAAAAATATACAAATCAATATTGTGATGGAGATTACTCTAAGACAAGAAAGCAATCTAACTTTAGTGGATTTTATATGTGGTCAGAGTATCATGCATATATTAATCAAATCATTCACTTACGAAGATATTTATCTGTTGCTTTAAATGATAATGATTTTATGAATGAGAATATAATTAAAGAAGAAATGACGGAATATCAATTGCCTTATTATAAACAAAATTTAGTAGAGAGTTTAGAGATTGGGGAAAGTTTTAATATAACAAGTATAATTAAATATTGTGCAAGATTTTATGTATGTAATTATTATAATAAAGAACTTAAGATAGAAGAAAATGTACCTGAGGTTGTTTATGAAATTTTCCCTGATATAGTAAAGTTATACTATGATTTATATCCGCTTCAATCATATGAGGCGGCTTCAAAAAAATTTTTGATTCTAAGTCTGTTATTAAGAGATTTTATATGAATATTTGATGATATAAAAAGGGGTTACAATTATTTTAAGATTGTTTCATGGCAAATAAATCTTTTTACAAATGTATTATTAGAAAATTTGATATTGAAGATTATAAATAAAATGACGGAAACATATTCAAGAAGAGGAATAAAAACAGAAATAAAGGAGAAAGAAAATGTATTTTAGACATTTATATTATGATGAGAATAATAATGTAATATCATTAGAATTAGAATGTGATATATGCTCAAATAGAATAGAAATTGAATTGCCAGATAATAATATATCTGAAGCTACAGATGAGTATTGTGTTGTAAAAGACGGACAAAAAATTAAATGTAAATGTGGAAATTATTGCCAAAGTGGAAAAGTTGAATATAATAATGCTCCACAATATAGCGGAAAAAGTGGATACTTTAATGTTATTAATGTAAGTGAACAAAGAAGGCTTGCAGAAGAAAGAAAACAACTAAATGTTCCACATTGTCCTACATGTAACTCAACTAAAGTTGAAAAGATATCTACAACAAAGAGATTAGTTAGTACAGGGTTATTTGGGTTAGCAAGTAGTAATATAGGTAAAACTATGCACTGTAAAAATTGTGGATATAAATGGTAATAATGATTAGCAAAGTTTTGGGCACTTTTCCGGCACTTATTTCATCACTAATCATTACATAAAAATCATTACACAGGCTATCGGCTCCTACTGGACTAGTGCCATAAAGGAGATCTAAGAAAGCCAGTGTTTAAGCGGTCTCACGGGTTCGAACCCCGGTGGGCTCATTGCAAAGGGAATGGTTGAAAACCATTCCTTTTTTTCGTGTCTGGTGACTAGGAGGGGAACGGGTGTCTTGTGAAGAAATTCATTCTTTATTATTTCCAAGATATTTACATTATTTACAATAAACAGGGAAAAGGGTATTATTATCAAAGAAATTTAGTGAATTGACCAGGATTTATCAGGCAGAAATGGAGAAGAAAATGTATAAGGTGTTAATAGTAGAGGATGAAAAGGTAATTGCAGATACACTTGCGGCTCATCTTAACAAGTGGGGATATGAGGCGGTATGTGTTACTGATTTTCAGAATATGTTAGAGGAGTTTGAAAGAGAAAAGCCCCATATTGTTCTTATGGATATAGGGTTGCCCTTTTTTAATGGGTATCACTGGTGTACCCAGATTAGAGCTCAGTCTAAGGTGCCTGTTATATTCTATCTTCAATGTCTGACAATATGAATATTGTTATGGCCATTAATATGGGCGGTGACGATTTTATTACGAAGCCCTATGACCTTAATGTGGTTGTGGCAAAGGTGCAGGCACTTCTTAGAAGAACCTATGATTTTACTGACAATACAAGCACAATTGAGCATAATGGCGGGGTGTTGAATTTAAATGACCAGACATTTATGTATAATAATAATAAGGTTGAACTTACTAAGAATGAATACAGGATATTGCAGTGTCTTCTTGAAAATGTAGGTAAGGTTGTAAGCCGTGACAGTATTATGGAAAAACTCTGGGAGGATGAAGCATTTGTTGATGATAATACACTTACTGTCAATGTTACCAGACTTAGAAGAAAGCTTGAGGATGCAGGGGTCAGCGATTATATTAGAACAAAAAAAGGAGTGGGATATATTATTTCATGAAAAATGTGGTGTTATATCTAAAAAGCAGAATAAAGGTTATAGTGATGCTTGTGGTAATTGCGATTGTGCAGTTTGTAGTGTTTTATCTTTATTCGGTGCCAGTGGCACCTGTTATATATTCATTGGAATTGCTGTCCTTTATGCTGGCTGTGGCAGTTGTTTTTGATTATATGGCATTTTACAGAAGGCATAAGGCGCTTAAGCACAGCCTTTTGTGTGATGAGATTTTTCAGGTTGAATTATATGATACTTCTGATGCAATAGAGGATGATTATCAGCAGCTTCTTACAAAGGTGCTTACGCAGAAGTATCAGGCTAATGAGCTTAGAGAGAAATCGATGGCAGACCTAAGAGATTACTATGCTATCTGGGCACATCAGATTAAGACACCTATATCGGCAATAGATGTACTGCTTCAGGCAGAGAATGAACCGGATAAAATTGACTTAAAGGAGCTTAAAAGGCAGCTTTTTAATATTGATTTCTACGTGGATGCTGTTATGAATTACCTAAGGCTTGAGGATATGTCCTCTGATTATGTATTTGAGGACTGTCAGGTTGAAAAAATTGTGCGAAAGGCAGTTAAAAAATTCGCGGCACAGTTCATAGGTAAGAAGATATCAATTGAGCTTAACAACCTTGATACAAATGTAAAAACAGATGAGAAGTGGCTTGGCTTTATAATAGAGCAGCTTATTTCCAATGCGGTTAAATACACCAGAAATGGCGGAAAAATCAGCATATATATGAAGGAAACCTTCAATAGTGCTGATAGAATTCTGGTTATTGAGGATAACGGAATAGGGATTACTAAGGAAGATATTCCAAGAATCTTTGAGCGAGGATACACGGGCTACAATGGAAGAATGAGTAAAAAATCATCGGGAATCGGTCTGTACCTTTGCAGGAAAGCAGCAGATAAGCTGGGGATTTCTATTGCAATAGAGTCAAAACTGGATAAGGGAACTAAGGTGCTTCTGGATATGACGCAGAAGTATATCTCACATGAGTAAGTTTAATAGATTCTTGTAAGATGATTTTTAATATAATACGTTGTGCAAGCTATACAATTTACGTTATTAAATATTTATCTTACAAAAATGTAAGAAAAACGTAAGCTGCTTAAATGGCAGGGAATGCAAACTCCGCGTATACTTGGCATTGTAAGAAATGTTAGATGTTTGAAACACAAGGAGGATTGTATGGCATTATTAGATGTAAGAAATTTGAAAAAGGTATACACAACAAGGTTAGGTTCTAATCAGGTTCAGGCGCTTTCTAACGTGAATTTCAGCGTTGAGCAGGGCGAGTATGTGGCTATTATGGGAGAGTCTGGTTCAGGAAAGACTACGCTTCTTAATATACTGGCGTCGCTCGACAGGCCTACAGGTGGTGAGGTTATTCTTAATGGCAAGAATACAGTGGATATTAAAGAAAAGGAATTATCAGCATTTAGAAGAAAGAACCTTGGCTTTGTATTCCAGGATTTTAATTTGTTAGATACATTTTCACTGCAGGACAATATATTCCTTCCGCTGGTGTTGTCAGGGGAGAAGTATGATAGCATGCAAGAGAAGCTTAAGCCAATTGCAAAGGAGCTGGGAATTGAGTCTATATTAGGAAAGTTCCCATATGAGGTGTCAGGTGGACAGAAGCAGAGGGCAGCGGTTGCGAGAGCTCTTATTACTAACCCTCAGATTATTCTGGCAGATGAGCCCACAGGAGCGCTGGATTCAAAGTCTACAGACCAGCTTTTAGAGCTGTTTAGCAAGATTAACGGACGTGGTCAGACAATACTTATGGTAACTCATAGCACTAAGGCTGCAAGCAAGGCGGGCAGAGTGTTATTTATCAAGGATGGAGAGGTGTTCCATCAGATATACAAGGCATCAATGACAGACGAGGAAATGTACACTAAGATTTCTGATACACTGACTGTTTTGGCAACAGGAGGTGAGAGCCTTGAGTAAAGCATTTTATCCTAAAATGGCGCTGTCTAATATAAATAAGAACAGACAGACTTATTTTCCATACATTATAACCTGCATCCTTACTATTATGATGTATTTTATGATGGGCTCAATACTTCATAATGAGAATGTAAGAAATATGAATCACGGTGATATGGTTATTGTGCTCCTGAATATTGGTATGTGGGTTACGATGATTTTCGCAGTTGTATTTCTTTTTTATACCAACAGCTTCTTAATTAAGAGAAGACAAAAGGAAATTGGACTTTATAACATTCTTGGAATGGAAAAAAGGCATATTGCAAAGATGATGTTTTATGAGACATTATTTACAGCAGTGGTAAGTATAGGCATTGGAATGCTTATGGGTATGCTATTTGGAAAGCTGATGTTTCTTTTACTGATTAAGCTTATTGGCTCTAGCGAAATTCCGGCGTTTCAGATTCCAAGTGAAGCAGTAGTTAATACTCTTGTCACAATGGCATTAGTATTTTTTGCAATTTTACTTTATAACCTGGCAAGAATTCATCTTACGAAGCCGATTGAACTTATTCACGGTGGACAGATTGGTGAAAAGGAGCCAAAGACAAAGATACTTCTTACAATAATTGGCGTTCTTACTATGGGCGCAGGCTACACATTTGCACTGACAGCAAAAACCCCATTTCAGGCTATGAATAATTTCCTTGTTGCGGTTATTCTTGTTATTGTGGGCACCTATTGTCTGTTTACAGCAGGAAGCATTGCATTTATTAAGCTTCTTAGAAAAAACAAAAAGTTTTATTACCAGACAAAGCATTTTACAAGTGTATCTGGAATGCTTTACAGAATGAAGCAAAATGCAGTTGGGCTGGCCAATATATGTATTCTTTCAACTATGGTTTTAATCAGCGTATCAACTACGGTGTCTATGTATCTTGGTATGGAGGATACACTGAATACGGCTTGCCCTAATGAGATTAACCTGAGTGCTTCATTCTACGGCGAGAAGGATACTGATATGGTTGAAAATGTTGTTGATGAGATGGCAAAAAAATATGGTGCAACCACATCTAATTACTCAGGTGTTTCTTCTATTACATTATTTTGCAATGCTAGTAGTGAGAGCGGTGAGTTTCAGGTGTTAAAGCAATCTAATATGTCAGGTGCGTATATGGATAATCTGTCGGGTTGTTTGTGTATGACGGTTGATGATTTTAATAAGTTGGAGAAGAGTAACTATAAGCTTAATGAAGGTCAGGTTATTGTTTATAAAAATAATGGCTATAAAGCTGCTAATGTAAGGCTGTCAATCGATGATGAAACAAGTACATTTAAGGTGGCAAAGGTTATTACAAAGTTAGAAAATGCACATCTTGGAATTGAAAATACTGAACAGCTTGTCCCTTGTTATGTATTCATAGTAGACAGTGAGAAGACTTTGGAGAAAATCGTTGATGCAATGCAGAGTGGTAACGTGGTTGAGAAAAGAAAAGCTGCAACCTACGATTATGTAGTTCAGTTTGATACTAATCTTACAAAAGAACAGAGTATTGCAATGAGTAGAGAACTGGATGCCCTTGACCTTGAAGGGGTTAGGATAGTTTCAGACAACAGATATGAGATGGCTGAGGAATTTCATCAGATGTATGGAGGCTTCCTGTTTATAGGAATGTTTGTAGGTTCATTATTCTTAATGGCAACTGTACTCATAATCTATTACAAGCAGATATCAGAAGGCTATGAAGATAAGGCAAGATTTGAAATCATGCAGAAGGTTGGCATGAGCAGAGCAGAAGTTAAAAAGACAATAAGAAGCCAGGTGCTTATGGTATTCTTTATTCCTCTTATAATGGCAGCAATTCATATTGTTGTATCATTTAGAATTATTAAGATGATTCTTTCAATGCTTAATCTTGGAAATGTAAATCTGTTTATGTGGTGTACTCTTGGAACGGTTCTTGTGTTCTGTGTAATATATGCTATCGTATTCGCCATTACAGAAAGGGCATATTACAAGATTGTCAGCATAGGTAATAAATAAAGACTTATGTGGTGTTAGAAATATAAATTGTCAAATTGTTTGAAAAAAATTTGAAAAACCTTAATTTCCAGCCCGAGATAGCCCTAAAGGCATCTCAGGCTGGAAATTTACATGTTATTGGCACCTTGAATCTGTGCTTCCGTCATACATATATCATGTTCTTTCGCAAATCAACGTCTTTTTCTTCTGGCTGTTCTTAAATAATAATTCCCGTACAGACATCATAACTTCATGATAGAGAAGAATAATTATATCGCCATACCTGACTGCAAAATAGTATTCCGTTAACATTTGGTCACACCTCTTCAGATTTACTGTGCAGGTACTGCATGATTTCTTCATAACTTCGTCCGCTCTGTGCTATATGCATAAATACTGGGATTGTTTGAAAGTGAGTTAGACACTTTTTCTGTACTCTATGCCATAAATCGCTAGAAAATGTAATTCAATTACAGTATTATTATAAACAACAGATACAGACAGATTCAGGAATGGAGATTACTATGGCAGATTCACAAAAAGGAAAGATTGATATGACTACAGGTCATATAATGAAAAATATTATACTGTTTGCGATACCGATTATTATTGGAAATGTTTTGCAGCAGTTATATACTACGGTTGATGCACTTGTAATAGGCAAATATTGTGGAGATACATCTTTAGCTGCGGTAGGAACGAGTTCACAGCCGGTTGAAGTATTATTATGTGTTTTTTTAGGAATAGGAACAGGTGTGTCTATTCTTATTTCACAATATACCGGAGCAAGGGAATCGGGAAAGGTTGTTTCAGTATGTGGAACTTCAATAACACTTATATATATTGTAGGTATTCCGATTGGAATTCTTGGATGGTTTGCAGCACCATATATTCTGGAATTCATGAAAGTGCCGCAGGATGTGTGGAATGCCGCATTAATATATACGAGGGTTGTGTTCTTAGGTACACTTGGTAATCTGGGTTATAATATGAATGCTGGTATTTTAAGAGGACTTGGAGACAGCAAGGCTTCATTATGGTTTCTGGTTGTGTCCTGTGTTTCTAATATAGTATTTGATTTATTGTTTGTTGCAGGGTTTGGAATGGATGTAGCCGGAGCAGCACTTTCTACAAGTATTGCTATGTTCATTTCATGGATTGTAAGTATTGTTTATATAAGAAAGAAGTTTCCGGAGATACAGTTTACATATTTGCCTAGAAGATTTTCTGGAACAATGATGAAAGCTATTCTGGCTATTGGTTTGCCCGTTGGACTTAACAATTCTCTTTATTCATTAGGACATGTTGCATTACAGACATTTAATAACTCGCAGGGTGCTATATTTATGGCTGGAGGTGCAGTAGCAGGAAGAATTACAGGATGCGCTAACATAGCAATTACAGGATTATCTTCGGCGGCCACTACATTTTCAGGACAGAATTATGGTGCTAAGAAATATTCAAGAATTAAAGAGGGACACTGGAGAATTCCATTGTGTTCAGGTCTGATTACATTAAGTTTTGGATTGCTTTTTATAATGATACATAAACCTATAATCCGTTTCTTCTCGTCAGATGAAATGGTATTGATGTATGCTAGCAGACATGTTGTTGTCATGTTACTTTCACAGTGGTTTTATGCTATCTTTAACTGTATAATATCTATTGTAAACGGAACTGGAAAGGTGCGTTATACTACAATTGTCAACATTCTTATGCTTTGGGCAGTCAGAATTCCAAGTGCCTATATTATTAGCAGATACTTTGATGGAACATGGGTAATGTTGTGCTTCCCAATCTCTTTCAGCTTTGGAATGTTTGCAATGATAGGTTATTATCTGTTCTCACCGGCATGGAAGGAAGTTATGAGAATGGCGGGAAAGAAACAAAATGAAGGAGAGAAGAATCTGGCGTAAGTAATATTGCAGGCTTGCGAAAAGAGTGCAATAAGATTGATAAAAAATTAAAGAACAGCAAATCATCAACATACAACTATATATAATAACTTTGATATAAAGAAGCAGAGCAAGTGCTAAGGCAACGAAAACCTTTCAGTACTTGCTCTTATTTTATCACTAATGCTTACATAAAAATCATTACACAAAATAGAGTAAAGATTTTGTGAGTTGAATAAGAAAAAATGATTGACATAACAGAATAATCTGTCTATAATCGTTCTAAAAAGAACGATAGTAAAGGAGGTCAGGATGTATTTCTGGGATAAGCATAAAACAATCACAAGCTATTATGAATTACTTTCAGGAGAAGTGTGCGACAGGTATGAATTAACGCAGATGGAATATGATATACTTATGTTTCTTCATAATAATCCACAGCATAATACAGCAGCAGACATAGTAAAGATTAGAAAATCAACAAAATCCCACGTTTCAACATCACTAAAGAATCTTGAAAATAAAGGTCTTGTTGAACGAATACAAAGTAAGGATAATAAAAAGCATATTGAGATTGTTTTATTAGATAAGGCGGAGGTAATTGTAAAAGCAGGAATAAACGCACAGAAACAGTTTGCTAAGGATGTTTTAAGTAGCTTAACAGAAGAAGAAAAGCATATGTGTATAGATGTGTTTGATAAGATCTGCAATAATGCAGAAAAATATTTAAAAGAGTATAGGGAGCAGAACTAGTAATGAAGCAGAACAATTATAAACCACAGCTTCCAGATGTTATGGAAGCAATATTTGATGCAGCATATCTTATATTTGATCTTGTTGCTGCAATATTATTTTTTATATATTCAAATGGGGATATGTTATTTATTCTTTATGGAATATTAACATTAACACTTTGCGGAGGAGATGCATTTCATCTTGTGCCAAGAATTATCAGAGCAGTATGTGGAAGTAGTGATAAGATAAAGAAACAGCTAGGAATTGGATTGCAGATATCTTCTATTACAATGACAGCTTTTTATATTATTTTGATGTATATCTGGAAATTTACATTTCCAGGGTTTACAATACCAGTAATAATTGAGGTTATAATATGGATATCAGCAATTGTTAGAATTGTAATATGTATGTTCCCACAGAATAATTGGTGTACAGATGAGGGAAATATGAAATTATCCGTTATCAGAAATTCAGTCTTTGCAGTTACAGGTATAGGAGTAATTATTCTATATTTGATTTCAGGAAATGCTTATGGATATCATCTGACAAGGATGGTAGCAGCAATTATTATTTCATTTGGATGCTATATACCAGTAACCTTATTCAGCAAAACTAAACCAAAGGTTGGACTTTTAATGATTCCGAAAACTTGTGCATATATGTGGATTATAGCTATGGGACTTAAGCTTTTGTTTTAGAATTATGTGGAGCAGCTCTGAGGCATCACTAAGCGGTAGAATTTACGTTCATTGTTCATATTATTACAATTATAAATATAACAAAATATTATCATATGGAGGCATAACATTATGATGGAAATTAAAAAGTTTGTAGAGCTTATGACTGGAGAATTTGATAACAAAGAACAGTTTATGGAAATGAAGGAGGCTGGTAAAAGCTTTCCGTATGCACAACATATAAACACAGTCTGCAATGATAAAATAAAAAATATTCCAGAGGATTTTAACGGAATATTTGTTGTAGAGGAAAGTTATTATGAAACAGATGGAAAACGTCATGCATCACCACATTTATTTCTAATTACAGATAGTAATGATGGAATTATACTTTCTTCTTATGAAATTCCTGCAGGAGAAGACAAGAATACATTTTCCTATAACTCAATGAAGAGTGTAGATTATAGTGAACTTAAAAAATCTGAGAAGTTTACGCCAGCATTATATAAGGAAAATAATGGAAGCTGGGAGGGAGGAAGCGTAAGCCAGTTTACACCAGTTATGATATTCAGATTATGGGAGCGTTTTTCAGAAGCTTGTCTTGAGGTATCAGAAAGCATGGAGGTGAATGGAAAGAGAACCTTCGGATATGATGTTCCTATTATTTATAAGAGAGTATAGAACAATTGGACTGCCAGCCGGATTATCCTGCTGGCAATTAACTGGCAGTGGTGCAAGGTAGTGTAGAGTTATATAATAAGCATATTATTTTATATTAAGTGTACTACATATGAAACTAAAGCTTGGGTGCTTTCTGTTTCATATGTAGTTATTCTGTAAGTTCCTTCATAAGTGAGTGTACAGTTGTAATTTTATTTATCCGGCCAACATTGTCACCACAGAAGATTAAGCCATTATCCACATCTCCCTTTACAGCATTTATAAGAGCTTTTGTAATACAATATGGAACCTTTGCAGGGTTACATTTTTCAAGACAATTGTAGCATTTGGAAATAGGAATTCTTGAATTGTCAAGTTGTTTAATAAATGCATTGCGAAGTGCTCTTCCAGGCATTCCGACAGGACTTTGGATAATCTGAACATCTTCTTGTCTGGCATTGATATAAGCCTGTTTATAAGCAGGTGATGCATCACATTCTTTAGTAGCAACGAATCTGCTTGCTATCTGCACTCCATCAGCTCCAAGGTTAATTGCATGAATAATATCCTGTTTATCGAATATTCCACCTGCAACAATAACAGGTATTTTTTTTGAGTATTTATCTTCATATTCTTTTTTACATTCTATAATATTAGTTATTTCATTATCGAAATCAAGTGAAGCTGTATTGTTCAGCTGTTCATTAGAAAATCCGAGGTGTCCGCCAGCCTTTGGTCCTTCTATTACGATAAAATCAGCGGTTCGGTCATACTTATGCGACCACATTTTTAATATAAGCTGTGCAGCTCTTTTTGATGATACGATAGGAGCTATCTTAGTCTGACAGGTTTTGTCTACAAGTGCTGGTAAATCTATCGGAAGACCAGCACCGCTGATAATTACATCGGCACCTGCGGCAACAGCTGCTTTTACATGTTCTTTATAGTGTTTAAGTGCAACCATAATATTTACGCCAACAAGTCCATTACCACCGGCAATTTCTTTAGCTTTACGGATATGTTTCTTTATTGCTGCTAAATTGCAGCCGGCCTGATCATATTCAAATGCATCATCATCATAACCAATCTGGGCAGTTGAAATAATTCCGACTCCCCCCTCCTTTGCTACTGCACCTGCAAGACCGCTTAAGCTGACACCAACACCCATGCCACCTTGAATAATTGGAATTCTTGCTGTTTTATTACCAATATGTAATTCGGGAAGCTTATATTTATTTGTACTAAGATTCATATTAAACCAATCCTCATTTCTATGTATATATTGTTGGAGTATACAAGAATTATTGAACCATTATCACAATGTTTTGATACTCAAACTATTGTGATAATAATACATCGTGGCAGAGATGTCAAGATTTTATTATTAACAATACTTCTTGATATAGTATTTAAAACTATGAAGATTAATAAAATTCACTATAAAGTATCAAAAATACCATTCAACTCCAAAATCCAACCGAATACCGAAGGGTTATATATATCTTTCAAATGGCTGGATTACGGTAGATAAAATACTCACATTTACGATTATTTTTGTTGCTATTTTTGTTATAATATGGTTATGTATCTATATATCAATAAGAATTAAAATAGCCAGGATTAATAAAATATTTAGTTAGTAATGTATACACAGATATAAAATGCCTGGCACATAATAGAAGAAAGGAAGCCTGTTACAATTACATTATTATAATATATTTAGATATGTTGGATATATTAGATATGCGGATATATTGATATGTTGTATACATTAAAAGTGTTAGATATATTTGCTCGATTATATTAGTGATAATTAATAAGACAGGCTGTATAAAAGACTATGGACAAAGTTAAGAAGCATACAATACGTGTCAGGTATGTAATATTATCTGTGATAGGTTTTGTTCTTGCTGTGATAATAGGAATAGTTACGATTGCACTTGTAAGCTACAAAAAGCAGCCGAAGCTTACAGATGGTGAGAAACAGGAATTAGATAACACGGATCTTTTAAAACGCCAGACTAGTCCTGAGAGAGCCAAGATAATAGAGGATAATAATGATGCGTTAAAAGAACGTATAAGAATGATTAGCCAGGCAAAGGAAGAAATAATACTTTCAACCTTTGATTTCAGGTCTGATGATAGTGGAAAGCTTATATTAGGTGCACTTATTGATGCGGCAGACAGGGGAGTATCGGTTAATGTTATAGTTGATGGAGTGTCAGGTTTTCTTAGAATGAGGGGCAATGCGTATTTTGAGGCACTTGCGGCTATGCCAGAGGCAACAGTTAAGATATATAACAAGGTCAATCCGTTAAAGTCTTATAAGTCAATGGGAAGACTGCACGACAAATATATAGTTATAGACAGGCAGAATTATATTCTTGGTGGACGTAATACATTTAATTATTTCCTTGGAGATAATGAGGGACATAAGAATTATGACAGAGATGTGTTAGTATATTGTGCCAAGACAGATGAGAACAGTTCGGTCAACCAGCTTATAGACTATTATGACAGCGTGTGGAACTATAAGGAGAGCAAGACTCTTTTATCAAGCAGTAAGACTTCTTATAAAGAAAAGATAGCTGCAAAGGACAAGGTTAAGACAGCAAAAGATGAGCTTTTAGCAGGTTATGAGGCATATTGTGCTGATAATCAGGAGTTCGTAGACAATACAGATTATGCCAGTGAGACAGTGGAGGTCAACAGCATAGCACTTCTTAGCAATCCGATAGATTACAAGGTAAAGAAGCCGGTTGTGTGGTATCAGCTTGTAAGGCTTATGAAATCGGCAGATGCTAAGGTGAAGATACATACACCTTATATAATATGTAACGATTATATGTATGAAGGACTTACTGAGGTATGTGATAAGGTAGAAAATGTATCTTTGATGACTAATTCTATTGGTAATAATGGTAATCCATTTGGCTCGGCAGATTATTATGTTAATAAAGATAAAATACTTAATACCGGGCTTGAAGTATGGGAGTACGAGGGCGGATATTCTTATCATGGAAAGTCAATACTTATAGATGATAATATATCGGTCATTGGCTCATTTAATGTGGATATGCGAAGCGTCTATCTGGATACGGAGCTTATGCTTGTAATTGACAGCAGGGAGATTAACAGCCAGTTAAATGAAGCTATGGAGTCATATGAGCATATAGCAAGAAAGGCTGATGCAGATGGAAGTTACGACAATCCATATGATGTAGAACCTGTGGAGCTTACGCCATACAGGGAAAAGAGAATGAAGCTTATCAAGAACTTTATATTGTGGACGAGATATCTATTTTAAAATACAGACATATTTATAATGCAAGATATGGAGATTAACTATGAAGATGACAACTCTGTGTTATATTGAGAAAGATAACAACTATCTGATGTTACATAGAACCAAGAAAGAAAATGATATCAATAAGGGTAAGTGGATTGGTGTTGGAGGTCACGCAGAGGGCTGTGAGACACCAGAGGAATGTCTTTTAAGGGAAGCGAAGGAAGAGACAGGACTTACACTTACAGCATATCGTTTCAGGGGGCTTATAACATTTATAAGTGATGAATGTGAGCCTGAGCTTATGTGTCTGTTTACCGCGAATGACTATGACGGTGAGGTAAGCATATGTGATGAAGGCGACCTTTGCTGGGTTAGTAAAGATAAAATATTAGAGCTTCCAACGTGGGAGGGTGATGCTGTATTTTTAAAGCTTCTGCTTAGTGATGAACAGAGATTTTTTACAATAAAGTTAAGATATGAGGGTGATAAGCTCATTGAAAAAAATGTACAGTTTTATTAAGAAAATGTATACATATGCCGATATACATTAAGCTACGGAGAGCACATTTATTCAATGGATTGATTGCTGTTGGATAAGTGTGTTTTTTTATGCAGATTTATTTTACTTACCACTTGGACCGTACAGGAAAGTGGAGCGGCTGTGACTGACTGAACAGCGGCAGAAAGGAGAAAAATGGATATTAGTACACAGACATTCAGAGAAAGCTATACTGATTATTACAATCAGAAGATACTTGCTAATGAAAATGCTGATGAGAATGACTGGCGCAGTATGTCTGATAAGCAGTGGGACAAAATGCTTGACGGAATAGACGACTACGTTGATGATTTCAAGGAGAACTTAAAGAGGCTTAAGGAGATGCAGGATAAGGCGGCAGATAGAGCGGCGGCTGGTGCAAGGTCAGATATGAGGGCTAATGCGGCGGCAAGTGCGGCACTTAGGACAGCGGCATATGGTTTTGTGTCACAGACAGTAGCAGGTGATGATACATCTGATAAGGCTGATAATGAGCTTACAGATGGACTTTTTCCAAGTGACCCTGAAGAAACTAAGGCTGTGAATATGTCTAAGACACAGGAAGCACTTCTTACAGGTAATACAAGTGCGGGAATATCTGGTACAGAGAGTACAAGGGAAACTGCAAGCACAAGTGATGATGATGAAAATGTAACGTGGTATATAACAGTATTTTCAGAGCAGGGCATTTCCTGTGCTTCATTTGATAAAGACGGCAATAAGACAGAACTTTGGGATATTCCGTATAATAACAGCAGTGATTATAAGAAGGTATTAGATTTCTTAGACAGATTTGAGAAGGATGCTAACCTGAAATTTTCCAGTGATAAGCAGTTCTGGGTAGATTTTCTTGCTGGAAATATTGATGTGGACAAGATAGTTAAAGAATACAGCGGTGATTAATATGCTTGAGGTAAAGGAATTACAATATTTTGTCGTGTGTGCAGATCTTTCGTCTTTCAGCAGAGCGTCAGAAGTATTGTATACAACACAGCCCAATGTCAGTAAGGTTATAAGAAGTCTTGAGGAGAAGCTTGGCTTTGAAGTATTTGAAAGGGATAACAGGGGCATTAAACTTACAAGGCGTGGCAGACAGGCGTATGAATATGCTGGAAAGATATTAGAACAGGAACGCCAGCTTGCACAGATATATAAGATTGATGACAGGGAAGAATTCAGCATATCAAGCAATCCAAGTTCGTGGGTGGCGCGATGCTTTACGGATTATTACATCAAATATTCTGATGAGAATGTCAGATATAATATAATGGAGGGAAGTGTCAACAGCGTTATTGAGCGTGTTGGAACGGGGCTTGATGAATTAGGCTTTATATTCTTTATGGATAACCAGCTGCAGCAGATTGAGTATAAGCTTAAAAAGCATAATCTTCAATTTGTTAAGCTTAAGGATAATGAGGCTTATTTATATTATGGCAATAATGAAGCACCTAAGGATAAAGATGTTGAGAGTTATCTTAAAGATAAAATGCTTGTTCAGTGCTACGAAGATGAGTTTGCACTTAATCATTATTGGGATAATATAAGAAAAGATGATGAGGAATTTAACAAACACGTTGCTGTTATTACTAATAGTGATTATGTTATGAATTATATGCTGAAATATTCCAAGCTGTGTAATATAAGCAGCAGCCATTTCAGCAAACAGCCTAATTTTGATGGTATTCCATTATATGATGACACAAGGAAAGTGTTATTTGGATATATCAAAAAATGTGACGAAGCAGTAAGTAGGATTGGCGAGCAATTCTTAGCATTTGTAAGGGAGGAATTAAAGAAATAAATATCTGATAGTGAAGCTGTAATATATACAGCGTGATTATTTAAGTGGCTTTAATTAATATAGGTATAACAGAATGGAATGACACGATTGAAAAATAATTGTGCCATTCCATTTTTATTGTTATACTAATCAGACAATATAAGACTATTAGAAAAGGTATTTATGAAGAAGTTTATAATAAAGCGTCTGGTACAGCTTATTCCTATTATTATAGGCATTACACTGCTGTCTTTTCTGCTTGTAAATGTAAGCAATACAGATGCAATAGATATGTTAGAGGCTAACAGGGGAACTGCTATATCAGAAGAACAGAAGAATGAATTAAGAGAAGAACTGGGGCTTGACCAGCCTGTCATTGTCAGATATGTTGTGTGGCTTAAGGGCGTTATTACAGGCAATATGGGTAATTCCTATATATCAGGAAAGCCCGTGTTTGCAACATTTATATCAAAGCTTCCAGCGACTATATATTTATGTGTGGTTTCAATATTATTGACACTTATAATATCATTGCCACTTGGAATTATTGCGGCAGTTAATAAGAACCGGTGTATCGATTATATTATCAGGTTATTAAGTTTCTTAGGCAATTCAATGCCTAATTTTTTTGCCGCCATAATGCTTATATACATATTTGCACTGAAGCTTAATTTACTGCCGGTTATGGGAATGAATGCAGGAATTAAAAGCGTGATACTGCCAGCAGTTACCCTCGCAATAGCAATGTCGTCAAGATATATAAGACAGATAAGGACGGCTGTGATTAATGAATTACAGAAGGATTATGTGCAGGGTGCTATAGCAAGAGGTGTTGGCAGATTAAAGATAATTACAGGAAGTGTACTTAAATCAAGCCTGCTCACAATCATAACACTGCTCGCATTATCAATAGGTTCACTGCTTGGTGGAACAGCTATTGTTGAGAGCATATTTATGTGGGACGGAGTAGGGAAAATGGCGATAGATGCAATTACGATGAGAGATTATCCGGTTATACAGGCATATGTGATATGGATGGCAATTATATATGTAGTTATTAATCTTATAACAGATATAGTATACCATTATCTCAATCCAAGGATACGTCTGGGAGATTGTTATGAAGATTAAGAAAAGAACAGAAAATGTCAATAATAACAGACAGCGGTTGATATTCAGAGGGAAAATTAATAAAAGCAATACAAGCTTAATTATATGGCTTATATTTGCATTATTAATAGTGCTTATAGCGGTATTGGCAGATGTGATTGTTCCATATGATCCTTATGAGCAGGATTTGTCAGCCGCACTTATGCCGCCAGATAGTCATCATCTGTTAGGAACTGACCAGTATGGGCGTGATATGTTATCACGCGTCATTAAAGGAGCAGGAATATCGTTGTCATCATCATTTGCACTTGTTGTGATTATAACGTTAACAGGCTGTATTGCCGGAATAATAAGTGGTTATTACGGTGGAATTATAGACAGCATTATAATGAGGCTGTCAGATATATTTCTTGCATTTCCGGGGCTGGTATTTGCAATTGCGGTTGCAAGCGTAATGTCAGGAGGGTTAGTAAGTGCTGTTATTGCACTTGCACTAATATCGTGGCCAAAGTATGCAAGAATAGCAAGGGCAGAGGTGCTTGCCATAAAGAATGAGCCATATATACAGGTGGCAAGGATGTCAGGACTTAATACCATAAGAATATTAATAAAGCATATTATACCTAATATTGCAGATATGATTATAGTAACAGCGGTTCTTGATATTGGAAATATGATGATGGAGATTGCTGGGTTGTCATTCTTAGGGCTTGGAGCAGAACCTCCGCTTGCAGAGTGGGGACTTATGGTAAGTCAAGGCAGGAGCTTTATGCAGACAGCACCATGGGTTGTTATAGCACCGGGTCTGGCAATATTTATTACTGTACTTGTGTTTAATATGTTAGGAGATACTTTAAGTGATATTACAGGCAGACAATAAGGAAAAATTGAATAAAAAGGACATAGATAGTGTTAACAGCACTCAGTTAAATATCAGTGGTTTATCTGTAAGCTATTCTGACAGCACAGTATTGGAAAATGTAACGTTACAGCTTAAAAAAGGTGAGATATTAGGGATTGCAGGTGAATCAGGAAGCGGAAAAAGCACACTTATTAAAGCCATAATAGGACTTCTTCCTAAGGAGGGGCATATAGACGGTGGTGTAATAGAATATAACGGAGTGGATATAACTGGTAATGAAAAGTGTCTGAAAAGTTTAAGAGGCAGTAACATAGGTATGATATTTCAGAATACCGAGAGAGCAATGTGTCCGGTAAGAACAATAAAGAGCCAGCTTTATGAGAGCATTTTCAGTAATGAAGCCGTAAAAGATAAAAGAAAGGCAAAGCGTATAATTGATGAGAAAGCAGTTCATATGCTTGAACAGATGAATATTAAAAATGCTATCAAGGTTCTTAACAGTTATCCGTTTGAGTTATCAGGTGGAATGAACCAGAGAGTTGGAATTATGATGGCTATGCTTATGAAGCCTGATTTGCTGCTTGCAGATGAGCCGACAAGTGCATTGGATGTTATAGCACAGAGGCAGGTTGTGGATATCTTTAAAGACATAAAATGCAGTGGAGATACTTCAATGATTATCGTGTCGCACAATATAAATGTTGTTAGGGAGCTTGCTGATAAAATAATTGTTATGAAATCTGGCAGGATTGTAGAATACGAAGATACAGAGATAATTATGAATTATCCAAAGCAAGAATATACGAAACAGCTTATATCGGCTGTTCCAGTGTTAAGACGGGAGTGTGCTGATGAGTACAATATTAGAGCTTAATAATATTAAAAAGGCGTATGATGTGAAAATGGCTGTAGATATAGACAAGCTGGTTATAGAAGAGGGCGACTGTGTAGGACTTGTTGGGGAAAGCGGTTGCGGAAAAAGCACGCTTGCTGGAATTATAACGAATACAGTTAAGTTATACAGTGGTTCAGTAATCTTTAAAGGTGAAGATATAAGTAGATTCAATGCCCGTAAAATGAGGGATATTTATAAGAATATGCAGATGATTTATCAGTCACCTGTGGCTTCATTTGATCCTGAATATACATTAGGAAAAAGTGTTGCCGAAGCATTAAGAAATAATAAGAGTGATAATCTTGTGTCGGAATTGTTTATAAGTGTTGGACTTTCAGCGGAATATGTTAATAAATATCCAGGACAGGTGAGCGGTGGCGAGTGCCAGAGAGCGGCAATAGCGAGGGCATTGGCTGTGAAGCCGGAGTTTCTTATATGTGATGAAGCTACAAGTGCACTTGATGTTACAGTGCAGAGCCAGATAATTGCACTTATTAAGCAGTTGCAGCAAAGCAGGAAAATGACGGTATTATTCATAAGCCACGATATTGCACTGGTAAGCCAGATATGCAATAAGACAGCTGTTATGAAGGACGGGAAAATAATAGAGTATTCAGACACAGATAATATTATCAACAGGCCGGAAAAGGAATATACAAGGCTTCTTATAAAGTCGGTACTTTAAATATAAGAAATATATAAGATGAGGTATATGAATTATGAACAGATTAAAGATAAATAAAATGAAGAACAACAGGGTATGCATATATAAATTAAAAGAAATTATAATGAAGAATAACAGAACCAGAATAGATAAATTAGGTGAAAGCAGCATGAATATAGATAGATTAAAGCAGAATATAATAAAATTAGCAGGAATTATACTTGTAATAGCAGCTGTATCAGGTATTGCAGGCTGTGGGAAAAGTACAGCTTCCACAGAGAAAGTATTCTACTATGGAGATACAACATTTAACGCAGAAAATGATGAGACAGATGTCAACCCACATAACGGATATTCAGGCTGGGCGTGCATAAGATATGGCGTTGGAGAGACTCTTTTTAAATATTCGGATACAATGGAATTAGAGCCATGGCTTGCTGAAAGCTATGAGAATGTAGATGAGCTTACTTGGAAGATTAATTTAAAAGATGGAATTACATTTACAAGTGGAAGAAAGCTTGATGGTGAGGCTGTTAAAGAATGTATAGAACATCTTGTTGCGGTGCATAAAAGAGCAGCAGGGGATTTGAATATAGAGAGGGTTGAGGCAGAAGCTGATACAGTCATAATAACAACAGCCAAGCCGGTGCCAGCACTTATTAATTATCTTTCTGACCCTTATGGCTGTATTATTGATATGCAGGCAGGAATTACTGATGAGGGTAATGTATCAGCGACAGGACCTTATATAGCCGAGGAGATTGTGACAGACTCAGGACTTACACTTGTTAAGAATCAGAATTACTGGAATGGAGAGCCTAGGCTTGATAAAATAATTGTTAAGACGATAAGTGATGGTGATACTCTTACAATGGCATTGCAGTCAGGTGAACTTAATGCGGCTTATGGTCTGCCATATTCAAGTCTTTCGCTGTTTAATAACAGCAATTATACAATATCATCAAGCGAAACTTCACGTTCATTTTTTGCACAGATGAATTATGCTAATGTCAATTTACAGGACAGCAATGTAAGAGCTGCAATTGCTATGGCAATTAATAAGAAAGATTTTACTAATGTATTATTAAAAGGCAATGGAACGTTGGCAGAAGGACCATTTCCGAAAGATTATACATTTGGTGACAGCTATGTTAAAGCTGCGGAGTATAATATTGATAATGCCAGAAATTTATTAGCACAGTCGGGCTGGAAGGATACAGATGGTGATGGATATGTTGATAAAAATGGAGAAAAGCTTACATTAAGGTGGCTTACATATCCAAGCAGACAGGAGCTTCCTTTGCTTGCAGAAAATGTTCAGGCATCATTAAAGCAGATAGGAATAGAGGTTAAGATTAACTGTACGGCTAATCATCTTGATTATGTTAAAAAAGGTGAGTGGGATATATATGCAAGTGCCTTTGTGTGTGCACCAACAGGTGATCCTGAATATTTCTTTACAACACACTGTCTTAAGAATTCGTCAAAGAACCGTGGTGGTTATTATAATGAACAGCTTGAACAGCTTGAAGAACAGCTCAGTACTACATTTGATACAGAAGGCAGGGAACAGCTTGGAATAAAGATGACACAGACAATACTGGACGACAATGCTTTTATATTTGCATCGCATCTTAAAATGTCAATTGTTTCAGGGAAAGGTGTGAGCGGTTTAACTGCACACCCATCAGATTATTATGAGATAACGGCAGAGCTGGATATGCAGTAATATGCCTATAAGAAATATGTAACGGATTATGAAAGAAAATAGATTATGATACAGGATAAAAATAATATAGAAGA
>OOAM01000816.1_pt1 | contig 25333 bp, 25 predicted proteins | sample 1671131 | NCBI WGS metagenome assembly OOAM01 (sample SAMN06348125, study PRJEB24527) | human gut metagenome | biome: human gut; feature: ankylosing spondylitis patient; material: feces | host: Homo sapiens | place: China | collected 2015-10 | reverse complement strand
GTTGGACTGCATTATCGCCCCTTTCGCCTTTGCGGCGGTCTCATCGGAGAATCGCGTTCCACTGTCGGCATCCACCAGATGCAGCGACGGCGAAAAGCGGTCCTCTCGGTGCTCGATTACCCGCTTCATGCCTTTGACCGTCCGTTTGGGCAGCCAGAAAACCATGAGAATAATCACAATCGCAAGCACCACAACCGTGCTTAACGATTCATAACCCATAACTCATAAGAATAGGTGACATTCCGACATTCTCCGGGGTGCACGCCCCCGCGTGTCGAACATGTGCGCGAAAGCGCGTGTCGAACCTCGCCAACGGCTCACTCGCCCATCAACCGTGCGGTAAAGCCATTCGGTGCGTACTCCGGCAGCAACGCATACGATTCATGGTCACGCCATTGCCCGTTCACGAACATGTACGCCTTGCGCATCCCCTCATAGGATGCCCCCACTTTGAGTGCCACCTTACGTGAACGTTCGTTTTCGGGAAGCAAGTCGATCTCCACACGATGCAATTGCGGTCCGGAAGGGTCGAACATCGCCCAATCAGCCAATAGCGTAACAGCCATCGGCGCATATCCATGCCCCGCACACCGTTCATCGACCCAATAGCCAACCACGCCGGTACGCATGGCGCCATAGCAGATGGCCCCTAACGAAATCTGGCCTACGATACGCCCATGATGCTCGATGGCGAACACCACTCCGGTGCCGTTTCGCTCGTTGCGTCGCATCGCACGCACCCACTCGTTGAACGACATCGACGCGCCATGCACCGGATCCCCGGATTCCCAAGGCTTCAACCAATCGTCGTTGCGCCAGCGGACTTCGTTCCATTCGTCGCAGTCGTCAGTAGTCAGCGGACGCAGGATTATGGGAACGTGAAGCCCATGTGCCTGAATGAACCGCGGAACATCAATGGCATTGGGATCCGAACGCATCATGCCCCGTAAAGATCGCAAAATCGTCACGCCCTCATTCTGCCATACGCATAACATTTCCGATTTCGCGCAACCATCCCGTGGTACAACATGCGGTATGACCACGAACATGCAAGCCGACGTCATGGAAAACAGCGTCTGTGACGAAGCCGCGAACCAACGTGAGCTGAAAAAGCAATGGCGCGCACACGCAATCGCACGAAGAAAGCAGACCAGTAAGGAGGAACGACTGGAAGCCGGCCGCAAGTTGGCCGAACAGGCGCGGAAGGCGAATCTCATTCATTCGTTCACCACGGTGGCCGCATTCGCGTCCATGGGCAGCAGCGGCCTGCCGACGGATACCGGCTTCCAGATGATCTACAACTTTCTTACCGGCGAGTACGCCTATCTCGTGTCCATCGCCGGCGTCATCGTGGGATTCGCCACGCTCTACTGGGGCTCGGACATGAACGGTTTCGTGAAGACGATTATCCTGATGGTCTGCCTCGTGTGTATCGTGCTTGGTACCCCGAGCTTTATCAGCGCCATCACGGGTAAGGGGGCTCTCATAGCATGACCCTGCATACATTCCATCAATCGCTCATTCGCCCGAATCTGATTCTGGGCTGTGATCGTGACCTGTTCTTCGTTTCGGGCCTTGCAGCCTTCATCCTGATCATCATGTCACACAACTGGACGGCGTCCTTCATCGGGGCATTCATCTGGTTTTCCGCACTGGCGCTCCTCCAGCGCATGGCAAAGGCCGATCCGCTCATGCGGCCCGTCTACCTGCGCCACCGCCGGTATCAGGCGTACTATCCGCCGCGCTCGACGCCGTACCGAATGAATCCCCGCGACTACAGGGAATTTTGATGAATACGCTCACGCTTCTTTCATGGGCCATTGCCGCCGGAGGTCTTCTCTGTTTCCTGATCTGGAACAAGCTGATCAGCGATGCCGACAAACTGCGGGAGCTCAAAAGGTTCCGCTCAAAGGAAGCCGGCGTCGCCGATCTGCTCAACTATGCGGCAATGGTCGATGACGGGGTGATTGCCTGCAAATCGGGGGCTCTCATGGCGGCTTGGCTCTATACCGGCAAGGATGACGCCCAAAAGACGGAAGCCGAAAGGGACCAGACTGCTGCACTGCTGAATCGCGCCCTGCTGTCTCTGGACGACGGCTGGATGATCCATATCGACAACGTGCGCCATGAAGCTCCCGGTTATCCGGAACGGAGCCGTTGCCACTTCCCCGATCTCATTTCCGCCGCCGTGGATGAGGAACGTCGCCGTCTCTTTGAAAAGCGGGGCGTCATGTACGAGGGCTATTTCGTGCTCACCGTGACCTGGCTCCCTCCGCTTCTTGCGGAACGCAAGGCCGTAGAGCTGCTCTTCGACGATGACCGCAAGCCGGACTCCAAGCCCCGCCAATTCTCCGTTCTTCTGGAAAGCTTCCAGAAGAACGTCCGTTCGCTGGAAGAGCGCCTTTCGACGGCCCTCGACCTGCACAGGCTCAAGGCTCACGCCTACAAGCGTGAAGACGGCACGACCGGATACTATGACGATTTCCTCCAGCACCTGAACCGCTGCATCACCGGCACACTTCACCCGGTTCTGCTCCCTTCCTCTCCAAATTATCTGGACATTTTACTCGGTGGTCAGGAGTTCTGGGGCGGCATCATCCCCAAAATGGGGCGTAAATTCATTCAGGTCGTAGCCATTGAAGGTTTTCCCCCCATGTCCACGCCGGGTATCCTTTCGGCACTGACGGATCTCGACCTCGACTACCGCTGGAATACGCGGTTCATCTTCCTCGGCAAACAGACCGCCCTTTCCCACATCTCCGCTTACCGCCGCAAATGGCGGCAAAAGCTCTACGGGATCATGGACGTGGTATCCGGCAGGATGACCCGCATCAACCAGGAAGCAAAGGACATGTCCGACGATGCCGATGAAGCCTACGCCGGCGTCCAGAAAAACGACTACGCTGTCGGGTATCTCTCCAGCGTCGTCGTACTTATGGATGAGGATCGGGACAAAGTGGAAAACGAGGCCGTCCGGCTCCAGAAAGCCGTCTTCAGTTTGGGCTTCACGGCCCGGATCGAGACGATCAACTGTATGGACGCCTTTTTCGGTTCCCTGCCAGGGCACGGCTTCGAGAACGTCCGCCGGCCTATCGTGACCACGCAGTCGCTTGCGGACATCATCCCCTCAAGCACGATCTGGACCGGCTCCAGCGAAGCACCCTGCCCGCTGTACCCGCCGCACTCTCCGGCGCTTTGCCATTGTGTGACTACAGGGTCCAGTCCCTTCCGCCTGAACCTCCACGTCAGGGACGTCGGCCATACGGTCATGTTTGGCCCCACGGGCTCCGGCAAGTCCACGGCTCTCGCCCTTCTCGCCATGCAGATGCGCCGTTACGAAAAAGCCAGCATCTTCGTCTTCGACAAGGGCATGTCCATGTATGCCACCACAAAAGCCTGTGGCGGGCAACACTTCGACATGGGCGAGTCCGGAAGGTTCCAGTTTGCGCCCCTGCAACATCTGGAGACGAAACAGGATCGGACATGGGTCATGGACTGGCTCGACACCATACTGAGTCTCAATGGCGTACAGACCGGACCCGGTGACAGACGTGAACTCGAACTCATGCTTATTCGGGCGCATGAAACAGGCATCCGCACTCTCAACGCCTTCGTCGCCCTCCTGAGCCCCCGGCTCCGTGAACCGCTCCTTGCTTACGTCACCGGCGGCTCCATGGGGACGCTCTTCGACGCCGAAGAGGATACTCTGGAAATCTCCACCTTCTCTACTTTCGAGATGGAACAAATTCTCGGCATGGGCGACAGATGGGCGCTGCCCATCCTGTTCTACCTTTTCCGCCGAATTGAGAAATCCCTGCTGGGACAGCCGGCTCTGCTCATTCTGGATGAAGCGTGGCTCATGCTCGGCCATCCTATTTTCAGAGAAAAAATCAGGGAATGGTTCAAGGTTCTCAGAAAGAGCAACTGCGCCCTCCTCATGGCCACTCAAAGCATCTCCGACGCCGTGAACTCGGCCATTTTCGATGTTGTGATTTCCGAAACCGCAACCAAGATATTCCTTCCCAATCCCAGCGCCCGCGATATCGCCGCCATCTACAACCAGATGGGACTCAACGAGCACCAGATCGAAATCCTCGCAACGGCCATTCCCAAACGTCACTATTACCTCACTTCGGAAAAAGGCTGCCGGCTGTTCAACTTCGCCATGGGACCGCTGGCCCTCGCCCTTGCCGGAGCCTCGGATCGGGAATCCGTACAACTCATTAAAAAACTTGAACAGCAATATGGCGACGAATGGCTCTCCGTATGGCTCCAGTCCAAAGGAGTGTCCCTCGCCGACTACATGGGAGACGCGGCATGACAGAAGAAAATCCCTATCTGGACGCCAGAAAGAAGCACAACGAATACGAAAGCAGCCGCAATGCCTCGCTCCGTCTCTGGAAGCTCTTTGGCCTCCTCGGTCTGCTCACTGGTCTGGCCGGTGTAGGGGGCATGATCCATATCGGCTCCCAGTCCAAATTCGTTCCCTACGTGATTGAAGTGGACAAGCTTGGTCAGACACTCCCTGTTTCCGTTGCTGACAAAGCTGCTCCCGCTGATCCTCGCATCGTCAGTTCTCTGCTGGCCCGCGCCATCACCCTAGCGCGCATGGTCACTCCGGATGTCGTCGTCCAGCGCAACGCCATTTTTGAACTCTACGCATCTCTGGATTCGTCAGATCCGGCTGCCCTCAAAATGCAGGAGTATCTTGGTTCTGATTCCGACACCTCTCCCTTTAAACGGGCCGCCAAAGAAACCGTGGACGTTCAGATTACTTCGGTCATCCCTCAATCCGACGAAACATGGCAGGTCGACTGGATGGAAACGGTTCGCGCTCGCGGCGACGGTTCAATCATATCCCGTTTCAGAATGCGGGCACTGGTCCGCATCTATGTAGTACCTCCCACAAACCGCACGTCCGAAGAGCAGATCAGGAAGAACCCCCTGGGCATCTTCATCCGCGACTTCAACTGGTCAAAGCAACTCTAACGGAGAAAACAGTTCTATGAAACGTCCACTCATCATAGCAGCCTGTCTGTTCCTCTCAGGCTGCGCGGCTTTTCCGTTCCACGGCAGCCGCGAGGTCTCCGGCGTCCGGACTGCCGACGCTCTAAGCGAAGCATGGCCGGCAGACGCCGAACGCTTCGCCTCTCAAGCGGCGCTTGAACTTTCACGTCGCTACCCAGCCGGTCAGACAGGTCTTTCCCTCGTGACCGTGCCGGGTCAGTTCGGCACGTCACTCGAAAACCAGCTTCGTGGCCACGGTTTTGCCATTTTCCCCTCAGACTCTTCTTCCGGCCTCCGGATCGGCTACGTCCTCGACGAGATTATCGGCGAGATCACCCCTACAGGGTATCTTCAGATCCGAACCTCGGACGGCACGGCCTTCAGCATGATCCGCAGACTCATCGGAGGACTCCCTTCCACCTCTCAGACTCCGGCGCTTCCCGCTCCGGCCTCAGCTCCGGAAGAGCCGGTTCCGGGCACACCGGTGGTGACGCCTCCCGCGCATATTCCGGAACCGGCTCCCGCAGTAAAGGAGGCACCTCTCCCAGAAGTACCGCAGACGCCGGTTCCCCAAGCACCAACGCCCCACAAAGAGGAGTCGTCCAGGGCCTCCGGGGATTCCCGGAGGATGCCGATCATCACCGCAGTCCGCACGGTGATCCCCGTCAAATGGCAGTACAGCATCCAGGGGACGGAACTGCGCCAGAAGCAGGTTCCATACCCGAAAAATATCCCATGGCGAAAAGCTCTCATGGACATGGCCACGGCCACTGACTCCACAGTCGACATCAACGCCAAGGCCAGGCTCGTCACCTTTACGCCAAAAGGAACGCCGTCCGCTCCGGCAACGACACAATCTGCTGTAGCTGCTCCAGTTTCGTCGGAATCTCCCGTCGTGGCTACGGCCCTGGCCGATGCCGCAGCGACATCAAAGTCTGCTCCGGCCACGACCAATACGCCTGCCCCCCCCGGCAACGCCGAAAGTTGAGGCCACGTCCATCCCGGCCTCTCCAGCCGTCACCATCGTTGCCGAGCCTGTCTCCCTTCCCGAATGGCACCTCTCGCAGGGAAGCCTGCGCACGCAGCTGGATGTTTGGGCAAGCCGTGCTTCCTGGCAGCTCATTTGGAACGCGGACACGGATCTCGACATGCAGTCCAGCGCCAGCTTCCGAGGCAACTTCGTTGCCGCCGTTACTCAGCTTTTTGAAGGCCTCCACGCCGCCGGATTCCCACTCCGGGCAACGTTCTATCCCTCAAACAACGTTCTGGAAGTGAGTGACAGATAATGAAAAGATACCTCTCCCTTCTCCTCGCCGCATTCGTCTTCCTCTCCGGCTGCGCCGTCAAGGATGGCGGAGCGCCTACGGTCCAGCAAGTCGAGGCAAAACGAGATCAACTGGCCGAGCTCTCCAGCTCGAAGACCGTGTCCATTGCCGAACATCCGTATCTCGGTGCGAAACCCATCGTCCGGCAAACGGACGGCGAAGACATCCCCGTCCTCAACGCCAGCGTCACCCTCAAACAGAAGGGGACGCTCTCCGAGATCGCGGCCTCGCTCAGCACCATCGCCCCATTATCGGCCCAGGTCTCCGATACCGATGCCGACGATCCCCAGCCGACAAAACAGGGATCATCCTCGCCTGATCTGCCAGCCCTGGATGATCTGGGCCTGCCGCCTCTGGCCAGCATGTCTGGACTGATCGACGTATCCTATACCGGCTCTTTGCGCGGCCTCCTGGACACTATCTCCAGCCTGTCCGGATACGGTTGGGATTACGATGCCAAGACGAACAGGATCACATTCAGCGCCATGCAGGTGCGCACATACACAATCATGGCCGCGCCGGGCGTGATCACCTACGACAGTCAGGTCTCCAACAAGAGCAAGGAACGTACAAGCGGCTCCTCCATCAGCGGCTCCAGCATCAACTCCACGGTCTCCTCCGGAGACACCTCTTCCCAGACATCCCAAGTCCACACCTCAAAAATAGAGATGGACATCTGGAAAGAGATCGAAACCGCCGTCAAGGGACTCCTGAGCAAAAGGGGCACCGTCTCCATCAATCAGGCTGCAGGTACGGTCACGGTCAGGGACTCCTATACGCGCCTGCGTGACGTGACCGCCTACATCGACTCGATCAACGCCCGACTCTCCCGCCAGGTTGCAATTACCGTGCGTGTCTGGGCGCTCGAACTCACCGACGCCTCCAGCGCCGGGCTGAACCTTCAGGCCCTCTTCGAAAACAACGACGTCTCCGTCGTCGCTGGCAGCCTCGGCGATCTAGGCAGCGCGTCAACCGCCGCTGTTAGTGTGGTTAAGGGCAAGCTCAAGGGCTCCAGCGGCACGATCAAGGCTCTCAAAGAATGGGGGCGTGCTACCCAGCTTAGTTCCGCCGGTGGCCTGCTCATGTCGAACCAGCCTCTTCCCGTGCAGGCAATCAAGCGCCATGCCTACCTCGCCGGTATGACCCTGGCCACCAGCGAGTACAACCAGACTTCAGAGATCACACCCGGCGAAGTCACAACCGGTTTCGCCATGACCATCATTCCGCATATCCTGCCGGATCGCCGGGTAATTCTCCAATACATGGTCACTCTGTCGGCCCTTGACTCCATGGAAGAGATCGACCGTGAACAGGTCTATGTCCAGCTTCCGCAGGTAAGTACCCGCTCATTTGCGCAGCGCAGCAAAATGAAGATGGGACAGACATTGGTTTTGGCTGGCTTTGAGCAGTCAACCCAGAACCTTGGCAATTCCCTCGGTGTTCTCAACACGAGTCGTGATGCCAACTTCTCAAAGACATTGCTCGTCGTGACCATCGAACTGGAAAGTGCGGAGAACGTGTGATGATGCGCCGTGTAGTCATCAATGGACAGTCCTATGCCGTCGGTCTGGACTGGTTCCCGCTCAAAGAAGACATGAAACGTGCCGAACTTGTGTTGGAAGCGGAAGGGTACGACGAAAAGTGCGATCTGTCCGTCGTGCTTGAAAAACAGTATGCCCTGGCCCGTTCAAGGAACAGGTCGTGGAAGAGAGTCCGCTCTCTGGCCGCAACGCTTGTCCTGAACAAGTACCCTGACGCCGTCCACGTCTTTCCCCTCGTCGACGCGGATGACGATACGCCCTTCTGGTGGGTGATCGGCGTCCGCAGGGGGATTGTCTCAGGACAGACAGACCGCTGCTTCGACACTCAGGAAGACGCCGAAAGCGTGGCCGTCTCCGTGCAGGACTCTCTCGGCGTTCCGGAACTCCAGTCCTTTTCCGATGCAGATGTTCTCCTGAACCACACGAAGCCGACGAAGACGTCCTTCATGAACGACCCGGCTGCCCTGGGACATCTGAAAGATACGGCGGCCATCAAGCTTCTGAAGGCATCCGCCATAGCCGTCGGCTTCGCCTTCGGCTGGTGGGCCGTCGATTCCGTCCTCGAATATCGGGCGGCTCAGGAAGCCCTGGAACAGGCCCGCATTCTCACCCAAAACAAGGAAAAAAGGGCCAAAGAACTGGCCGAGCATCCCGAAAGGTACTTTTCAAGCAAATGGATGCAGGCTCCCCTGCCGGAAACATTCTTCAATCAGTGCGCCCCGGAGATGTTCCGTTTTCCCATGGCCGCGAACGGCTGGGGACTCTCCAGCCTGAGCTGTTCAGGGTCTTCCCTTTCCGCCACATGGCAGCAAACGCCGCTTTCGGACTACACGCACCTGCCCTTCAACGCGCTGCTCGACCCGCAAAAGCCGAAGATTGCGACGTCATCCAGGCCGCTGCCTCCTCTTGCCGGGGCGAATCGCTCCGCTTCCTCCCTGCTTTCCCAAAGGGATGCGGCACGCAGGCTCTACGCTCTCACCCAGCACTTCCGCCTGAACCTCAAAAAGCTGACCTTCGCCAAACGCCAGACAAAGACGGTCGAAAGGATCTCGCTTTCCTGTCCCTGGGTGAAGGCATCCTTTGAACTGGATCACGTCCCCGCCTTTCTTGTGGCCGATTACGTCAGTCTGGGGAAGGCCCTGTCCGAAATTCCCGGTCTGATCGTCACGGAGATCTCCTACTCCGACAACTGGACCATACGAGGTGAACTCTATGCACATTGACAAGAAAAAGACCCAGATCGCCATCCTGGCCGTCCTCGGCTGCGCACTGATCGGCTCGGCTGCCTTTCAGTTCTTTCCGCAGCAGAAAACGGCACCCCAACGTCCGGTCAAAAAGATCGCCCCTGAAACGCCTCCTATTTCAAAGCCGGCTTCTCCCCGCCCTTCCGGAAAAGACGGCGTCTTCGTACCTCCCATTACGGACCTTGATCCTCGTACCGTTTATTCCGGCAATTTGGGGACTCTCACCGGCATCCAGGCCGGTGCCGACCTCAAAAAGATGGAACTGGAATTTGCACAGCTCGATGCAAAGATCAGGGAACTCCAGAAAAAGGATGATGTTCCGGCAGGTCCCGTTGTGCTTCCCTCTCTTTCCCAGCCTTCCGGTGTCCCCGGGCTGCCGGAAAAAAAGGAGTCGACCAGGATCGTCGTCATGGCTGTGCGCGGCATCAATGAAAACTTGATCGCCACCCTCCGGACTAAGGATGGGACGCATGTCGTCAAGACGGGAGATACCGTTCCCGGCTTCGGAAAAGTTCAGTCAATTGCGCGGGATCGCGTCGTCATCAACGGTTCGGCAATACCCTGGATGTAATCATGGATACTTACGTTCCTTCCATTCCTCCAGCCCTTTCGGAGCGCCTGATCTGGCGCGACGGCTCCTTCCATGCTTCTGAGGAGCTCAAGGGCGATACCCTGCTCGACGCTCTTTTCGCCAGATGCTCCCGCGAAATGGACGTTGCCGTGGTGCCGTGCCGCTGGTACTCGCCTCGCGCCTTTGAAAAAAACTTCGGCGTCCATTTCATGAACAAAGAGGGCTCCATCAACGCCACGGTCGACGCCATCGTGGACCTTCTGCGAAAGGCATGGACCCTCCGCGCATCGGATATTCACATCACCTATTGGGGGCCGTACACCACTATCGAACTCCGGCGTCTGGGACTGCTGCAACCGTTTCAGACTTTAAACGGCACTGAAGGCCAAGCTCTCATTCTTGCCCTTTTCCAGTCCGACATTTCCCAGGGCGGTGGGGAATCCACCTTTTCCCCGCTGGAACAACACGACGCCCGCATCGCCAAACGCGAGTACCTGCCTGAAGGCGTCTTCGCCGTCCGTCTCCACGCCGAGCCGATCCTCAGCCCGTTTATCCCCGACCCGGGCACCTTCGTCGCTCTGCGCCTGCTTTACGACGCTACCTCAATCCAAGGGACACTGGAACAGCGCGTCGAAGCCCTTGGTTATCTTCCGGAACAGCAACAGCTCCTCCGGAGATTCACAGAACGTTCCGGACTTTCAATCATCGCGGGCGCTACCGGACATGGCAAGTCTACACTCCTTAAACACATCATGGAGGGAATGGCCGAGGAGAACCCCACTCGAAACTACATGACGCTGGAAGATCCGGCGGAATACGTGATCAGAGGGACAAAGCAGCGCAACGTCATCACCAACACGAATGTGGAAAACGCCAGAAAAATGGAGATGGTGAACGCCAATGCGGGGCTCATGCGCTCCGATCCGGACGTGATCATGATCGGCGAAATCCGCTACATCGAGCTGGCTTCCGCCGCCATTGAAGCCGCCCTTACAGGTCATGGCGTCTGGACCACCCTCCACGCTTCCAGCGCCTTCGGCATCATCCCCCGTCTGCGCGAGATGGGCGTCCCCCTTGAGGATCTCTATGAAGACAACGTACTCAACGGCCTGATCTACCAGCGTCTGGTTCCGGTCCTGTGTCCCCGCTGCAAGCGGCCTCTGGAACTTTCCTCCCTCCAGCCTCAGCTCGGAAACCGTCTCGAAAAACTCTTTAACGCCGCAGAACTCGCCCAAATCTATACGAAGGGCGACGGCTGCGAGCATTGCTCCGGCATGGGACTCACGGGACTCCGCGTCGCTGCGGAAGTCGTGCCCGTCACCACCATGCTTCTCTCCATCCTGAAAAAGGGCTCTCTGCGGGACGCCCAGATGTACTGGCTCAACGAGATGCACGGCATGACGCACGTCGCCCATGCCAGAAGTCTCGTCCTGGCCGGAGAAGTCGATCCGGCTCTGGCCGAAGAACGGCTGGGCGTCACTCTCGACTTCGACCTTGAATGGCGGGAGGTCGCATGAACCTGAATGCGGAAATCCGTCTTCCCGCCGGCATCGAGCGCAAACTCGCCAGGCTGGCCTTCGGCTCAAAGACACGGGAACGCTGCTGGCGCAAGCTCGCCACGCATCAGCGTCACCGTATGCCCATTGATGAAAGCCTGCGGCTCTTCGCCAAACAGGCGCGTGCCGCCGGCTCTCTCTCCGCGCAATGCTACACCCTCATGCGCGACAGGCTCTCCGCAGGCAAAAACATGCGCGAAACGCTGGCCGGTCTGGCCACTCCGGAAGAGATACTGCTCATCCACTCCAGCCAGATCGGCGGCAAGCTGCCGGAAGGTCTTCTGCTGGCTGCGGATCTTCTCGCGGCAAAACGGAAAGTCATTGGCGCCGTCATCGGAGCCGTGGCCTATCCGGCCTTTCTCTTCGCCCTAGTCGTCGTGGTCCTCTACGCCATGTCCGTGGTCATCATTCCTCAACTGACGGCCATCACCGATCCCACCCGTTGGCAGGGACCCGCCGCAATCCTGTACCGGATTTCCCGCTTCGTGGATTCCTCTGCCGGACTTGCAGCCCTCCTCGCCCTCGTCGGCGTTCTGATCCTCGTTTTCGTCACCCTGCCCCTCTGGGCGGGAACCAGCAGACAATGGGCGGACAGGATACCTCCCTGGTCCGTCTACCGTCTGCTTGTCGGCGTCTCATGGCTGCACACCGTGGCCACGCTCATGTCCGTGGGACAAAAACCCGTGGACATCCTCGCCGCCATGCTCGCTGATCGCTCCACCACCCCCTATCTGCGGAACATTTTGCGCAGAATCAATAACCATGTCGGGCGTGGCTCAAATCTTGGCGATGCCCTCGAAAAAACGGGATTGCGCTGGCCCTCTCCGGAGCTTGTCGAAGAACTCCAGGCATACTCGAACCTTCCGGGATTCGGTGAACAGATCCGCGCCATCGCAGCCGACTGGCTCACTGACGGTATCGCCCTGATCGTGCGGGCCGCTCGTGCCCTGAACATCATCTGCATCCTGATGGTTGGCGGTCTCGTTATCCTCATGGTCACGGGCATCACATCCATTCAACAACAAATCGCAATCGGAATTGGAGGTTAGCTCATGAAAAGACAACTGAAAAAAACTGAACGCGGCTTCACCGTCGTCGAAGTCCTCATCGTGCTGGTCGTCGGACTGCTCATCGTCATAAACGCCGGAAAGCTCTCGGACTGGCTCTTCGGAACCGCCAAGCTCGCTTCCACGGAGCAATCGCTCGCTGCCTTCCGCGTCAACATCCAGCACGCCTATACGGACGTGCGCTCCTACGCCTCCATCAGCAATGACGAGCTCATCAGCGCCCTGGTCGTTCCTCCCACCATGCTCAACGGCGACGGCACGGCCATCGTCGACGCATGGAACGGCGACGTCACCGTCGCCAGTGCCGATGATGGCCGCTCATTCACGATTGAACTCACCCTGGTTCCCCAGTCTGAATGCGTCAAGCTCGGCGCTTTCCAGATCGACACATGGGAATCCATCACCGTCAATGGGACGGAAATCGACCGCGGTTCCATCGTGACGACCGATCAGTGCACCGACGCAACGGAAAACACCATCGTCTACAAGTCCCACTAACCCCTTCTCTCCGGGGAGGACACCCTCCCCGGAACGCTACAGGACGGCTCATGTATCCTCTGGCCATCATCGCTATTCTCCTCGGACTGCTCGCGACGTTCAGTTTCGTAGAACCACAGGCATCACTCCGAAACCATTCTGAACGAGCCCTTGCCGTGAACTTCTGCATCTACAGAACCGCCGTCTCCGACTATGTCCGTACCCATCCCGACATCGCCTCCGTGCCGGCCAACGCCATTGAACTCCCCACCGGCTATCGCTCCATCCGGAACTGGCAGGCCAGGATCTCGGGTGGCTACTGCTACGTCTATGGAGAAGCCTCACAGGATGAAGTCTTCGCCATAAGGGAACTCATGGGCAATTCCGTCCTGATCGGCAGAAATGTGAACTCCCGGCTGTCTCCCAGCGGCATCGCCGTAGCCGCCTCCATCCCTGCCGGCAACGTCGTCAGCATTGTGAGCCTGCCATGAAAATCTCACGTCAATCCGGTTTCACTATCGTTGAAATGCTGATCGTCCTTGTGATCATCGCCATGCTCATGCCCAGTGTCTATGACCTCTGGCGTTCCAACTTCATCGCCTTCCAGCAGGGACTGGCGGCGGACCAGATGCGCCAGGTCAACGAGGCCGCCAACGCTTATGTCAAAAGGAATTTTGAAACCCTGCTCTCCTCCGCGACGCCTTCCTCCGGGCCTCAGATCTCCATCCAGAATCTGATTGACGACGATCTTCTTCCGGACGGCTTTCGCAACAGCAATATCTGGGGGCAGTCTTATGAAATTTACGTGCGCAGCCCACACGAAAACACGCTGAATACCATCACGATCACCAGGGGCGGGCGCGAGCATGAGGAAGGCGACTCCTTCGCGACATTGACGGTTCCCGGAGCCGCTCTCCAGCTCGGTGGAGCTGGCGGCTTCGTCCCCACCGGAGCCCTCCCCGGTCAGACCGACGGCACGCTTCACGGCACAGCTGGCGGCTTCATACTCGATCTGGCCGCTCTCGGTATTGCTTCTCCAGGTCCCGGCCACCTTGGAGCCTACTCCGCTTTTGACGAGTACGACCTCGGCACGGATTACCTTTACCGCTCGGAAGTTCCCGGTCATCCGGAGTACAACCAGATGGAAACATCTCTCGACATGACCGGGCACGATATCGAAAACGTCGGCTCCATCCAGTACGTCTCCCGCACCATCTCGGACGATGACTCGTGTTCCGATGAAGACGAAGGGAAGATGTTCCTTGACGAACTCCAGGGCATGTATCTCTGCCGGAATAACCAGCTCGTCCTCCTCGCTGATACCGGCAACTCCACGCAATTTAAGACCTCCACCTTCGTCAACAACGGCGACAAGGTTGCCAAACCCTCATGCGCTCCCGGCACCGGCACAGTTCCTCAAATCTACGTCGCCCCGGCAATCGTTTCTTCCGGAGAACAGTCCCCCAGCATGGCGTCCATCCAGGCATGGGCGACATCCGTATCCGATACCGAATGGCAGGTACATCTTCGAGTCCTGAATACCAGCTCTTCCGACGCATGGATCTATCCTGACTCCAATTACGGTCGGGTCATGGTGTTTACCACCTGCGCGAAGAATTAACACACTATGAATATACCAACTGGCGGCACTGAGGTAGCCATGAACGGATCAAAACTCCCCCGCTCTTCTCTATTCGGGCGGAAGGATTTTCTGGAAGTCTACCGCCAGGCGAAAGACTTCATCATCAGATACAAGCTGCTCCGTATATGCCGTTTTTCCGAAGAAAACGGCTTGAAGCGGCTGACGATATGCAATCTCTGGCGAATCGACCGGGAAGAAGACGGTGTGCTGCATACCTTCGAATTTGATTTGCACAAAGCTGAATGGCTTGAAACAGAAGATCTGCGCAATTGGCCAGCTATTCCCTTTGCCCCCATTGGGAAAAATACTCTTTCGCTTAGTTGGGGCCTCTATCTGTGCAGGGACACTCTTCAAGCGGCGCTTTGTGCTGCTGGTGCTGATAGTCTCCCCGATGAAGGAGAAAACGGTGTGCCGAGTTGGGTACGCCAGGCAATTTTCAGAAAATATTTGGGCGGAGACGCATGGAGCCGAAAAAGCACAAAGTCTATAAAGTCAATGGGTTGATTACAAAGGCATCTATGAATTCCGGTGCCAGAACACTGCGGGCTATCTGGTGGAATCATTTCGTTGACCGCGACGTGCTTTCTGCATTGCTCGGCATTACTTGGCGTCAATGGACTGTTGCGGAATATCTGAAATATGCCCGGTATCGTCCGGCGCTGCTGAAAGTAGCCGCAGAGCATCGGAATCTTCTCCCGGTTCTGATGGAGATCAACCCGCAGCAATGGGGCCGGGATGACCTCTTTTCACGGAAACTCTGGGTCAGAGACGGAAGAAAAAGCACGGCCCTAGACCGCAGGCCTGTCCGATCTGAAGACGGGGATCGCATACGCAGCTTCGAGTCGGTACCGTCGTGGCGCTGGCTGTCCAGAGCCTCGTCACTCATTGTCCGCGAATGGGCGGCCGTGAAAAACAACGCTGTCATTGAGGATCTGGCCCTCGCCAATTGCGGCGGTATCCATGCGCCGGTCTGCGCCTATGTGAAGATTATTCGCTTTGCGAACCGGACCGAGTTTCCGAACGACTCTCCGCTTGTCCGCCAGTTCTACCGCGTCTTTCTGAAACATTGTGCATGGATATGGAAAGAGAAGGGCTTTTCCGACGTGCGACAATGGCTCCGGAATCCGGAGTCAGATCTTACGCTCATGTCGGACTACCTCCATGCGGAAGGCTTCGCACAGGGCCTGCCGGACAAGAATTCTTCATGGGCTTCTCTGCTGCGCAGATCTGAAGACTGGCACAGACGTATCAGAATTCTGAACATGGAACGGGAGGGCAGGTTGCTCCGATGGGGTTCCATCATTCCGGAAACCGTCATTGACGGTGTGATTTGTACACCTCTCACGGATAGCCAGGCTCTGGCTGAAGAAGGCTATGAGATGTCACACTGTGTCGGCAGTTATGCCCGGCTCTGCCATAATGGAATATACCGAGTCTTCGCCCTGAAAGAGCCCGACGGGGCAAGATCGACTCTAGGGATACGACTGAGGCGCAAGGGCGTCATCACCCTTGATCAACACCGTGGCCCTCACAATTCTCAAGTTTCCCCTAAAGCCTCAGCCGCCGCCCGCAAATTACTGAATGCCTGCCGGCAGGCTCTCGCGGCAAAACTGGAATCCTAAACATGTTTTGATGGAGAGAATCATGGCACATGCCCTACGTCCTCGTGGAGTCAATATGAAACTCATTCTCTTCCTTCTGGCGTTCCTGTTCCTCACGGCCCCGGCTCTTGCCGACGTATTTGACGCGCCATGCTCACGCTACCGCGTCCCCAAGCGTCTCGTCCTTGCCATCGCAAAGACGGAATCCGGCCTTGATCCTTGGTGCGTCAACATTGCCGGAAAGACATACCGACCCGGCTCCCGCGCCGGTGCTCTGGCCATCATCCGCCAAGCTCACGCTCGTGGCCTCTCGCATGACATCGGCCTCATGCAGATCAACAACTGGTGGCTCAAACACCTTCGTATCAGCCCTGAAGTAGCACTTGAACCTCGTAATAACGCCATGTTGGGAGTCTGGATTCTAGCCAACGAGATCAGACGCCACGGCTACAACTGGACCGCTGTCGGCGCATACCACTCACCCACTCCCGCACGTCAGCGCATGTACGCCCAGGTCGTTGCACGTAAATACAAAAATATTCGGTAGATACATTTTGTGGACAGACAAGGATTCCGCAAACCAAGACATCTTAAGAAACCTGAACCACCTTTTGATTGAAAGTAACAAAGGATGACCAAATGACCTGCAAAAAGCTCTATGCCGTTGCTGCCCTGTGCCTCCTCCCCGTTTCAGCTCTTGCAGCTCCCAAGACCACTCCCGGAGATCTCCCCGATCTCCCGCTCGAAAGCCTGTACTTCGGCGGAGAAAACCCGGTTCTTACGCCAGCGGAACAAAAGGCCCTCAAAATAGCGCGTGACTGGCAAGCTCGTTCAGCTACACAGCTCACCCCGGTTCCCGGCCCTGATGGAGCGATCCGCTTCCTCCACGGCTCCGTCCAGCCCTCCATTGTCTGTGCAGTTATGCAAGTTACAGACATCGAACTTGAACCCGGAGAACAGATCAACAACATCAGCATAGGCGACAGCGCCCGCTGGCTTGTCGAACCCGCCGTCACCGGTGCCGGCGTCGCCGAAGTACAGCACATTATCCTCAAGCCTATGGACGTAGGTCTGGAAACCAGCCTCATCGTCACTACGAACCGGCGCACCTACCACTTCCGCTTGAAAAGCCACCGGACACAGTACATGCCCAAGGTCTCCTTCATCTACCCGGACGCGGTTCAGGCCCGCTTCCTGGCTCTGAAGGAACGCCAGACGGAAGAAAAGGAAAAGCTGACAATCCCAGAAACCCAGGAATATCTGGGCAATCTCGACTTCGCCTACCGTATTTCCGGTTCCGCCCCCTGGAAACCCGTCCGCGTCTACAATGACGGGTCCAAGACGATCATTCAGATGCCTCCAAAGATGAAGCAGACGGAAGCTCCATCCCTCCTCGTCCTCAACGGCGACGAGGAAGTCATGGTCAACTACCGTCTCCAGGGGGATCGTTTCATCGTCGATCAGCTCTTCGACAAGGCCATTCTCATCGCCGGTGTAGGCTCCAAGCAAACTAAGATTACCATCACAAGGGGGAACTGATGGCCATCAACCTGAAAAATCTGTTCCGCAAGAACCGAGAAGAACAGCAGTCCGATCCCACGGGACAATATTCCGGAGGAAAGCGCGTCAACACGCTCCCCTTCTTTGTTTTTATAACCCTTCTGCTCGTCGTTGCTGGTGTTTTCATTTTCTATCTTACCGCATCCAGCACCTCTCAGGGCAAGGGTACAGCAAGAGCAGTACGGCAGCAGGCTATGGAAGAAGTCTCCCACCCGTGGCCTCCCCAACATCCTTCCGCAGAAAGGTCACTGAGTTTTAGAACGGATTCTGAACCGACAAGCTTCCAGCCAACTCGGACTCTCTCCACGCCCACCCCCGAAGAGCTTGAACTCCGGGATGAAACCACCGTGGTTCGTAAGCTTCCGGAAGAAGACTCTGGAAAAGAAGCCATCACCATCAACCTTGAAAACTACACTATCACAATTACCCGGAGAGACTGATGGCCATCAACCTGAAAAAATTATTCGGTAAAAATCGGGAAGAGCAGCCGCTCGATCTCACGGCAACGCCCACGGGTTCCGGAGGAAAGCGCGTCAACCAAATTCCATCCGTCATCGCCGTATTCTTTTTGGTTCTCGCTCTGGGAGCCGTCGCCTATGTCGCGCACATTCGCTCCCAAAACAAAATCACACCCGGTATGGGCAACACCACTGAACATCCAAAAGAAGGGCGTTCGGCAAGCCAGATGGCAAGCGACGCTACATCTCCGTGGACTTCCGGACAGATCCCCCCTGCCGATAGGCGCGGGATGCCTAATATGCCCGATGTACCCGACAAGTCGAAGGATGAGACAAAAACGCAAGAGTCCCAACCCCAAACGCCTGCATCAAATCCGTTCAGCGCAGCCACTCCCCACGTCGATCCCTACGCCGAGGATCGTCTCCGTATTCGCGAACGTCGCTTTCAGGCATTGGAAGCCGCACTGAAAAGCAAGATGAGCGTACAGCTCTCCGAACTGCGGAACCGATCCACAACGAGGGACATCAACACGCAACTCGCGGAAACCCGCCAGCGCCTTGCCTCCATGACCGATCCTTCCTCGGCCTATCAAAACCGTCTTGCCCAGCTCAGGGGCGAAACCGCCTCCGGAGCCGACGAACTCTATCAGCCTACCGCCACGGGTCGGAACGATATTCGCCGGTTCGAGTCCAACTCGTGGGAACTTGACTCACAGGTGGAAGCTCCCGCTTCCCCCTACATGATCCGCGCCGGTTTCGTCCTCCCCGCCATTATGATCTCCGGCATCAACTCGGATCTCCCCGGTCAGGTCATGGCCCAGGTCAGCCAGAACGTCTACGACACGGCCACAGGACGCTTCCTTCTCATCCCCCAAGGAACCAGGCTTATCGGCACATACTCCAGCGACGTTGGCTATGGGCAGGAGCGGGTTCTCATGGCCTGGCAGCGTCTGATCTTCCCCGACGGGAAGACGCTCGACATTCGCGCCATGCCCGGAGCCGACAGCGCCGGCTATGCGGGCTTCTCCGATCAAGTCAACAACCATTGGTTCCGCACCATATCCAGCGCCATCCTCATGTCCGGTGTCATTGCCGCCGTCGATCTGAGTCAGGATAACACTAACTCCAGCGATAGTTCCGACCGCCAGCGTGCCGGCGACGCCCTCTCCGAAGCCCTCGGCCAGACTCTTGGTCAAGTCCTCGGCCAAATCATCTCCAAGAACCTTAACATATCCCCTACACTGGAAATCCGACCGGGCTATCGTTTCAACGTGATCGCCGTCAAAGACATGACTCTCCCTAGCCCCTATCAGCCTTTCGACTATTGAGGTCCTTCATGAACAATCTTTTCATTTCATTGGCGACACGAGACGGTATCATCAAATTCACTGACTTTAATGACGTTCTCTCGTTCTTGAATGACGCCCAAAATTTGACTCCATGCTTCTACGTTATGGGTGAAGCTCATACCCTCTTTAATCCCCTTTGTCTTTTTTCCACTCGATACGGGCAAGGATGCAAAGGTTTTAATGACTGGCTTTCTCTTGCCGCCAGTATGGCATCTGCTTTTCCCGAAAAACAAATCTACGTTTTGCCCGCTACCGATGCTCTCATGGAATTTTGTGATGAGGCTATCGCTGAAGGCTACAATTCAATAATCCAGTGCCCCTACTCCATCTCGGAAACAGGTTGGGCTTACTAATGAATATGAAATTACAAACAACGGAGTTCAGAATGTTCACCCGTCAACTCGCTACTTTCATGTTCCTTCTGGCGCTCTTTCTTCCTCTGCCCGCCAAGGCAGGAGGCATCCCCGTTTTTGATGCTGCCAATCTTCAGCAAACCACTCTCTCAGCCATTGAAGCGGTCAATCAAACCTTGAAGCAAATCGAACAATACGCTCTCCAATTGCAGCAGTACGAGGATATGATCAAAAACTCCGTCGCCCCCGCTGCATACGTCTGGGATCAGGCGCAAAGGACGATGAACAAGGTCATCGCTCTGCAAAACCAGCTCGAATTTTATACGAATCAGGCGGGAGATGTGAATACATATCTGAGGAAATTCGGAAGCGTCTCCTCCTATAGAACCAGCCCATACTTCAAGTCAGCCGCCACGGATGAAAACAGAAAAGCTCTTCTCGAATCGGAAGAGCTCGGCTCGGAAGCGCAAAAGAACGCTAACGATAATGTTGTGAAGACATTAGAAAATCAACAGGCAGCGTTAAAAGAAGATGCGGCCAACCTCGAAAACCTCCAAGCCAATGCCCAGAGTGCCCAGGGCCGCATGGAAGCCATCCAGCACGCAAATCAACTGGCCAGCCACCAAGCCAACCAGTTGCTCCAACTTCGAGGACTTTTAATGGCTCAAATCGCTGCGGAAAACGCTCGTGCGCAAACTGTTGCCGCGCGAGAAGCACGGCAACAGGCAATGGAAGAACAAGCTAAAGAAAGCAGATATAAGAAAAGCGACGATATTGGTTTCTAAGCTTCATAATGGCTTAAAAGCCGATGTCATCACTCTTTTTATACCGACTTTCTTTTGCCTGAGCTTCGCGTTTAGCACGTTCGGCATTTTCAGTCAGTTGCTTTTCAAGAATAAGCACTCGTTCTTCGGCAATAGCTGCACGCTTTTCGGCAGCCACAGCACGTTCTTCAGCGAGTTTTGCACGGTTTTCAGCTTCCTGATCCGTACAGGCAAATAAAAACAGTGTCGATACCAGGCAACAAGCTAATAAGGTGATACGCATGAAAAAGATCCTCTTTTTTATAGCATTATTAAGCAGTATAATTGTATTAACTAATGTTTCATACGCTAATTTATATTCTAATAATATTCTTACGAATGTTGCACTTCAGTATAAAAATGCCGCATCAACATGGGCTGGAGTCATTCAAAATTATGCTGAATATTTCTTTAGTGGCTTAGCTGTGATGGGATTTGTATGGCAAATTTCCCAAGCCTATTTTCACCGCCCTGACTTTGCAAGTGTTTTTGGTGAAATAATTCGTTATGTAACATTCTGTGGTATATTTCTATGGTTCCTTAGAAATGGTCCTTCTTTAGCTGACGCAATTATTGAAGCTATGCGTACTATTGGTGCTGAAGCTTCAGGTATGGGAAAAGAGCTTAAACCATCCAGTATAGTCGATATAGGCTTTCAAATCTACGAAACGGCTAAAACAAATCTTGAATGGTCAGCTGTAAGTGTTGCGGCCTTCTGTATCTCGCTTGCCGTTCTCATCATTTTCGCCCTCATAGGCGTCAATATGCTTTTGCAGTTATGCTCAGCTTGGGTGCTGGCTTACGCTGGGGTGATTTTCCTTGGCTTCGGCGGCAGCTATTGGACCAAGGATATGGCCGTTAACTACTTCAAAACAGTCTTGGGTGTTGGTGTACAGTTAATGACCATGACCCTGCTCATCGGCATAGGTATAAGCATTGTCAATGATACAACCGCACAAATAACCACTTCCGGGGCTCAAAACCTTACGGAAATGGCCGTTCTTCTCATCACCGCCATAACACTATTCATGCTGGTGGACAAGCTCCCCGCACTGGTTGCCGGTATCATCAACGGTGCCAGCATCGGCTCCTCCGGCATAGGGGCCTTCGGTGCCGGTGCAGTCATCGGCGCTGCTCTGACGGCTAAGAATATAGCTGGAAAAGCACTCAAAGGCGGGGCAGACCTCGCGAAAGGTACAGTTGCCGGCTTAGGGAAAGTAGCCACAGGTGGCGCTGGCCTCGTCTCAGCATACAACGCTTCCAAAGAAGGACTCATTGGGAAAAATATTGATGAGTTCAACAAAGCTCATGAATCCGGCGGCATCAGCAGCGAATCACTGGGTTTCGTCAAGCCGCCTTCCGCAACCGCCGTTCTCTCCGACATGGGCAAGGGTGCCGGTCAAATGGTGGCTTCTTCCTTGGGGTCGGCCTTCTCCAATGCAAAGGAAAACAGCTTCGGCGGAAAGCTCGCCAAGACGATTTCCGAAAAGGGCGAAAAATGACCGTACCCTCCCGTCTCACAACAATGAGGAGCTTTTTATGAAAAAGTTCATCTTTCTTCTGACGTTGTTTCTTCTTCCCGCTCGGGCTCTGGCCGCCGACCATGAACTCCCCCAGATCGACACGAGCCAGTATGAGCTCTCTGGAGACGCGGGACTGGCCTGCAAAGCGATCCTCTGCCTCTCCTCCGGGGAGCGCCCCGGAGAGTGCGGTCCGGCGCTCTCCCGCTACTTCGGGATCAGCAAAAAGAAATGGAAGGACACTGTCCGCGCCCGGAGAAACTTTTTGAATCAATGCCCGACTGTCGGCGAAGACGCCAGTATGCCGACTCTCGTCGATGCAATCGTTAACGGCGCGGGCCGCTGTACCGCCGAGTTGCTTAACCGCCAGCTCCGGCAACGGGAAGTTGTCCGAGAGTGTATCCCCGACGATGTCTGGAGGAAAATGAGCTGGTACCAGAAGGAAAATACGCCACGCTGCCGCGACAAATACATCTGGGTTGTCGATGACACCCTGCCCTCATACTGCCGGGCCTACGCTGGCCATGAGTACACCTGGAAAGTCGGCGTCACCTATGTCGGGGAACGGCTCAACGGCGGACATTGGGTTGATGAGTAGGGAGCGGATGCAATGACTGACAATCAGATCAGGGAACTCTTCGATACCGTGCCTTTCTTTGTTGACAACCCCATAGAGGTTCTCCGCTCGTCACGCTTCATCCGCTCAATGAGCCATTGTGACTCAGCCTCGGTCAACACAGGCCTAATCTACGGAACGGCCAACCCCGTCTACCAGGGCATGACTTGGCGGGAATTTCTGAGCCACGGCAAAAAGATGAAGAAAAATCTCGACAGATTTACAGTGAACCCAGAGTATTATCTAAGCCATGAGCGTTCCGGCACTCCACCGTTCTTTTGTTTTCAGGACGGCAAGGGCTATGTCGCCGAAGATGGCAATCATCGCGCTTGTATCGCGAAATTCTTCCTCTATGCCCAGCCTTCCCCACTGCTGCACGGCGTCCATCTCGTCGAAGTCCAGACCGATGCGCGCATGGAAAGCCTCTTCTCGCGCCTAAAAAGGCTTCTCCCCCCGTACTGTGCCGTCCTGCCGGTTCACTCGCAGGAAACGGCACGCGAGGACGGCCCGGGATGGAGCATAGACTTTTTTGACAACAGCCTGCGTATCGAGAACATCCGCCGCAAAGGATACGCCGCCGAATTCAAGGCGGATGAAATCGAGGAAGGTCTTCTTCCCGACCTGTGCAATCCCTTCAAAAGACGATTTGGCCCCTACCGCAACCTTCTGAACTAGGAGTATCCGATGAAACCCATAAGAAAACTTTTCTGGTGCCAAATCATCATGTTCCAACAACTGAAACTAGCTACGAGGTAAAACATGCGTCTTTTTGTCGCTGAAAAACCCTCACTCGGCAGGGCCATAGCCGCTGAACTCGGCGTCACCAAGAACAACCCTACTTTTCAGATCTGCGGCTCCGATACTGTGACGTGGTGCTTTGGCCATATCCTCGAACAGTACGATCCGCAAGACTATGACGATAACCTCCGGACATGGCGCAGGCGCGATCTCCCCATTATCCCCAATGAATGGAAACTTCGCCCCAAAAAAGAAGCCTACACACAGCTTCAGGTGATCAACCATCTGCTTAGTGAGGCCTCCTCCGTAGTCCACGCTGGAGACCCGGACAGGGAAGGCCAACTCCTCGTCGATGAAGTCCTCGAACACTTCCACTACACCGGCCCTGTCCAGCGTATCTGGCTTGCCTCCCTTGACTCTCGCTCCATCCAGAAGGCCCTGAGTACACTCAAGGATAACAGCAACTACGCCAACCTCCGGGATGCCGCCCGTGCCCGCTCTCAGGCGGATTGGCTCATAGGCATGAATGCCAGCCGCGCCATGACCATCTTTGGCCAGGAAACCGGCCATACCGATGGAGTCCTCTCTCTTGGCCGCGTCCAGACGCCAACGCTCGCGCTCGTCGTCCAGCGGGATCGGGAGATCAAGGCCTTCGTGCCCGTGGACTACCTTATCCTCCAGGCAAGCCTCCAAAATGATGCCGGCAGCTTCTCGGCCACCTTCAAACCTGCCGAAACCCAACCGGGTCTTGATCCGGAAGGCCGCCTTGTCGACGCATCCATAGCCCAGGGCATCGTCGACGCCGTGCGTGGCCAAACCGGCACCATCACCTCAGTCACACGTGAGAAAAAGAAAAAAGCCGTACCGCTTCCGCATTGCCTCTCCTCGCTCCAGAAAGCTGCCTCCTCACGTTTTGGCATGACGGCACAACAGGTTCTGGATACCGCGCAGTCGCTCTATGAAAAGAAGCTGACGACGTATCCGCGTACCGACTGCCGCTATCTGCCCGAAGAGCAGTTCCAGGATGCCGCCCGCATCATCACCTCTCTCGCCGGAGTCTCCGGACTTGAAGCCGTCACCGCCAGGGCCGATACCTCTCTTCGTGGTCCAGTCTGGGATACAAAGAAGATCACGGCCCACCACGCGATTATCCCTACCGGTGAAAAGCCCCAGAGCCTCACGGCGCAGGAAACGAATCTGTACCTGATGATCGCAGTCCAATACTGCCTCCAGTTCTACCCCCCGATGAGCTACGAAGCCCAGAAGATCGTTGTCTCCATCAATGACACGATATGGGAAGCGCGTGGACGGCTTATCCTCGAACCGGGATGGACCGGCGTCGCCGCAGAAGAAGATGAGGACGCCAAAAAGAAGGAACCGGAACAGTCTCTGCCTCCGGTCAGCTCTGATACTCCCGTCACCTGCGCCGATGTTGAAACCCTCAAAAAGAAAACCACACCGCCTTCCAGGTTTTCGGAAGGCTCGTTGATCGAGGCGATGGCCAGCGTTCATCGCTTCATATCCGACGCTACGGCGAAATCTGTCCTGAAAGAAAACGAAGGGCTCGGCACCGAAGCCACCCGCGCCGGCATTATAGAGACGCTTAAAGGGCGGAAGTTTATTGCTCCAAGCGGCAAGTCCCTTGTCTCAACGCCGCTTGGCCAGTCTCTCATCGACATGACTCCGGGTGTGCTCAAAGACCCGGTGATGACGGCACAATGGGAACAGAGGCTCGAACAAATCGCCCGTGGTGAACTCACGCTTGACGCCTTCATGCAGGACCAGATCGCGATCTTGCCCACACTCCTCAATTCGGTTCTTTCCCTGCCTGTCACCCTCCTCCCTGGCGTTTTCCCCTGCCCGAAGTGCGGCAAGGCCATGCGAAAGCGTCCGGACAAGAAGTAC
>OOAM01000809.1_pt1 | contig 25503 bp, 18 predicted proteins | sample 1671131 | NCBI WGS metagenome assembly OOAM01 (sample SAMN06348125, study PRJEB24527) | human gut metagenome | biome: human gut; feature: ankylosing spondylitis patient; material: feces | host: Homo sapiens | place: China | collected 2015-10 | reverse complement strand
ATCTTTCAACTGTAAAATTTCATTTCTCATATCGTGTATTCTAATTGTTCATAATTTGTTTATAAATACACCTTTAGGTGTAGGATATTTCGATAACCGACACCCGGCAGGTGTGTTTCCTAATCTCTAATAGCTGCACTCTATGAATCATCCAATGAATCAAGCGGATTGGGTATGCTTGACTTGTGTGCGCTCGTCACATGAAGATAGATTGATGTAGTCTTGATGTCATTATGCCCCAGCAGTTCCTGTATGGTTCTCAGGTCTGTTCCTTGCTCCAGCAGGTGGGTGGCAAACGAATGGCGAAGCATGTGTACATGTACCCGGTGCTTGATTCCGGCACGGCTGGCGGCTTCTTTCAGTATCTTTACCAGCGCACTTGCGGAATACTGTTCTCCGGGTGTCTCTCCCTCGAACAGCCATTTCTGCGGACGGTACTCCTTGAAATATTCCCTCAGATCCTTCAGCAGCTTTTCCGACAGCAGCGAATACCGGCATTTCCGTCCTTTGCCCATGATACGCACAAGCATCCTTTCGCTTATGATGTCCTTCGGGGTGAGGTTCAGCAGCTCGCTCCGCCGTAATCCGGCTGAGTATATCAATGAAATCATGCAGCGGTGCTTCCGGTTCGACAGGCACGCGAGGATACGGGCCACCTCATTACGGCTCAGCACTTCGGGCAGTGACTTGTATTCCTTCGCGCGGGTAATGCCGCCATAGTATTGGCGCTGTCCGCCCTTTACCTGCTCGTAGTAGAACTTGATGGCGTTGATGCGCATGTTCTGCTGCGATACCGATATTTTCTTTTCGTTTACAAGATAGAGGATATATTTGTTGATGTCAGCCACTTTCAGGCGGTCGATGTTGCGGCCTTTATGGTATTCCATAAAGTCGCTGAAATAGGCACGATAGGTTTTTATGGTCGATGGGCTGTACCGTTTCCGCTCCAGTAGTTCAAGATAGCCTTCCGGCAGTGTGTATTCCCTTTTGGGTTTGGGATGCCTTACATAAACCCTGCTGTAATCAATATAGGCGTGCGGGGAGTAGCGGTCGTAGAAATCCGATAGCCTGAAAATGGCTGCCGGTATGTAGGCTGAACCATTATCTGCCATTTCCACATCGGCGTCACGGACGAGCAGCTGAGATATGTCTCCATTGCCTGCATACTCTATCCGTATGTAGTCCGCACCGTCCTTCTTATCTTTGTACAGAACGATGTTTTCTCTCTGTCGCTGAACATTGTCCATATTGCTGAAAGTAAACTCATTGCTGCAAATATAAATAAAAGGAATATAAAAACCAACCGATTGGTTGGTTTTATTGTGTTAAAACTCTGCACTTGTAGGATATATAGAAACCGTTCTGGTTGAAAACCCGGTTTCAGGCTTTAATCAGCGAGTAGATGAAATGTAGTTTTTTTGCCAGTTGCTTGATATTCAAACCTTGAAGGAAAGAATGTTCAAAGGAGATACCGAAAAATACTTGCCAGAACATCGAAGCGGCTTCTTCCACATCCACGTCCTGCCGGATTTCCCCATTCTCTTTTGCCCTTTGGATGGCGGATTCCCATAACTGGTAGTTCTGCTTGAATATGTCAGCTATTTTCTTTTCCGCATTGGGATAGTATAACCGTACCTGCATCAGCAGATGGTAATAGTAAAAATTGAAGCTGCACCCGTATGGATTACTGTTATCAAGCAGACGTCCGAGGTTGTTCATGGTTCTTTCCACTCCGGCTATATACTGGTCGATAAACTCCGGGAACGAACCTGCTGTAAATTGGAACTTGTTTTCCAACTGCTGGGTATGGAATACATATTTGTCCACAACTGCCACGAACAAATCCTGTTTGAACGGGAAATAATACACCAGTCCGGCTTTTGACAGGCCGCAGGCTTTGGCTATTTCCATTTGGGTTGCTTTCTCATAATTCATTTTGGCGAATACCTGCAAGGCCTTTTCCAATACTTCTTCCCTGTTTGTAAACATACGCATCCATTTTTGTTTCAGTTACGAAGATACGGATTTTCTCTTTTCAAACATTTGTATGCCAGTGTTTTTTTATTGTCATAAAATAACACGGATGTCTTGTAATACATTTCTTCATTGAAAAAAGTACGGGCGGCCGCCTCGCTTCATGCAAAGGCAGTCGCCCGTGGTCATTACCGGACAATGCGGAACTACAGCTTCATGCCCTTCGGTTCCGTCAGTCCTGGTCTTCCGATAACCAGATGGCTGCGCACGAAGTCCGCGTGCGGGCTTTCCGGCTGCTGTTCCGTTTGTCTCTTCTCGCTGCCTTGCCGGTTCTCTTCCGTGCTTTCCGGCGTCGGCGGAGCCAGCTCCAGCTGTATCTTGCGGTCCAGTGCGGCGAGTTCGGACTTCAGTTGTTTCAGCTCGTCCTCCTTCTTCCATGTCTTTCCGGCTATCTCCTGCAACTGCGGGATTTCCCGCTCCAGCACCTCGTTCTTCTTCCTGTACTGGTCGATGATACCCGGTATCCTCTCCAATGCGTTCAGGAAGTTCATGGCGGCAGCGTGTGTGTCAGCCATTGCCAGATGCCCGTTGTTGTAGCTGTACCTGTAGTTGCCCGCCACCACAAATCGGTTGTCGCAGAACTCCAGCCCGTCTTTGAGTGTCCTTTCGCTGACCACCTCGATGGGGAAGCCGTACAGTTCGCCCACACGCTTGTACTGTCCGCCGGTCGTGGCATTCCTGGCTATCTCCTGCAGGTGCTTGCCGATTGTCTTTTCGTCTGCCGAATCCAGCCCGTCAATCCTGAGCAGGTTCAGCCGGTTGCCTTCCTGGTCTGTCCGGGCGGCAGCCGTGAACTTCTCCCAGTCCTCCGTCATGGCGGCTATGGTGGCCTGGTTGTTCCTCAGTTCTCCGGTCTTTCCCTCCAGTTTCAGTTCGGACTCACGCTTGCCCTTGCTGAAGGACTTGCGTTCACCCTCCAGCGAGGCAATCTTCTTCTCCAGCTTCGCCTTATCCAGCAGGTCGGTGTTTCCCGACAGTATCGCCATGTATTCCGAAAAATTCATGCCCGACTTCTCGTCCATCGCCCCCTCGTCAATGGTTCGTGCACCCATCGCACCGCTCTTCAGCTGACTGATGAACGTCTGCTTGCAGTGCAGCAGGTTGAACTTGTACGAGTCCAGCGATTTTTCCACCGCATAGATGATTACGTCCACCTTGTTATCTGCGTACAGCTTCGCTATCTCGTTGCCTTTTCTCACCGCCCGTCCGTCACGTTGGGCGAGGTCGGACGGACGCCACGGCGTGTCCAGGTGGTGGATGGCCACCGCCCTGCGCTGGGCGTTTACGCCCGTGCCGAGCATCGAGGTCGAGCCGAACAGCACGCGCACATATCCCTCGTTCATCGCCTCAATCACCGCTTTCCTTGACTTCTCGCTCTTGCATTCCTGTATGAAGCGTATCTCGTGTGCCGGTATGCCGTGGTCTTCCACCAGCTTGCGCTTTATCTCGGTATATACGCTCCATTGTCCCGACTGGTACGTCCCCAGGTCCGAAAACACGAACTGCGTTCCTTTCTGTGCATCATACCTGCGGTAGTATTCCGCTATCATCCTTGCGCAGTGGCTCGCCTTGTTGTCCGGGTGGTCTTCATACGCCGGGTCTATCATGCGCATGTCCAGTGCCATCTTCCTTGCGTAGTCCGTGGCGATGAGCATCTTCGCCTTTTCCTCCGTTTCCGACAGCTTTCCGCGTCCCAACAGCGTGGCGTCGCCCGTCTTGGCAAATTCCATCAGTTGTTTGATGAAATGTTCCTGGTCGGGCGTGGGAGGTATGTTGTGCAGTATCTCGTTCTTGTGCGGACGGTCCACGCCCACATCCTCCGCCGTGCGGTAGTCCGTTATCTCGTTGTAGAACGCCGCCAGCTCCGGCACCTTGATGAAGTAGCGGAAGCGTTCCTTCTGCACGATGTTGTTCGTCACATTGAACTCGAAGTCCGTCGTCTTCTTGGCGAAGATTGCCGCCCATGCGTCAAAGCATCGTATGTCCTGCCTCTCCAGCTCCTTCGGGCGCAGGTACTTGAAAAGCAGGTACAGTTCCGTCAGCGAGTTGCTGATGGTCGTGCCCGACAGGAACGTCGCCCCCAGATCCTTTCCCGTCCGCTCCTGGATGGTGCGGATGGCAAACAGCAGGTTCAGTGCCTTCTGGCTGCCTTCCGAGTTGCCCAGACCCGCCACGCGGTCGTGCCGGGTGTTGAACGTCAGGTTCTTGAACTGGTGCGATTCGTCTATGAAAATATGGTCGATGCCCATCTGCCTGAAGTCCACCACATCGTCCGTCCTCGACTTTATCGCGTGCTCCACCTTCTCCAGCTTGGCTGTCAGGTTGAACTTGCGCTTCTCCAATCCCCTCAGCATGGCGCGTGACACATCCTTGCCCTGCGAGCGCAGCACTTCCAGATTTTCCTCTACCGTGTCCAGCTCCGCCTGCAATATCCGCTGTTGCAGTTCCGGCGACTGCGGAATCTTCCCGAACTGGTCGTGGCTCATGATGATGCAGTCCCAGTCGTTGTTCCGTATATCGTTGAAAAAGCGCACCCTGCCGGATGCGGCAAAATCCTTTTCCGAGGCATACAGCACTCTTGCGTTGGGGTATGCCGTGCGGTAGCATTCGGCTATCTCCCTTACATTCGCCTTCAGTCCGATAATCATCGGCTTGTGCACCAGCCCCAGACGCTTCATCTCGTGCGCTGCCACGCACATGATCAGCGTCTTGCCGGTTCCCACCTCGTGGTCGGCTATTCCTCCGCCGTTCTGTTTCAGCATCCAGATGCAGTCCTGCTGGCTGGGGTACAGGTCTGTGATTCCCAGTCCTTTCAGATTCAGTTCCGGAAATTTCTGGTGCGAGCCGTCATATTTCGGTCGTACGAAGCAGTTGAACTTGTTGTTGTACATGTCCGTCAGCCGTTTCTTGAACTCCGGCGACTGCTCTTCCAGCCATTCCGTAAATCCGTTTCTGATTTCGTCAATCTTCGCGTTCGCCAGCTGTATGCCCTCGCTGTCCCGCACCTTTATGTCGTTCCCGTTCTCGTCCTCGCCGACCTTCTTCATCATGTCGGGGCAGGTGTTGTGCAGGGCGTGTTTCAGCAGGTGCATCCCGTCATAGTGGCGGTAGTACCCCTTCACCAGAAACTCGTCGGTGATTTTCATCGTCCTGTGGCTGCACGCCACCGAATACTCGTCAAGGCTCTCCGAGTAGCTTATCCGCACGTCCGTGTCAAACAGACGGCTCATGTAGGCGGCATACACGCCCGTGGGTATCCACCGCTCCCCGAAGTTGAAGTCCAGGTCCTCAAACGGGATCTGTTCCGGCATGGCTTCTTTCAGCGCTTCCAGCGACTCCCTTGCCTGCGGCAGCATCCCGTGCTCCCCGTGACCGCTTATCCATTCCTCCACATCGGCGGCCTTCTGTACCACGTTCCCGGCTATGAAGCGGTCGGCTATCTCGTAGCCCTCTGCCAGCGGGTTGTAGAACACCCGTCCTTTCAGCGCTTCCAGCATGTCCGCCTGCGGCATGTCGCAGATGGATTCCATGTAGGGCAGGTTTACTCCGCCATACAGGTTCAGCGAGGCGGACAGGGCTTCCTCCGGCGATTCCGCGGCGACTGCCGTTTCCTGCGAAAAGGAAACGGGGCGGTCGAATATGTCCGCCTTCACCATCGTGCCGCCCTCGCTGCGTTCCAGTGCCAGCATGTTGCGCCCGGAGGCGTCCATCATCAGCAGTTTCACGTTCTGTCTGGCATTCAGGCAGCCGTAGCGCATCACGAACTCGTCATAGTAGGTGTTCAGGTGGCGGCGGAGCATGTCGTTTGCCTCCTGCCGTTCCGCCTCCTGTGCGTAGAGCCGCTCGTAGGTGTCGCGCATCGAGATGTACAGTTGCGCCTTCTCCTTCTGCATACCCTCCATGTCCAGCGGCTGGAAGGTCGCCCCGTAGCAGGTCACGTCCTTCAACACGCCCACCTGATAGCGCACGCCCTGCGTGTGTACCCATGCCAGCGAGCCGTCCTTCAGGTGCGGCTCCAGCGGTCGGCTGTACGGGCGCGGCATCATTTCCTCCTCCCGCTTGCGTTGCCTCTCTTCCGGTGTCATTGCCGCTTCTTCACGGCGCATGGCTTCTTCCACCTCCGCAATCCGTCGCTTCCTTTCCGCCTCGAATCCGTTTTCCACCGGATAGACTACCGTAGCAGTCGTATCCTCCGTTTCCGCCGTTTTCCCCGCATCGGCTTTTTCTCTTTGCGCCTCTGTTGTTCCGACCGCTTCTCTGGCGGCATTGGCTTCTATCTTCGCCTTTCCGAGCCGGCGCAGTTCCGCCCGACGCTCCGGCGTGAGCGACATCATCGTTTCATAGAATCCGTTGATGGGCGGGTTCGTTTCCCAGTCGAGGCTGCGGTAAACGGCGTCCTCCGGGTCGCCGTCCTCTTGTGGAGATGCCGTGTCCTCTGCTTTCGGTGCGGTCGTTTCCACTGGGGCAGCTTCCACCTCTGCTGTGCCACGGATGATTTCCTCCATTTCCTTTGCCTCTTCCGGGGTAATGGCGGCACCTGCCTCCGTCTTTCCTTTGTCCGCTTTCATTCCCGTACCGTCCTCCGGCAGCACGAACAGGGATGCCTGTACCGGTTGCTTCGGCTTGGACTTGCCGCCCTTCTTCCGCCCCGGCTTCAGCCCACGCTCCGCCAGCCGCCTTTCCTCCTGCGTGTAGCCGAACAGGTCGTACAAATCCATCACCGGGGTTTCCGGCTGTCTGCTTTGCGCTTCTTGCGACACGCCGGTCATAGCTTGTACTTTCGGCTGCACACTGTTTTCTTCCCGTTTTGTCCCGTCCGCTATACCAGCAACAGAGGTGGAGTTTTCTCTTTTCGCCTCCGCCCGTTCACCCGTAGCCGAAGCGGAGTTCTCTCTTTTCACCTCTGTCCGCTCACCCGCAACCGGATGGGAATTTTCTCTTTTCATCTCCCCCCGTTCACCCGCAACCGAAGCGGAGTTTTCTCTTTTCACCTCAATACCCTCGGTCTGTACGGTAATGTTCTGCCGCACATCCTCTCTTTCATGCCCCATGCCGTTGTAGCGTTCCATGTCCAGCCGTGCCGACAGGTCTTCCGACAGCATCCTGTACAGGTCCATGGCAATACCCTCCACACCTCCGCTGTGCGTATATACCATTGCCGGTTTTCCGTACGGGTCGGTACCCCTCTTCGCATCGGTATGTATGATACGTTCCGTGTGGTAGGCGAAATAGGCGTTGTCCGTCAGTCCGCCGTTATGTTCCGTCTGTATGATAGTCAGCACCCGCTCTTCCTGTGTCAGTCCCTTCTTTTGCAGGTCTTTTTGCAGGATGATCAGGTCGCTGCCGGCTTCCGTGCCTGCATTGTCGGTAAACAGGTTGTTGGGCAGTCGTATTGCCGATACCAGATTCGCCTTGCTGAACATCTCGTTCCTGACGGAAACCCTCGAACTGTTCAGTACCCCCTGCGAGGTGACGAACGCCACGATGCCGCCGTCACGCACCGCATCCAGACCTTTCAGAAAGAAATAGTCATGGATGGCTTTCTGTGCCGAACGTCTGCCGAATGATGCGCTGCGGCTGAACTCCGCATCGAACACTCCAAAATCCCCGAAAGGGATATTGGAGATGGCAAGGTCAAAATGGTTCAGAAACGGCTTTTCTATTTTCTCGAAGCCCTCCGTGCGTATCTTCTGCTGCGGGTACAGGTGTCCGAGCATCTTGCCCGTCAGCAGGTCTTTCTCAAATGCCATCACCTCCGCCTGCGGATTGTTCGACAATACCGGGCTGATGAATGCGCCCATACCCGCCGACGGCTCCAGCACCAGCCTTGGGCGTACCTTGTGGTCGTGCAGCACGTCGGCTATGGTGTCCGTTATGGCTTGCGGAGTGTAGAACGCCGTCAGCACCGAGGCTTTCAGCGAATCCGTATAGCGCTTGTACTCCGTTTCGTCCCGGCTGTTCTCCCGTATCAGACGGTGCAGCTCCACCGTCGGGGCAAACAGTTCGAGGTCAGATTTCGCCCAGTGTACGGCATCCGTCAGTTCCCTGGCGGGATTCAATATGCACTTCAGTCCCCCGAAGCCGCAGTACCTCTCCAGCAGCGCCCGTTCCCGTGCGGTGGGCGTGCGCTGTTCCTTCTCCAGTGTGAATGCCGTCCGTATCGCCTCGATGTTTTCCCTGAGCCTCTGCTTCTTGTTAAACGCCATAAGCCTCCAGATAAAGCATTATCGCACCCGTCAGCTCCGTATAGAGCAGGTCATGTTCGGGCGACAGGGCGAATGTGTCGTCCGTTGTAGGATAGCCGGCAAACAGGTTTTTCAGATGCGGGAATATCTCCCGGCAGAACGCCTCGCGTTCCTGTTCCTGCACCTCTTCGGAAAACTCGTTTTCCACCACCTCAAGCAGCAGTGCGTAGGGGGAGAAGTGTAGCCCTTCGAGCAGGACGCGCATGGCTTCCTCCTGTGCGGCTTCCACCGTACTTCCCGCCGCCCTTTCCTTCTCGAATGTTTCCGAGGCGGCTTCCTCCCTTCCTGCAATGAATGGGGTGTCTGATACTTTGTCCGGATGATATTTTCTCAGATAGTCCAGCAGATACAGCCCGTAGTAGGACAGCTCCGCCGGAGCGGTTTTCTTGTTCTGTTTCATTTTATGATGGATTTAGTGGATAAATGATTATGGAAATGAAAAGGAAAAAGGCACCCGGTATCCCTCCGGGTGCCACCACTAATTGTCGTGCAAATGAGGGCAGAGTCGGACTTGTCAGAACTATGCCGAGTGCAGCCGACAATCAGTCACCACTAAATCCATGTAAATAAAAAGTACAACCAGGTTGAAACAGATTATGACATGAATCAGTGGCAAAATTACTCATTATTTTCTTTTTCCTTTCGTTTTCGTACCTTTTCTTTCGCCTTTACTCTCCGCAAACACCAGCTTCGTGTTGAACTCCGCATCAAAAGTCACCGCAGCGCTGAAGGGCTTGCCCTGCTTGCTCTTGAACCCGCCAAGCATCGCCGTCTTTCCTTCCGTCAGCAGACCGGTCATCTCCTCGTCGGTGAGTGTCTTGCCCGCTATCTGGCGGAACACGGGCAGCAGGCAGTCCGGATTGTCGCAGCGCACAACCTTGCCGTAGAACTGCATCGTGCCCGTACCGCATTTGGGGCAGGTACAGCCCGATGCCTTGTACCCGAAAATGCGGTCACACGCAAGCAGGTCCGTGGTAATCTTGCGGGTATAGCTTTCTATGTCCCTCATAAAAGCCTCATGCGGTGTCTTTCCCTGTTCTATTTTTGCCAGTTCCGCTTCCCAGCGTCCGGTCATCTCCACATTGGCGATGTCCATTTCCTTGACAATGGAATACAGGGCAAGCCCTTTCTCCGTCGGCACCAGCGATTTCTTCACACGCACCATATATTCCCTTCTGAGCAGCGTTTCGATGATTGCGGCACGTGTGGCGGGTGTGCCGATACCGCAGTCCTTCAGGGCCTGGCGTGCCTCCTCATCCTCCACATCATCGCGTCCGGCGGTCTCCATCGCTGCCAGCAGCGAACTTTCCGTATGCAGCGGTTTCGGTCGGGTCATGCCCGAACTCATCGAGCATCCTGCCATCACCAGTGTGTCACCTTCCGCCCAGTCCGGCAATGCCGTATTGCCGCTGTCCTCGCCGTACTCTCCGTACACGCCGCGCCAGCCTGCCTTGCGCACGATGCAGCCTTTCGCCTCAAATGTCAGGCCCTCGCATCTTTCGCCTGCATCCGGCACCACCTCCGCTACTACGGTAGCCGTATCCTTCACACATTCCTCCGAAAATGCCTCTACCATGCGTCCGGCAATCATGTCGTAGATGATCTGCTCGTTCTTATACAGGGCAAGCGGGCGGTTGGGCGTCACCAGCAGGGCATGGTGGTCAGTCACTTTCGAGGCATCCACACAACGGCGGTTCAGTTCTCCCAGTTCCCCGATTTTCTCCGCAAGGGCGGAGTGTCCTGCCAGCCGTTCAAACAGCAGCGGTATTTCAGCAAACACATCTTCCGGAATATGGCGGCTCGATGTTCTCGGATAGGTGACGAGCTTCGCTTCATAGAGCTTCTGTACCAGCTCCAGCGTCTGTTCCGCCGTGAATCCATGTTTCGTGTTCGCCTCCTTCTGCAGTGTGGTCAGGTCGTACAGCAGCGGCGGGTTCTCCACCTTCTCCTTCTTTTCCACCTTGGTGACGGTGGCGCACATCTTCGCCTTTACCTCATTGTATGATGCAGCCGCCTCTTCCTTGTCCTGCCATTTCTTTACCGAGGAGAACTTCACTACCGTATCCGTACCTGCCGGTGTCACCGAGAAATGCAGCTGGTGTACCGGTTCCGGTGTAAAGCGTCTGTTCTCCCAGTACCTCTTGCAGACCATACCCAGTGTGGGTGTCTGTACGCGTCCCACCGAATACGTGCCCCGTCCGGCGGCTACGGTCAGTGCCTGCGTGCCGTTGATGCCCACCAGCCAGTCCGCCTCGCTGCGTGCCTTTGCCGCCAGATACAGGTCGTCATATTCATGCCCGTCCTTCAGTTCCTTCAATCCCTTGCGGATGGCGGTGTCCGTAAGCGAGCTTATCCACAGGCGGCGGAAGGGCAGCGTACAGCCCGTATAGGCATACAGGTATCTGAATATCAGTTCCCCTTCGCGTGCGCAGTCCGTTGCCACTATTATGCCGTCGCTCTCGTTCCACAGTTTCGTTATCACCTTTATCTGTTTCACCGCTGCCGCGTCCGCCTTGTAGCCCTTGTCCGTCTTTACCTGGCGGGGGATCAGCATGAACTCCTCCGGTATCACCGGCAGGCTGTCCCTGCTGAAGCCCTTGAAGCCGTAGCCGTCCGGCAGGGCAGGCTGCACCAGATGCCCCAGTGCCCATGTCACATGGTAGCCGTTTCCTGTATAAAATCCTTCTTCCTTTCTTGTTGCTCCGGCGATGCGTGCTATCTCACGCGCCACGCTCGGTTTTTCTGCCAATATGGTAATCATACATTTTCTGTTTTAATCATTGATACTTTTGTTCTTTGTGGAATGAAACGGGATACGCCGGTGTCCGTGGGCTTTGTCTTCATCGGGTCTGCATTCTATATGCAGAGCATGGCGCATGAAGCCCCGTTTCATTCCGTTGTTTATTCTCTTTGATTTTTTATGGATTCAGTGGCGGCACTCAGGAAACCTTCATGCCTTTGGATTTCTTCGTCTGCTGCTTCTTCTGAGCATCGTCCTTCGGGGCGGTCTGGCCCTGCGTAAGCGGCTCCTTCAGGTGCTTGGTCGCCTCGTTGGTCTTGCCCTCATTGTTCACCGCAAGCTGCGTGCGGCTCTCGTTCGACGGGGCAACGGTCTGTGCGAGGTCGGGATTTGCCGAATAGGTCAGCGGCCTGCCTTTCTCGCGGTCGAACTTCAGGTACTTCGTGCAGGGTTGTCCCTGGTCGTCCTTTGCGTTGGCAAGTACCACAACTTTCCCCGCCACATAGTCTGCTTTCTGCTGTTCCGTAAATTTGTCATCCTTCCATTTCCCGATCGGGCGGATGCTGCCGTCCTCGTTTGTCCACGAGCGGTTGCGGTGTTGTCCGTTCTCCTGACTCCCGGCTTCCTTCTGCTGCTGTCCGGTAGCATCCGGGGCTTCCGGGCTTTTCTGTTTTTTCTCTTGTCCGTTTCCGCGTCGCTGCGACTGTCCTTGCCACAGATGCTCCGGCACAAACTCCACGTCGCGCTTGTCAGCGTTCACCTGTAGCATGGCCTCGAACTTTCGCCCGCCCTTCAGTGTCACCTCCTTGGGCAGTGCCAGTCCTGCACGCAGGATGTCCTGTTCCGGTTTTAACAGTTCCGTCAGTCCGATTCTGTCCGGGATGCGTATCTTGCTTGCCGGAATGTCCACGATTTCATTCGTCAGTCGGTCGATGCTGACATACGCCAGGCGCATCTCTCCGGTCTTCGTATCTGCCACATCCACCAACCTGCCCAGATTACCCGTCTGCTTCAGGTTCTTCTTGTCCTCGTCCGTGAAAGTGTAGCCGTTGTAGGGGATGTCAAGCCTCGGCTCATGGCGTACGAAGTGGGGGGTAAGTTTCATCTTTCCGTCTTCCGCTTTCTGCAACGAGAGTCGGGCTTGCAGCTCGTAGCGTTCTCCGCCCAGCACCGGTTCCACCGTCACCAGCCTTGTCTTCCCGTAGTTCATCAGGGCTTTCATGTCCTTTTCAGACAGATTCTCTTTTTTCACCCCGAACCGTTCCAGTTCCTTCCAGTCCACATCGCTGTCCGCAATCAGGTTCGGTTTCTCCGGTTTTGCCTGCGCTTGCCCTTCCTGTGCAGGCTGCTGTCCCTGTGCCGTCTGCGTTTCCGTCGCCTGCGGCTGCTGTTCCTGATTTTTCTGTTTCATTTCTTCTATTTTCTCATTTGTTTGTTGTTCCACATTGTCTTCTTCCGTATTTTCTCTTTTCACCTCCTCCGCAGCCTGCTGTTCCTCAGTCTCCGTCTCGGCATTTTCCTTTTTCACCTCTTCCGCAGCCTGTTGTTCCTCAGTCTCCGTTTCGGCATTTTCCTTTTTCGCCTCCTCCGCAGTCTGTTGTTCTTCAGTCTCCGTTTCGGCATTTTCTTTTTTCATCTTCTCCGCAGCCTGCTGTTCCTCAGTCTCCGTTTCGGCATTTTCTTTTTTCATCTCCTCCGCAGCCTGTTGTTCCTCAGTCTCCGTCTCGGCATTTTCCTTTTTCACCTCTTCCTCAGCCTGCTGTTCCTCAGCCTGCTGATACGCCGATGTATCCACATTGTGCGGTGCGAGCAGGTCAGCGTTCGCCACAGGGTCTTTCAGCAGGTCCTTGATAACCGGAAGCAGTGCTTCCACCGTATCCGCTGCCACCCTGTAGAAACCGAATCGTGTCGGTTCCTTGCACTGGCGGTAGAAATTCTTGAAGAAATTATCTATCGCATCCCCGTGACGGTCAAAGCGCAAAAACTCCTGCGAGTGTTCCGCCTTTGCCTGTGCCCTCTTGGGATAGCCCCTGGCATCCAGTCCGGCAACCACACTGATTTCGCCCGTCTTCTCATCGCGGACGACCAGTACATCCTCTTGCTTTTTCTTTTTCTGTTCCATTGATTGATTTTTTTATTGTTTGATGATAGTCCCGCCGGTATTCCCGTGCAGGTCTGTTTCTCTTTTCGTTCCGGTTTCCCGTTCACCTTTCAGTCCCGGTTTGCATCAGGCTCGCCCTCAGCTTCCCGTTTACATCCGGTTCACCATCCACTTCCGGTTTCTCTTTTCGCCTCCGTTTTACGTGCGTTTGTCAGTCCCGGTATTCCTTCTGCCTCCTTTTTTCCCCTTCGCCGTTTTGCCCGGAGCTTTCTTTCCCGTTCCTTCCTTCACTTTCAGCAACTTTTTGCCGTCCAGCGTCACCTCTTCCATGTTCCGGCTGATAAACTCCAGCACGTCCGATTCCTTGTAGTAGGTCTTGCGGCTGATTTTCTGGTAACGCAGTCCGTATTCGCTGCGGAACCGCTGTAGCGACCGTTTGCTCGTTCTCAGCATCTCGCACAGGTCCTGATTGTCATACAGCCGTTCTCCGTCCATGTACTTCACGCCCGCCGCTTCCTTGTTTATCAGTACCGATATGATGCTGTCCAGCCGGTCAATCCGTTCCATGAGGCGCTTCATCCATTCCTCGAACATTTCCTTACCAATCCCTTCCATCATCCGCCTCCTTTCTTGTCATCAGGTAGTTATGCTTGAACTCCTCCAGCGTCTTGGGATTGCAGTGTACGATTTTCCGTCTCACGCATTCCTCCAGATCCGTCAGTCTGTACCGGCACTTGCTTCTCACCATCATGTAGGGAATAGTCTTGTCCTTTCGCATCCGTTGCAGTGTCCTCGTGCTGATTTTCAGCAGGTCCGCCGCCTCCTCGCTCGTCAGCAGGATTTCCGCTTCCTCCTTCGGCACGTTGTCTTTCTTGAAAACATAGTCCGCTATGCGGTCTATCTTCTCCATCATCGTCTTCATGACCTCATTGTCCATCGTTATTATTTCCATATCCTTCCGTATTGGTTACGCTGCAAAGGTGCGCAACTCCGCGCAGGCACAATCCATAGTATTTCCATAGTAGGGAATGATTTTCTTCGTTTACCTTCCTCAATCCCTGTTTTTTTCCGCATACGGGCACAAAAAAAAGCGGCTCCACTCATACTTTAGTATCGAATAAAGCCACTGTTTTATATTTTAATTTATACCTTTGAAAATGATAAGCTTAATAGTAGTTTTATTACTACATAAAAAGTATATCATTGACAACTTTTGAATATGTTTATAATTTGTGTTTAATATGCTAAATAGATATAATATTACATTGGGATTTTATGAACCTGCCATTTTTCATATACACACAAGAGGAACAGGTCGACTAAAGAATTTCAATCAATGGGATGTACAACAAAAAAGTACTTTTTTACATGAATATGTTCATTATTTACAAGATATTACAACAATACAAGGATTGAATAATTACTATATTTTAGGTGAATACATGCGTTATGTTACTAAAATCATAAAATCTTCATCCAATATAATATCATTGCCGATAAACAGGTTTACTGCAAATCATAATGTTGGTCAGAATTGGATAGCTTATTCATGTGTAATGGGAGATAAAAAACCTGTTAAAAATGTTTTAAGCTATTATCCAAAGTATGTTACAGATTTAATAGATGAAAATAACGGGGAAAAAATACCTCTGAATGTAGTTATTCTAAAGTGTGAGGGTTATAATATTCCATATCAGGAAATAATATTTGGGACAATTCATATAATGGAAGGTATGGCTAATTTAATTCAAAATCTTGTTTACCCTCATCTACAAGATGCTTCTCCATACAATCCTTATCACATAGCTGTAGATGTTGTTGATATGATAATTCCTGGATTTTCATCAAATAAGCTTACGCTTATATCTCTTCTTGATTTTGCACTTCAACATTCTAATCCAGGTTTGGCTTTAGTTGGATATTTGGAAAAAAAACGCAGTGAAGGATACAATGCAACTTCTTTGACTTCTGACATCATATATAATGATTTAATGCAAGAAAAAGTGTGTTTTTCATCACTTTCTCCATTGTCGTTTAAGGATGCTTATATCGCTTTAGCGGATGCAGCGAAAGATGTTATGAAAGATTATTTAGGAAATGTTTGGTATTGGAGGAATATAGATAAATGGTTTCAAACAATCATCAACAGGGGCATAGGACTTAGATTAAATGCTCCAGAATTATTTCAACAGTTAGCAATTGGAGGTGATATAACTTCTAATGATGTTTTCTTGAAAATATTTAAAGAATTTGGTTCTCCAATTGTTACAAACAGTCCTTATAATTTTGATTTCATATCGCCAAAAAATGTATTTATAACAAAAGAGGAAATGATTAATATATATGCAATGATGCAGTTTCCTCGTGTTTTCTCATCAAACGGTACATTTTCATGTCCTCTTAGAAAATACTGCCAAAACAAGCCATGCGGCTTTCATAAACAAAAAGTTGATAAACGATGCCTTACTCAACCTTGGACTCGAATGAGAAAATGGAATAGATGTTATTTCAATACTTGGTGGTATTTTAAAGGCTTCAAGAATCTTATCATAAGATAATTATCACACCGTCTTCCCCAGAAACACCCCGATAACCGACAATGCCCCCAGTTGTTTCATCTTTCGTTGCAGTTGCCTGAAGCTCTCCCCGGTCGTGAGTACATCATCCAGCAGGACAACATTCTTTCCTCTGATATACCGCCGTGTGAATTGCAGGTTCCGCAGTATGTCCTTATCTTTTCCTTTTCCTTTCAGCTGCTCACGGTCTTCCTCTATCCAGATGGCCTTGAATCCGTCCGTGACGCCCAGCCATTTCGACAGATAGTAGCACACCACCGGAAAGCGTTTCCGTTGTCTTTCCCTTGTCGATGCCGGTATCGGTATCAGCACCGTATCTTCCTGTGTGCCATTGAAACCCGTATGCTTCAGGCACAGTGCAAGTATCTGTGCGACCAGCTCGCCGCAGTGTCCACCCTCCTTGAAACGGAAAATCAGGTTGCTTACCCGTTTCTGATGTTCGTTCGTCTTTTCCATCTTTGTGGGGTGATAGTCATGCAGATAATGACATTTGCATCCGTCTATAAGCACTTCTCCCTTGAATATCGTTTCATACGGATAGAAGTCCGGTCGCTTCCCACTCTCAAAAGTGAAGTTCAGCACATCCCTCATCATGGTATTCGATTCCTTCGACCTGCCCAGCGAGTACCATCCCGCATGTTTCCCGCCTTCCATCAGACACATGCCGATTTCCATCGCCTCGCTGAACCGCTGGTGCGAGACAATGTACCATCCGTGTTTCCGGCATAGTCCTGCAAACTCATCCATATCTGCCGCAAGGAAATACATCATGCCTTCCTCCCTGACGATTACCGTCAGTTCGGATTTCGGTTTTTCCCGGCAGAACAGGCTTTCGCAATAGCTCACCCCATGCCACACCGATGCCGTGCATTCCTCGTCACAGAACTGCACTTCCACCTCTTCGAACAAATCAAATTCTTCCACCATGATGTCTCTGTATTTTTACAATCTGTTTTTAAGGAGGGATAAGTTACACATTACTGTCATTTTACGAATTGCCGCACTTCCATTTTTATATTTTTTTAGCTTATCCGAAAAACACGTGTCGGGACAGCCTCCCGGACAGGGGAGACTATCCCGACACGTATATCCGCCATATCCTGCGGTTTTCAGTTCCAGTTGTTTCTCTTTTCGCCGCTCATGCAAAGAATCACCGTACTTTTCTTCTTTTCAAAAGACTCTGCCAGCCGTCTTGCAGCCCATTTCCTGAATGCCTCGCATTTCAGTCCCTTCATGCGGAATCCCAGTGCAATGATGGTTTCCAGACTGTAGAGGTCCACACTGCAATCTTTCCCGTTATAGGTGAAATGTTCCACCCGCACATCCCGGTATTCATCAAAGTCTCCGGTTTTTGCAAGGGATTTCAGTCCTGCGTTTACCGACTGTACAAACACGCCATACGCCCGTGCAATGTCGCATTTCGGCAGCCATACCTCGCCCTTGCCGTCCGTTTCTATCCTTACGCTCACCTTATCAGGTGCATTGCGGTTATATTCCACTTCAAAATTGCCAAATTTCACCATAATAGTTACTTTTATACATTATTATATATAGAATTTAAGCATGGAGGTCATGACATGGCATCCAGTTTTCCCGCAAGGACCTCCATATCCTTTCTTATCTTCTCATTGGTTATGCGGGCATAGATTTGCGTCGTTTCAATGTTCGTATGCCCCAGCATTTTCGACACCGTTTCAATCGGCACACCTTTAGCCAGAGTAGTGGTCGTAGCAAACGTGTGACGTGCCAGGTGGAAGGTAATATTTTTATTTATACCGCACAAATCCGCAATCTCTTTTAAGTAAGAATTAAGTTTTTGATTGCTCAGTACAGGCAGTAACTGGCCTTTGGGAAGCTGACCTTCATATTTCTGGAGTATCGCCTGCGGTATTTTCAGCAGCGGTACGTTTACCGGAGTATCTGTCTTATGACGGTGCGTCATGATCCACGGTTTCCCGTCAAACGAGATTCTGATGTCGCTTGCCTTCAGTTCCTTCACGTCCACATATGATAATCCCGTGTAACAGGAGAACAGGAACACATCCCGTACCTGTTCCAGTCTTTTAGTCGGAAACTTCTTCTTCATTATCTTTTGAAGTTCCGCATCCGTCAGATAGCCTCTGTCCACACGTTTCAGTCTGATTTTATAGTTGGAAAACGGATCAGTATAAATCCAACCGTTGTTTTTGGCGATGATTACAATCATCTTGAACGTCTGCATGAATTTTGCTGTGGTATTCTCATTGCATTTGCTTTCTGTTCTCAGATAGTTCTCGAAGTCCGTAATGAACATGTGGCCGATTTCCTTCAGTGATATATCCGAAATATTGTATTTCACTTTCATAAATTCCTCCAGCCTTCGGTAGCAGCGGTCATACTTCGCGAGGGTGGCAGGCGTCTTGCTGATGCCGACCAGTTTTCTTGCATCCTCATTGTGTTTCTTGAAAAGTTCCAGCAGTGTTCTTTGTTTCGCCGTTATTCCCAAAAACGCATTGCGTATTTTTTCTACCGTTACGAACGACTCATGCACTTCAATATCCCGGTAGTGGTTTTTCAGCGAAGCACGGATGTCCTCCAATGTTTCATTCAACTGGCGGGCTTTCTGTGTATTTCCTTTCGCCTTGCCCAAAACTGTATCCCAAGCATCCGGTTTTACACTCAGTTTAGAACTGAACTGTGTGATTTCACCGTTAAGTGACAAACGAATCATAATACAAACTGTTCCGTCTTTGTTTACCTGATTCTTTCTTAGATAGAATAGAATCTTAAATGTACTCTTACTCATATCCTTTTTTAATTTAGCTCCTTTGCAGTGGGTGTAATGACTTCCCTCTGCAAAGGAATAATTAATAATTGGGTTACAAGCAGACATTTGAACGTCAATGAGCGACAAATCAAGGACTTACATCGAAAACCGTTACTATTTTTATAGGCTGATTTTTAGTAACGATTTAGTAACGGAACTTTGTCAGAAGTGGGCATTTGAATGTCTTTCGGTTGTCCACCGGATAAATAGAAAAAGTCCCGTAAAACGTTGATTTTACGGGACTTGTCTTAATTTGACTACCTAATGTCTTAGGTTTCAGCGGAGAGACAGGCTCTCGAACCTACATATTCAAGAAATATCATAAAATTGCAAATCATTAATAATCAAGCACTATTTGGAGTACATAGTAAATCTAAATCTTTCTGAATATCTTTTGCTATTCCAAATATTGGGTGTATATTTGGGTGTAGAATTTCAAACACACCCAATTATGAATATCAAACGAAACATCATTTTTGCATTGGAAAGCCGGAAGAAGAACGGTGTGCCAATCGTGGAGAACGTGCCTATCCGTATGCGTGTCATATACGCAAGTCAGCGCATTGAGTTTACAACGGGTTACCGCATTGATGTAGCCAAGTGGGATGCTGACAAGCAGCGAGTGAAGAACGGGTGTACCAACAAACTAAAGCAAAGTGCATCTGAAATCAATGCCGATCTGCTGAAATACTATACCGAAATTCAAAACGTGTTCAAGGAATTTGAGGTACAGGAAGCCATGCCCACTACCCAACAGCTAAAGGACGCATTCAACCTGCGGATGAAAGATACAAGTGAAGACCAGGAAGACGTAAAGATAAGTTTTTGGGAGGTATTCGATGAATTTGTAAAAGAATGCGGCAACCAGAATAACTGGACTGAATCCACATACGAAAAGTTTGCAGCCGTTAAAAATCACCTCAAGGAGTTCAAGGAAGATTTAACCTTTGAATATTTCAATGAATTCGGACTGAACGAATATGTCAATTTCCTGCGCGACAAAAAGGATATGAGGAACAGTACCATCGGTAAACAAATGGGATTCCTCAAATGGTTCCTGCGGTGGAGCTTCAAGAAAGACTATCACCAGAATATAGCATACGATACGTTCAAACCGAAATTGAAAACCACCCCCAAGAAGGTAATCTTCCTGACATGGGAAGAACTGAACAGACTTAAAGACTATCAGATACCCAAAGACAAACAGTATCTGGAACGTGTCCGGGATGTTTTCCTGTTCTGTTGCTTTACCAGTCTGCGTTATTCAGATGTTCGCAACCTAAAGAGAAGTGATGTCAAGTCCGACCATATAGAAGTCACCACCGTTAAAACGGCAGACAGTCTGAGTATTGAACTGAACAAGTACAGTAAAGCCATACTTGAAAAATACAAGGACATCCATTTTGAAAACCACATGGTATTGCCTGTTATCAGCAATCAGAAAATGAATGATTATCTGAAAGAACTGGGAGAACTGGCAGAAATTAACGAACCTATACGTGAAACCTACTATAAAGGGAATGAGCGCATAGATGAAGTTACTCCGAAATACGCATTGCTCAGTACTCATGCAGGAAGAAGAACATTCATCTGTAATGCGCTGGCTCTCGGTATTCCGGCACAGGTTGTAATGAAATGGACAGGACACAGTGATTATAAAGCCATGAAGCCCTACATTGACATAGCCGATGATATTAAGGCTAATGCAATGAACAAGTTTAACCAACTATAAAAGTATCAATCAGTTTCATAGATTATCATTATTAAAGTTATCTTTGTCAGAACAAGATTTATTAATATGGAAAGTAACAATAATCATAATATAGATAAAAGGAATTTTGACGCTTTTGTCCATGCTGTCGGTTCGGAAATAGAACAGGCGCAAGTCCGTCTCATTACAGCTGCCAATGCCCAGATGTTGTTCCATTACTGGAAAATGGGCAATTATATACTGTACCAGCAAAACCTGCATGGCTGGGGTGGTAAAATTATCAAGAAGTTGGCACAGGCAATCCGGTTCAACTATCCTGAAAAGAAAGGATATTCGGAGCGTAATCTTACTTATATGTGCCAGTTTGCCCGTTTATATCCGTTAAATGTACTTCGTAGCTTTATTGAAGCAGATTCAATACTGTCAGTCCCTAATATTCAAAACATTACTAATGAAGTCCTTAAACTCAACAGCGGGCAATTTACGCAGGAGCTTACTGCGCAAATACAATCAGCTGATAATCAATTTCTAGAAATTACGCAGGAGGTTCCTGCGCAATTTCAGAATGTAGCAAAAACAGTAGCAACCATCTATAAAATAAAAATAGAGGATATAGAAGATTTATTCTTGGCGTCACCGATTGCAAGAATAAATTGGGCAAGCCATATGGTCATACTCAATAATCCGCTACCATTGGGCGTAAGGTATTGGTATATGAAACAATCTGTAGAAATGGGTTGGAGCAGTAATGTGCTGAAAATGCAGATTGAAAGTAATCTGTATGACAGACAAATCAAGAGTAACAAGGTAAACAACTTCACTGCCACACTTCCGGCACCTCAAAGCGATCTTGCCAATTATCTGTTAAAAGACCCGTATATCTTTGACTTGGCAGGAGCAAAGGAAAAGGCTGACGAAAGGGATATAGAAGAACAGCTGGTAAAGCATGTAACCCGTTACTTGCTGGAAATGGGTAACGGCTTTGCTTTCGTTGCCAGACAGAAACATTTCCAGATTGGGGACAGTGACTTTTTCGCCGACCTGATCCTATATAATATCAAGCTCCACGCCTATGTCGTCGTGGAATTGAAAGCAACGCCATTCAAACCGGAATATGCAGGGCAGTTAAATTTCTATATCAATGTTGTAGATGATAAACTGAGGGGAGAAAATGATAACAAGACCATCGGTCTTTTGCTGTGCAGGGGTAAGGATGAGGTCGTGGCACAATATGCCTTGGCTGGATATGACCAGCCGATAGGTATCAGCGACTATCAATTGAGCAAGGCAGTACCCGAAAATCTGAAATCTGCCCTACCGAGTATAGAAGAAGTGGAAGAAGAACTGACCTTATTCCTTGACAAGGACAAGAACCCATAATATAAAGTATATGGCAGGAAAGATACAGACGATGATTCCCCAATATGGAGAACTCAACAGAATATACAGAGACTATATAGATAATTACGCTTTTTCTTTTGACAGGCAGAAATTCATATCGGATTTCTATCAGGAGTATAATGACATGAAATCCTTTGAAGCCGCTATCCTTGAACTGGTGCTTGACAAGCAAAAAGAGCAATACACCTTGATACTCAACAGCCTGAAAACTGAAATAGAAAAGAGCATACAGGCTTATGAGATACGCCCGTTAAGTGACAGAGCCATAGAACGTGCTTGCTATCAGCACATGGAAAGGTATTCTCAGGAAATTGAAGCCCAGCTGGATGTTACAAGAAGTCTGAGCAAGCCGCTGAATGAAGCCAACAACAGGTATGATTCCATTGGTTACAGGGAGCATACAGCCGAAGAGGAAAAACAGGCAGAGAAAGAATATGAACGCTGCAAGGCTGAATATGACAGGGAAAAAGCCAAACTGAACAAACTCTATGATCAGCAAAAGGCTGCAAGAACAGAGGCATTCCAATACATGAAGAACTGTTGTGCGGACATATACCGTCAAAGCTGCCTTTTTCTGGATATATTGAAGAAATACATTCCTGACGGAAAGCAAGAGAATAAATCAAGCGAGCCAATCAGTCAGCAGGAAACGACAGAAGAACAACAGGAATATTTCAGCATGAAATTACTTTCGCTCATTCATGAGGTGTGCGAAGGAGAACAGTTCGAAGAAATTTCCGCACCAGATTTCTATGCCAATATGAATCTTCACCCCTGCAACTGTAAGCTGAAAATAAAACCGAGAGAGAAAATACGTGTATGCTATCTGATATTCCTGATGAGCGAGAAACTCTCCAAACAGGACAGGGACAAATGGAAAGACAGAATACTGAAACTGCTGGATATTGACGACAGCTACTACAAATCCAAGTACAAGGAGCCTGTTTCAGATTTCCCCAGTGACAGCAACCAAAATTTCGCCAAGGAAATGGAACATATATTCAGATAATCCGTGATATATCCTGATACTTTACGAAAGTTCCACTTTTACCACTCAAAATAATTTTTGAGTGGTATTTTTGTTTTCTGATATTCAATAAGATACAATGATATTCAGTTTGTACCGTCCCCATCCTTACCACTCATAACCCTACCTAATTTTGCATCGTTCGAGAACAGAAATAACAGCCAGTGCGCAGGGCTGATTGTTTAACGACTAAATAGATTGGACGATGACAAATATCCAAGAATTATTATCAAAACCCGTCTGGCAAATGACAGGCGAAGAATTCATATTCCTGAGTAAGCACGCTTCAGGTCAGGCCGAAGCATTGCCGCAACCCGTTACAGACACGGAAAAGAAGTATGTGTACGGAATACTCGGTATAGCCAAACTGTTCGGGTGCAGTCTGCCCACTGCCAACCGCATAAAGAAAAGCGGTAAGATAGACAAGGCGATTACCCAGATAGGGCGCAAGATTATCGTAGATGCGGAATTGGCTCTTGAGCTTGCCGGGAAGAAAACAGGAGGACGGAAATAATGGGAGGTATGCTTATGGACTATATGAAAGAAATAAAGGAGATTTCGGCAGAACAGGCAATAATCCTTTGGCAAGCTTCACGCCTGAGCCTGTCGAAAATCTACGAGAAAGCACCTGAGATTCTAAAAGTGCAAGGTTCGGTCATTGGTACACTGGGCAATTTCAGTGCATCCATCGGCAAAGCCAAGAGTAAAAAGACTTTCAATGTATCGGCTATCGTAGCCGCCGCATTGAAAAACGGTACGGTACTGCGGTATGTGGCAGAACTTCCGGAAGACAAAAGGAAGATTCTTTATGTGGACACAGAACAAAGCCATTATCACTGTCTGAAAGTCATGAAACGTATTTTACGGCTGGCCGGTCTTCCTGATGACAGGGACAATGAACATCTGGAGTTTCTCGCTTTGAGGAAATACACGCCCGAGCAGCGCATCAGGATTGTCGAACAGGCTATCTATAATACACCGGACATAGGGCTTGTAATCATAGACGGCATCCGTGATATGGTATATGACATCAACAGTCCGGGAGAATCGACACGCATCATATCCAAACTGATGCAGTGGACGGATGACAGGCAGATACACATCCATACGATACTCCACCAGAACAAAGGCGATGAAAACGCAAGAGGGCATATCGGTACGGAGCTGAACAACAAGGCGGAAACCGTTCTGCTGGTGGAAAAGGACAAGAGCAACGGGGATATAAGCAATGTTTCAGCCATGCACATCCGTGCAATGGATTTCGAGCCTTTCGCTTTCCGTATCAACGACAATGCATTGCCTGAACTCATAGAGGGGTACAGACCCGAAGCGAAGAAACCGGGAAGACCGGAAGAGGAAAAGTTCGACCCTTACAGGCATATTACCGAACAACAGCACCGCATAGCACTGGAAGCGGCTTTCGGGCTAAAAGAGGAATACGGCTACAAGGATCTGGAAACCGCCTTAGTCAAGGCATATATGTCGGTAGGTGTAAAACTGAACCATCAAAAGGCGGTATCACTTATCACCATGCTCCGGAACAAACGGATGATAGTACAGGAGAACGGCAGGAAATACACGTTCAAGCCGGACTTTCACTATTAGACCGTCTAACTTGTAATCACTTCACTTTATTCGGCAGGTCTATATATTAAGGATAAAGCGAAGCGGTTGCAGAGAATGTAAAACCGCTTCACTTTATTACCGTATCCTATATATACGAAAATAAAGTGAAGTGATTATACAGACCGTACTTCATAAAAAGGTACGGGCGAAAAGAGAAATAAATATTCCAACCATTATTCAAACACTCATCTTATTATGGATATACAAACAGCAAAACAAATCAGGATAGCGGATTTTCTGTACAGTTTGGGACATTCTCCCGTCAAGCAGCAAGGTATCAACCTGTGGTATAAATCCCCGTTACGGGAAGAGACAGAGCCCTCGTTCAAAGTGAATATCGAGCGCAACCAATGGTATGATTTTGCAATTGGTAAAGGTGGAAATATCATTGCACTGGCACAGGAACTTTACTGTTCCGACTATGTACCTTATCTTCTACAGAAAATCGAGGAACAGACACCACACATACATCCCGTGTCTTTCTCTTTTGGCAAGCAGTCATTTTCCGAACCGAGTTTTCAGGAGTTGGACATTGTACAGTTGACTTCTCCTGCCCTGCTTGCCTATCTACAGGAAAGAGGGATAAACACGGCACTGGCGAAAAGAGAATGTAAAGAAGCCCGTTTCACCCACAACGGCAAACGTTATTTCGCCATTGCTTTTCCGAACATATCGGGTGGATATGAAATCCGCAACCGATATTTCAAGGGATGTATCGCACCAAAAGAAATATCCCATATCAGACAGTCAGGAAAGCCAAGGAGTGCATGTTACGTTTTTGCGGGATTTATGGATTACCTTTCCTTTCTGACCTTAAGATTGGAAAGCTGTCCGCAATCACCCGACTTCGACAGACAGGATTACATAGTTCTTAATTCCGTAGCCAATGTTCCCAAGGCACTCTATCCGTTGGGAAGCTATGAGCGCATCCACTGTTTCTTTGACAATGACCGTGCAGGAATGGAAGCAATACAGCAAATCCGAAAGGAGTATGATGCTACCCGGTATATGCGTGACGCCTCGCAAATCTACAGTGGATGTAAAGATCTGAACGAATATTTACAGAAACGAATAGCCGATAGGAAAGAGCAAGCGCAATCTGTCAAAAAGAGGAATGATACGCTATCCAAGAAACCGAAAGGCTTCCGGTTATAGCCCACTATAACTACACGCTTCGCTTACGTAGTTGTGGGCTCTCCCGAGGGGATTAGGGCTTTGCCCTAATGACCCACTCAG